>Ga0116228_10002680_pt1 | contig 15441 bp, 10 predicted proteins | sample S1TSphfallax_2_FD_89694 | JGI IMG/M metagenome (GOLD analysis project Ga0116228, IMG submission 89694) | Host-associated microbial communities from peat moss isolated from Minnesota, USA - S1T2_Fc - Sphagnum fallax MG | ecosystem: Host-associated > Plants > Peat moss > Unclassified | place...
TAAACAAAGTTCCAATGAAGTGAAATAACTCCTAATTGGTTTTTAATTAACAATTCAATTTATTCTAATATCTATGAATTTAGGTTGGAGTAAAGTGGAAAGCTTTTGTTATTGTCATTTTGTTACAAATAAGTTATGAATTATGACAATGTTATATATGCATAGAGTTGTTGTTTGTGATGTTAATTTTTTTATATGGGTTTGACTAATGTTTGGGAAAATATTGATCTCAATTTAAATTGATGACATGCAAGATGTTAATATGTAGTTTTGTAGTTTTTTGCTTTAATACTTGGTTGATATATTATTTTTCCATATAAGTCAATAAAAGGTGATCATACCTTCAAGAATTGGATGTATCATTATTAATTAATAGTTGAAACTTAATCAAATACATTTTTAAAAACATTTACTTGTATTAACATGTTGACTTCAAAAAATTTGATTAAATTTTGAGGTCATTGGGATCATTTTGTGTGTTTAATTAACAATAATACACCAAATTTTACTTAATTTCAATATCATTTCACATGGATGACAAAAAAACATTGAATATTACAATTAACCAAATTATTTTCAAATTATAAATTTATGATCTTAAACATTTGTAGGCACTTTAAAATGTGCCTTGGAACTAATTTTTGCAAGGTTAAGTTTAAGACATTAACAAGATAAGTAACTAGTATTTTTAAATAGTTCAAAAATTAATTAGTAACAAAAAGCTAAAGTTTTGGGATTTTAATTGAATTTTTAAAATCTTTGAAGTCCCTTTGTGTGATTATGTAACATTGATGAACCCTATTTTATTTGGTTTGCTTATTATTCTACAATTCACATGGCAAAAAAATGCTTTCACAACCAAAATCAAACTCCAAAATAAGCCAATATTTTATTTTTAAACTTTTAAAAAATTGCATATGTTGATGGTCCACCATGGGTCAAAACACAGAACAAGGAACCAAAAAGGGTGTTGGATGTTAAACATAATCAACCAAAATCAGATTTGTTTTTAATTTCCATTTGAAACCATAATAATCATGGCAAATTATTATTTTTCCCTCATAAGAATGTCAAGGAATTTAGAGTAAAAATTCATTTGATCCAATTTTTAATTTTTGGTTTCAATTTAAAACATTTGAAAATGTACATTTATTGCATTAGATGGAGTCAATTTTGCAAAGGAATATCAAAAGTTCATATAATAAAATATTTTTCATTGAAAAAAAATATATGAAAAAAACATATTAGCCACACTCAAAGAACACTCAAAATTTTAAAAATGTGGAATTCTAAAACTTTAAAAATTCAATGAATGTTTCAAAATTACTTTAGAATTTCATAGCTTCAAAAAAAAATTACCATGTATAAATGAGTTATTATGTACATTATATATTAAGAAAAGTTATAGCTTAGAGTGTAATAAAACTAAAGAATGTGAAATTTTAATTTTTGGTGATGAATAAAATTTTGATCATTTTTCAAGATGAAACATTGAATTTGTAAGGAATATACAAAATTTTAAAAATTCATATTTATTCAATAATGACTAACAAAAAAAAATTGATGCATTGGAGAATATTTTAATATTTAAAAAAACTAGTTACAAACAAATTCATTCAAAAATTCATTTGCATAGAGAAGTTATTTTTGGAAAAAAAAGACTTGCAATCCTTTCCCAAAGTAATTCTTTTGGCTCCTAGTTACAAGTTTTGAACCCCATGTCATGCCAACATATTGTAACTACTTGCACAAGTCTACATTGGAAAGTATGTGGATATTTTATACAATCCCCCATGGCAAAAAACCATGAATAGTATTGGTTATGACATATCTTAGATTTGGGGAAAAGAAATAAAGAACCCAAACCTATATAATGACCAAGGTCACGAAAATGTTGAACTCATGATGGTAGAATGAAAGATTTCTTTTCTATCCCCAGGTATCAAAAATTTCTTGTGTTTGGCTTAAAGCATCTTCATTCAATCAACAATAGAATGCTTTGGACACAAATTTGGATGAAATACAACATTTAAAGTTAAAACAATAAAATTATATGTAAAGTGGTTCATGGGGCACCAAAACCACATGTTTAATGAACATTTTGTTTGAAATCACAAACATGGTAGTCTCAATCTACAAAGTCAAATAATGGGCCACTAAACTCAAATTTGCATCAATTTTAATGGTATGGCCAATTTCATCCCTTGTTTTATCCATGTGGGCTTTCTGTATTTTGTTTTGATGTTTGAACATTCTTCTTGTATGTTTAAACTTAGTGTAAAAGAAGAGTGACATGTGAAGTTAAAAATAAAAAAAGATAGAAAAAAGGAAACATAATGAGCTTGATTTGAGCATTAAAGAGGCACATTACATCATTTGAAAAAAGAAGTCGAAAGTGAGCATGAAAAATATTCATGTTTGGGAAAAGAAAACTTGAACAAAACCTAAAGGGTATTGGAGAACTCAAGAGAAAAAAAAATAGAAATGATGTTGCAAAGTTGGGAGAAAACATAAGATTTACCATGAGCATCAATTTTCAAGCACTTGGGAAGTACAAATCATAAGTTGGGTAGAGTGAAAGGTGTGAAAAGAGGAAAAAAACAAATAGAAATGTGATGGGTCAAACTCCTCTTAGACCTCTCTCAATGAATGTTGAATGTTTCATGCACTTAAGCTATATTGCAATAGAGTTTGATAGGAATTGGAACAAGTTGCAAGAGCAAGGTGAAGGAAAGAATAAAGTTGTAGTCTATCCCCTTGTTCTCAACATATTTTTGCATTCCTAGGTGAGGAAAGACATTTTTTCTTGACTCTTTTCATAGTCCAAGCAACAATGTTAATACAAAAAGGTATGTGGGAACATGTTGATATTTTCTATTCAATTATTGATGTGAAGATTTAACATTGTGGCAAATGTTTGTGCTTTCATGGTGGTCTATTTCAATTTTTTGTTGCAAGTAATGTGAGCTTGTTGAAACCCTAAGGACAACAATACTAGTAACCTCCTTCAAGTGAGTTGAATTACATCTTGTGATTAAATTGGAGTATCCAATTGTGCTTGATTGTTGTCCACTTGTAGCCCAAAACCTTATCCTTGCATCCACATTAAATATCAATAAATGCCCACCTTTTGATGTTTCTACCAAATGCAATTGTAAGGTCACAACATATTTTGCTAATACACTTGTTTATAGCACCTATATATGTTTTGGCATTTTCATCAAGTGGGAAGGATTAGTTTACTATGGTGGGTGAGGGTGTTACATGGAATACTTTGAATTTGTCAAATTCAACCATCATTTGTAGCTATAGATGATAACTCCCCATCCAGTTCATCAATGTTCTTTTCAAAAATGTTTTGAATTTGAATAGAATGCTTACAACAATGTTTGTTCATCTCCAACATAAATGAACCATTTGATTCATACAATTGAAGATTTTATGCCCCTTATTTTGACTTGATATGAAATGCATTATAAAATTTTGAAGTGTGGATGACATGAACTAATTTTAATCAATAGGATGTCTTTTTGAAATTGTGTAAGGTGGTTGCAAGCTATGGCTCATTTTTGGTAGATACACCATTCGTTAAACATCCATACAATAATGATAAACTAATAGTTTAATTTGATATCATTAATTAAATGGGGAGTTAGGTGGTGGTTAATGAATTTTTAAAGTTCATATTTTAAGAATCACCTCAAACAAATCTTTAATTTATAGATGTTTTAAAAAAATCATCCAAAATTGATTATGATATGGACTTATGAAAATATGGCCCATTTTAAGTCATTCAAAAGTCCATAATTTTTTTTTGTCAAGGTTTGTCTAACAACTTTTTTAATCTATGTTCCTTTATTTCAATATATCATGTATCGAGTCCCTATAAAATATCCCAAATAAAAAACCATACACAAAAATGCATGAATATATAAAGAGACACAAATAAAACATCAATCTATATTTTTCAACTTCAAAAGTTCATTCCTATACATTTGGTCCATATATGTTGCAATTTTTTTATATAGTTTTTTTATTCAAGTTGATAATTTAAATCTAACAACAAATTTGGCATATTGTTGATTTTATGACATGTTAATAGTATGTAAATGCATGAAAATTTGCAAAAAAAAAACATTGTGATGCAAAAAGTGAATCATCTAACCTTGCAATCACCCTATATACAATTTTGAACCATGATGGCATGGGAAAAACTTTTGATTTGTTTGGTTTGAATGGTCCTCATCTAAATTATCATGGTTCTTGTGTATGTGGTTATTTATTTGATTTAATTTAATTTTCTATTACTTATCTCTTTTTATCATTAAACCTTTTTTGTCCCACTTTTTATTTTTGTCATCAATTTTTTTTCAATGTCATCAAACCCCTTAGACCTTTCTCCATGCAATTAGACTTCTCTTAATGTGACCATTCCTCATTTTTTTACCTTTTTTGTAATTTGCAAATGTGGGAGATGGTTTTTTGAGCCTAATCAAAAGGTACAAAATATAACCCACTTATTAATGGCCATTTGCACAATTGGAATTTGGATTTGTTCTAACCATGTATTTCCAATTTTAGGGTCCATTTGGGAGTAGCTTTAAAACCTACCCAAACAAATGCCAATGTTTTTATACTTCTTTTGTGATCTATACATGTGAGATGGTTTCTAGTGTTTATTATGGAAGAATGAAGTATAACCCACTTGCATTCGGCCTTTTGTGGTTGAGATTTGGGTTTGTCCTAACCATTTTTGAATTTTAAAGTCCATTTTTCAACCACCCAAAGGCCATTTTTATACCTCTTTTGTGATATGCAAATGTGGATGATGCTTTCTAGTGTCTATTATGGAAGTATGAAGTATAAGCAACTTGCATGTGCCCCTTTGTGGTTGAGATTTGGGTCTAATATGACAATTTTCCAATTTTAGGGTCCCTTTGGGAACATGTTTTCAAATACCCAAATGGAGGTGATTTTCATACCTCTTTTGTGATATGTAAATGTCTGAGATTATTTTTAATGTTAGGGGTGCATAAAATATAACCCACTTGCATTTGAACCTATGTGGTTGAGATTTGTGTATAAACCATTTGCCAATTATAGGGTCCATTTGGGAGTGGGTCTTCAAGTCTACATTTCTCAACATAGATTTATAGATGTGGGAGATAGTTTTAAATAAAGTTTATTAGAGATGTGAAAAGTGTAACCCACTTTCATTTGAACCTATGTGATTGAGATTTGAGTCTATTGTAAACATTTTATAGGTTACATTCCATTTGGGATAGGGATTTTAGAATTTCCAAATCCTCAAACAAAGGCCATTTCTAGACCTCAAAACATATTTGCAAATGTGGGCAATGGTTCAAATAGGGTGTAGGATGTGAAAATGTAACCCATTTTCATTCAAGCCTTCATAATTGAAATTTGGGTCTATTTTGATCAATATTGTACTTGGGCTTATTCACGGTTGCAGTTTTCTTTAAAAGAAAAAGAATTCCAAGGCTTTTGTTGGGCTACTTTTTGCAAATAACATATTTGAAACAGATTTAAATGGGAGAAATTGAATAGTCCAATTTAAAATAATTCATGTGATAGTGGTGAGTTTTCACAACCATACATAATTGTGTATCAATATTTTGGTTTACAGCTAGAAAGACAAAAAATCCCAAAAAAATCCCAAATGAGTTTCAATGGACAACTAAACATGTTTTTTGTCAAGATTATTGCACATGTGACTTGCTCCTAAAGTTAGACATTTTGAACCTATTGAACATAATTGTTTATCACATGGTAAGAAAAATGAATCTTTTGCCTTGTAGCCCTTTCTTTCAAAATTTCAAAACTTTGAAATTTTGTATGATTTGGTTTTTCATCAAGTTCATCTAATGAACATGTATTTTCATAAAAAGGGGTATGCTTTTTGTTATATCAAAAGTTTGAAATCAATTGTATGATTTTATGCATTCCTTTTGATTGCTTAAAAAAGAAAGTAGTTTAAACACTTGATATAGTTAGTTTATAGGACTCAAAATAACATTTACATAGTATCCAAATTATTTAAATTTTTTTTTATTAATTTAAAAAGACATCATTTTTTCTTTTGGCATGCAACAATCTACTAAAACTATAATAATGTAAGATAAACAAAAATCCAAAGTTGTCATTTGTAGTCCTTTAAATATAGATCATTTTTTTTGGGTACCCTAGTCATGAATACACCCACCTAGAGTCCACTTTCATCAATATTGTACCTAAAGTTCACTTGGGCGTGGGATTCTAGAGTTTTCAAACATAAGTTTTTTTCACATCTTTTGTGATCTACAATTATATATGGTTGGTAGGATCTATTAGGGAGAAATATAAACCTTTTGCATTTTGGGAAGGACAAAACTGAAATTCACCTTTGATAGGATCATTTATGACAAATAAAAGCTTGTAAATATTATTTTGGGTTTGTAATGAATTAAGTAGGAATTTCATTAATCCATTTGTTCATTATTGTGTAGGATAGAGGAGTCCCATATGACTATAGATGAGTTTATGGTAAAATGTAAAATTGAAAATATCAAATAATTGTTACAAAATAATAATCAAGCAAAAAGAAAAAATACCATTTAGGTAAAAAAATCAACACCAAATGGTGCAATCTCTACATTTTGGCACCATGGCAATTGCATTCAATGACCCCCCCCCCACCCCCCATGCTCATCCCAAAGTATTAGTGTCCATAATTCCTTAAAGTGATAAAATTGGAAAGAAGGAAAAATTAGGAGCAAACTCCTTAATTCCATAGCTTGGGGGGTTAGAAGGGCATGTGAGAACACTAGGATGGGACTACAATGAAATGATAAATTTATGTCACTTCATTAGTAGAAGATAAACAATGTTAATGAAAATGGAACCAAATTGAGTCATTGACTTGGTTTATATTCACATAGATTCAAATTGTTCGTATTTAGGAGAAGGCACCACCTTCTTCTCTATAGTATATTATAGACTTGTCCATGAAAGTTACATTAAACAAGTAAAATTCTTGGGAGTCCCAAAATGAACCCTTGAAATGAGGTCCATTTTAACCCTTCTTAAATACGTATAAATTCAAGCAATGCAAACCCATTATCTTGTAGCTTTCACTGAGATCGTTGTAACACTATATTACAAGTTCCAATCGAAGGTCATCTAACCCATTATTAAAGATTTTAATGGTCAAATTTCTTATGGCCATAACTTGAATTTAAGATCCAAATGGAAGATGTGAACCCATTTTCAAGACTTTTATAATGGTATAACTAATACCCAATTTGAACAAAGTTTAATATCCTCTTTTTTGGCCTAAATATTCAAAACATTTTGGGGCTTTAATTCCTAAATAGATTTCCATTTGAAAATGTTTGGGATTCACCTCCTTTATGCATTCCCACAAAACTTGTGGAAATGTGGACGTGTTTTGGGACACTCTTTTGACCCACATCCTCTTTCATGCCCCCAACCTAGGTTGCAAGCCCAAGAATTGGAATTAAGGTCATTACATACAATTGAACCATTTTGGAATTTTAAACTAATTAAAATTGAAAGAAAGTTACTCAAATTATTCCTATTCAATCAATTTTCACCACTTTCCTAAAGCAATAGTTTGATTCACAATCTATCAAAGGCACATTTGCAAACTATTACATGACACTTTGAAGGACTTGAATGCATGCACCTCAAATAAAGATAATAGTGAAAACACAATCTTGCAAAGTGAAAGGGTCTTGGTCCATTTTTAAACTGCATATGGGCATACTTTACCCAATGTATTGAAAAGGATTCAAAACATGTTTATGGTGAGATTCCATTTGTTATTTCATTTTTTAGCTCAAGCTTTATTTGACCTATATGTAGTTAGTGTCCATCCTAGGTCTTTAATATAGGATGCAACTTGGCTTCTATTACCCCAAAAAAAAACTATCACAAAATTGGAGATGCAACAACAATCCAAGAACATCACATCCATGGTAGGGCATATGAAAGCTAATTCTAAAAAATGACAATCATTTCTAACTATGAAACTAGACATCTACATTGAAAAGAATAACATATTTGTTGTGCGGCATGATTTGAGGGTTGAGAAGAAAAACGAGGCAAAGATTAACAACCTTCAGGGAACTAGGGATTTGGTGTGGTAAAGGAGTAGAGTTCAAGGAGAGTGAAAACACTTCTAAAACTATAATTGAAAGTTTCCATTTTAGCCATGGTTAGTTGATTCCACCACATGTTATCTAATGTGTTCAATTGTGAAGTCCATGTATCTTTTATGTAGGAAATTAATGAGAAGAATTGTAGTTTTGAATAGAACATTACATTATATTATTTCCCACTCCATTTTGATTATGTATGATTCATGCATATTGTTGTATGTTTTGATTGCAAGTTAATTGGCATTAAGAATTGATTCACACTTACCAAGCCTTCGCGTGATGGAGATTTCTTCCCCCATATATCTTGGGTTACCTAATTATAGGTATTTAAAGTAGTAATTTGTTTGAACAAACTACTTGCGCTAATTTATGTAAAGCTTATATTGTCATAGCAAGTTAACATCATGAAAAATTTATAAACAACTAGTATTTGAATAGATGAAGAGTCCAAGTGATCAACAACCACAATGTTATTCATGGAATAGATTTCCTTCTTGCCACTAAACCATGTCATTTGGGCCTTAATATTTTAGGGTTTGCAAATCTTGATTAGGTTGTTGTCAATTAACCCAGTTGAACCTTGAAACTCCTTAAATTCTCTAGTTAAAGATCCCTTCTTATAAATTGTGGACTAATGGATCTCATTAATTAATGCATGATTAATGCAAGACATAATAAAAATTACATAATTGCATATGCTACAATTTGCAAAATTTGACATGAATGCATGAGACATGGTCATATTATCATGCTTCATGTACAAAATGAAGTTGAGAAGACATTGCTCAAAGTTCAACTTTGATGAACGCCCAACTAGAATGTGAGCTTCACATGTAGATCTCATGTTGGTCATGATTATGGGGACCACAAACAATTTTAACTCAAACTCCTCCAAAGTATAGTTGGTCAAGGTTTCAAACAAGTTGGAATTGCTCACTTTGTACCCAACACATCTTAAACACCAATCTCAGGATCCACAAAGGTTTTAGCACTCTCCTCCATTCCTCTTACATTAATGGAAAAAACTCAAGAAAATTAGCAGCAATTAATATGGGTTCAAAACAAATATGTCATTGGTCTACCATATCCATCTCATCAAACAACTCTTCATTAGAATTCAAGGGTGAACTAAAGCTCTCATTTGAAGAAGAGGTGTTTGAGAAGAATTTTGTGAAAATTAGAAAAAAAAAATCTTTGAAAGTGGAGGCTCCTCTTCTAGACCTCCCACATGCCAAAAATATTTTTGAAATGATTTTCCCACCTACACCACAACACTACCCAAAAGACTTAAATATGACATTACACTCTTAAATGTAGCCCTAAACTCCAAGCCCCAAAAATAACAACAAACCCCTAAAACAAGTAGAACTATTTGTAGATGTGATGAACAATGGGAGAGGTCCAAATGGAGGGTGTGGGTGGAGATGCTTTTGAACATGTACTAGACCTTTTGTAAGAGTGGCCTCCTCTACACCCCAATGCCTCAAGTTCTCTCTCTCTCTTTAAAGTTCAATCAGCAATTCATGTTCCCTTTTCTTGTGTATGGTATATGACATTGTGGTGCAGCATCATGTGTAGAGCTCTGTGATATGAACAATATGATATTGTCCAGAAAGCTGCCCTTCCAGTGCTCACCAAGCCATCTATAGTACAGCAGCAGCTCATGTTCCCTATGTTTGCATCTGTTCTGAAGGCTGCTGCTCTGAACTTCCTGACCCAAATTACTTTTGCATGGAACACTACCCACCCATTCAAAATCACTTCAGTCTCCCATAACACTCCTTAGAAACCTGCGATCATCCAGGAGTCATATGCAATCTTGGTTCTACAAGTCTCAGCTTGTGTGTGCACATCCAGCAAGCATGTGTCACATGGTTTGTCAGGGCAGCACATATGAAGAGCAGGAGTTGGTTGCTGAATTCTGAGAATTGGTTTACAAAATGTGGGTGAGGACAGAAGCAGCAAAAGCCAGGGTGGGTGAATTGCACCAAATGCAACTTAGGCTTGAAAGGATGTGAAGCCTGTGAGGAAAAATTCACATTAGACATTGGAGAAAAGGACAAATTGCAAAGTTTGATTGGAATCCACTCATAGATTGCATACATGGATGTAATAGAGTGATAAGATTCTGATCAAACAATTGATGCTTATGGGTTTAGGGTTTGATGCTCATGGACTGGTGGTACACATCTCCAGCTACCAGATAAAGTGCAATACTCTTCTTGATTTGACAAACTTTCCAATGTCCACTAGACATTTCAAAAGCTCTCAACTGCATAGAGTTGGAGCCTCTGATTGGATGACAAATCTCCAGAGAGGAACCCATATATTATGCAATGCACCTTTTCTGGCATCCAAATAGATCCATTTTAACTATGCCCTGATGAGTTGAGAAGTTGTAGGCTACTTTAGGTTTAGCATACTCAAGGGATTTACTTGCTGTTGAGGAATAAGGAGCAGCACACCTCTGTCCATCTACCATGAACATTTCTGTAAGATTTTTTCCCAGTTTGGTGGCAATTTCAATGGCTGGAAGCAAGGTGCAGAACAATGCAAGATACTGGCATTGAAAGAGGAGATTCCCCTCTACATTGTTTAGAGGGATCTGGTCGAATAAGTGCCAAGTTATCCCATCTAATGCATGCAGTTCAGGTCTTCAAATACCCTAGTCTATTAGATCTGGCACAAAGTAGAGACAGATTGAAGCCTCAGACACTGAAGCAGAATGCCAAAATCAACCACCAGTCAGCAAATTATAGATCCTGGAGTGCCTGAATCTATGAAGCAAAATGGAAGAGGGTACATTTATACAAAGTAGCCATCAGGTTCAGCAATGCCCATGCTCTCTATTGTACAAAGAAAACGCCAGTGCTTCACAGGCATCAGACATACAACTACAGAACTTACTGGAGGCATTATCAGAGCCAGGCCTTGCTGGAGCACTTGACAGAATCATTCTGGCAGTTTGAGGAGGTGTTGAAAAAGACTACAGAGGCCAGCAAATAGTTCTCAATTTACACCCAAAAGTTTGCTATCAAAGTGGAAACCCTCTCCCCTGCCACCATAACCATCACCCAGAACCTCAAGGAGGACTAGACACATTTGGCAAGCTAGCAGCACTCACCCATGGAAACAGAATAAGCAAGAAAGTTGACAGGAGACCTCTTAAAATGACATGTATACTTGGCCAATGTTTCACTGATTTGTCATTTGGCTACTTCGGCACTCAACCATACATGTCATGAAAACTATGAACACCTCACCCACTTCCATCCGGAGTAGCACAAGCAAATGACCATGTCCAGATTCACCAGCCCCAAATTCCTTAGCCATAACTGCAGATTCCAGAATCAAGCAATCAATGTCTGAAGAGTAAGAGTTCTCCAATTCCGTTTCGCCATGTATTTCATCATCGTTGCAACCATTCCCTCCACCCAAAGAAGTGATCAGAAAAATCCAAAATTTGTTGGAGTACTGGACAATTCCACACCATCCATGAGCTGTGACTTACAGTTCTTCCATGCATCATGAACTCCCTCTTGAAGAACTTTTGACAGGAACTGAGAACACCATTTGTAGTGTACAGTAAGGGTTGAACCAGGATTCCAGCTACATGGCACCCTAAGTTTTCAGAGGGAAGTTGTGTAGGAACCTTCAGAGAACTAAAGGTCTCACAGGGAAGTGGTGCAGGAGAGAATCTATGTCATCCACATCCACCACAAGAAAATACTGAAGCACCCTGCTGGAGAATTGCTGCCTACATGAAGAAACATAGAGACCTACTTGGGGGACTGCCAAGTTGAAGATCTTAATGGTGGCAAACCAAATATTAGCTAGATGCTACAAAACCCTGTGAAATCTTAGACAGGAGAGACAGATTCAAAGACTTGGGAAGGATGATTCTCGAGCCATCATCTTGGCAATAGATTGTTGATATTGTACAGCCAGCTGGGATGAGTTCAGTTGGGGTTTGTCGATTGCAGCTGCAACCCTCTTTTTATGAAATGATGCCATCACCTCAGTAGAGACACTGCCAAAGGTTGGCAGACTCCGTTCAGCACACTCTGACTTCTTTCCTATAGCCAACACCTCCTTCTCCAGATGAGAGCAGTAGCTTTCAAACACACTAATTGTCACTGATAACCGAAAGTCCAGACGAAACAAAAACTCCAGCTCCAGTCGATTTAATTCAACCACGCTCACCCCTCCTACCCTTGCAAAAAATGCATTGTTGAAATGCCTGCAGGCCACCCACCAGCCAAAAAAAGTCAGGATCACCATGGTGACCCTTTAAAAGGTGAAAGATGTGTTCCTTAGAAACACAGGAATGGTCCATACTATACCATATCCAACACCAAAAAGATTGAGTGATAAGACACACTCTGGGATCCTTCATTCACATGTGCACTTTTAGGTGCACACAAGAAAGATCTGCATGTGTAAAAAAAAACCTATAAAGTATGGCCTGAGGGGCTGCAGCCATGAGAAGCTAGCTCCTTGAGAAATGAAAACCTCTAAAATAGGCACTTGACAACATAGCAGCTGTTTTTAGGTCCAAACCAAGACAATACAAGAAAAGGAACAGTGCATCCTGAGCACAATGAAGGGTAAAACATGTTGTGCATATTAGCCACTATGCTATGAGTTTTGTAACACAGAAAGCATAGGCAAAGAGTACAGTTATGAGCAATTGGACTTAAGTCAAAGACATTTCCAGCCCACAAACCCTATGAGTTTTGAAAACACAGAAAGCATAGGTACACAAAGAGCGCAGATATGAGCAATTGGACTTACATCCAACAATATTCCCACTTCACAAACCCTATGAGTTTTGAAAACACAGAAAGCATAGGTACACAAAGAGGAGAAAAATGACCATTTGGACTTAAATGCACTGCAATTCCTGCACAAACAAATCCCATGCTATACAAACGTACTGTTGTTCCCCAACATTGTAACTGGATGATTGACCTAATTGTGTGTGTGTTCTTGATGATTTGCAGCAATTGTCAGCTGAAGACTAACAGCCAGAGTCATGAGGATTTGAGAACATATGATTCAAATTTACCATCAGGTGCCTAAACATTTTCTCCAAGAGCTGGCACAGCAACAAAGCATGCTCTAGCACCAAAAAGATGCATCCATATCCTCCAATGGCTGCAATTTCATGATAAGCTAGTACCAGACCACAATTGCAAAAGGCAAAGAACCCTAAACTATCAGCAAACCTAACAGAAAACATTTGGTTCCAACAGCCAAAGATTGTTTCAACCGAATGCCATGCCACAGAGAGAGAGAGAGAGAGAGAGAGAGAGAGAGAGAGAGAAATTCAAGACTCCATCCAAATGAAGGTGAAGAATCAGATATGCTTTTCCAAGAGATGATTGTAACCCTAATAAGGCACATCTGTATATTTCTCCTTATCAAAGATTGATGTGCAGCAACAGGCGATATAATTCTAAGAGAAAAAAAGAAAAAGAAAAAAAGGGCAGGGCAGTGATGGAGGATACTCACACATCATCCAACATTTTGGTGGCAACCATGACACTGGTGACGAGCAGGCGGTGGACATTGAGAGAAGTAACAAGCAAGTCTGGTTGGCGATGGATAAGCCGGTCTATAAACACATATCCCACCACAAAGCAAGAAGGGCTACAACTGGTGTACTTGAAGATACGCTCTAAGTACTTGGCAATGCTGATTCCAGGAGCTCTGAGTCCATGGAAGATTGTAAGCCTCTTGGGATTGAAGACGACTTGTTGTGATGGTGATGATGAATTTGCAAATTGTTCATTCCTGGCCACTAGCCGCTCTAGAACGGAGGCGAGAACAGCTAACACCTTGGGAATCTCCCTCTCCGCAGCAGTAGCAGCAGGACTAGGACTGTTGGTCTCCTCATCTCCATCATCATCTGCTATGTCAGGACCTTCATAAGCTATTGAGCTGGATCCCATTGAATTAGACATTGCTACAGCTGCTTTTTTCCCAACACTTCCTTTTGCATAACTCACACTCGATTGCATCCGCAGTGTTTCTAGATTCGACACCCCATTTTGATCCCCTCTTCCTCCACCTCCTCCTCCTCCTCCACCTTCCTCCCCAAGAAACCCCGGAACTGAACATGCAGGCGCCATTCCCAAAAAAAGCTCGCTCTGTTACTCCATATAAACCCAAAATTCCTGCAAACAAACTCCTCTCCTTCTTTCTTTCTTGCTTCCTTTCTTTCTTTCTTGTTGTTGTTGTACCCTTGATTCACTGGATTTGACTGCTGTACCTCATCCAAGATTTCCAGTGCAGAGCCACATACTGAGCGTTGGTGGAGATGCTCTAAAACTGGAACCAAACAAACGGTTTTTGGTCTCTGGCTACAAATTGGCATCAATTTGCCATATAAGCTCAAAACTGCGTGCGTTTCATTTCCCCCGCACTCCCCCTGTTCTTCGCTGGGGCGAGAACCGGATAGAAAGAGAGGAAGCGGATTTGTGGTGAGGTGAGGTGAGCGGAGCTTGTCTTGTCTTGTGCGCGCGAGAAGGAAGAGAGAGAGAGAGAAGGGGGGGTGGTGTGTGAAATTGCGTTGAGCAGTGCGCACCCCATCCATAGAGCATATTTCGCAAAAGACAGGCCACAGGTTGAACCACACACACCACGGCTCTGTTTCCCATTCATTACATCCCTCCTTTCGTCGCCTTTTGACCCAGCCCCTTTTCTTTCTTTCTTTCTTTTTCTTTTGGGGGGGGGGGGCTGGTTTTTTTAAAAACAATTCTTCTGTGGGAAAATTCGCCAAATTGCGAAATATTTGCATTTTTCATCGCCATGTATATAATTATTCTTATAAATGAAGAATTCGCCATATTTGGCGAAATCTTTGCATTTTTCATCGCCATATATATTATTTACTCTTACAAATGAAGAATTCGCCATATTTGGCGAAATATTTGCATTTTTATCGCCATATATGTTATTTATTCTTTGAAATGAATAATTCGCCATATTTGGACTTTATTTGGGCGTGAATCGCCAGGATTCTATCTCAGGCTGAAACAAGTAGGCTACTACCACAAAAAGAAGAAGGGATCCAGGGGTGTGTTTTTTTTTTTTCCTCAAATTCCTCCAGTAAGTCCACTGGTGAGGATCCCCAGCCATTAATTAGGGTTTAAATATAGGGTTTAAATGTACCAGGTGGGCTGTAGCATTTTTTTCAAAAGTGCTGCTCCAAATGGTGTGACCTAGGAAGTGGCTAGGTCTAGATGTGGCTAATTTA
>Ga0116228_10002681_pt1 | contig 15436 bp, 17 predicted proteins | sample S1TSphfallax_2_FD_89694 | JGI IMG/M metagenome (GOLD analysis project Ga0116228, IMG submission 89694) | Host-associated microbial communities from peat moss isolated from Minnesota, USA - S1T2_Fc - Sphagnum fallax MG | ecosystem: Host-associated > Plants > Peat moss > Unclassified | place...
GCCATTGGAAAGCAGTCATGGCGCGTGCCGTATCGGCCAGTGAGCTGCCGCGCATTTTTGGGCCCATAACCTCTTAGGGCCCGTTCGACATTAACTGAATCAGCTTGCTGGGTCGAACGGGCCCTAAGCTTTTGTTTGAAAAGGCATCTTTGTCGGCTTGCTGACGCACTTGTTTGCCGACGATGCCTTAGGGCCCGTTCGACATTAACTGAATCAGGTTGCTGGGTCGAACGGGCCCAGAGCTTTTGTTTGAAAAGGCATCTTTGTCGGCTTGCTGACGCACTTGTTTGCCGACGATGCCATAGCTGCCGCCGCCCTCGGCTCAATCTGGCCAGCCCAACTGATCCGGCGCGCTTCCGGCCGGGCCCCTCCCTCCCACACGCAGCCGCACGATCCGGATTTCGGCACCCTTGCCGGCCTCCTTGCAGCCGGGCGCCGCCTCGCTACTGCCGCGACAGATTCACATGTGCAGTTTCACCTAAAAAAAGTGATTTCTTAGGGCTTACAACTCAAGATTGCCGGAAGTGTCATGGCAGTCAATAGTCTCAAAATAAACATGCTTTATTCATAATTCATCGGTATTTTTAGATTGACGGAGAACTAACAGGACGTTACGACCAAAGCACGCCAACCGGTCGGGGAGGCGTGAGGGCCGAGCGAAAACTGCGAGGCTCTTGAACATGCAATCGGCGGGCGCGAATGCGTCCTTTTTTGGAGAGTAAAATGAGCAAGTTGATTAATCAGGTTGTTGCCCTCAAGAACGACAAGCGCGCTGTGACGGCACTCGAGTACGGCATCATTGCCGGCGTTCTGGGCCTGGCCCTGATCGCGATCTTCAAGAGCTTCGGCAGCACGCTGTCCACGCTGTTCTCTGGCATTGGCGGCTCGATCTAAGTCGCACGGCTCGGGCGGTGGTGGCCGCCCGGGCAAAGGTGTTGCGGCCGCGTCGCGCGGCTGGTTTGCAAATGGCTATATTAAGATTTCGCCGGATGCAGGCACTGCGCGACCGGACCCTAGCGGCCCCGGCGTTGAAAATCGCCGTGGTTTGTTAGGGAATAGGAATGTTGGAGGCTGCCTTGGCTTTGCCGCAATATCGGGGGGCCTGGGCAGGCCAGTCTGCCGAACGTAATTAATACCATGGCGAAGACCGGCCGCGGCCTGTTTTTTCCATTGCTTTTTCCCGTGGCGTTTCGTTGATCGCGCCGGGTACGCATCGTCGGCCTTGCAGTGCCGCTTTGTCAAAAGGGCCTGGCCGTGCCGGCGTGTTGATCAATTGGGGGGCTCCGCGTGCACCATTTCTTAACCGATGCACTTATCCTGAGCGGCGTCGCCGTGTTGCTGTTCGCCGCGGCGCACGATGTCGGATTCAGAACCGTGCCAGACTGCGCCTCGATCGCCTTATTGCTGATCGGCTTAGCCTGGCGGCTGTTGGATAATCCTCGGCTGCTGCCCTGGAGCGGCGGCATCGCCGCAGTGATCCTGATCATTACATATATGCTTTGGCGGCAGGGCTGGATGGGCGGCGGCGACGTAAAGTTGCTGACGGCGGCTGGAATGTTCGTGCCGCCATGGTTGGTGCCCCTGATGGTAAGCGGCACCGCGCTGGCGGGCGGCGGATTGGCGCTGTTCTATTTATTGGCCGGATTGGTGGTGAAACGGCCCGGTCGACCGCGCCCGGCGCACTTCGTTGCGCGCGTTCTGCGTTGCGAACAATGGCGCCTGTCGCGGCGTGGGCCGTTGCCATATGCGGCGGCCATCGCCGCCGGTGGCCTTATCGCAACACTGCACACGTAAAGTTGAAATTTGGGTCGCAATTTTCGCCGAAGAAGTATGAAAATCGGGATAATGCAACCTGCTGGTCGTCACCACGACGTCGCTCTATTGAGGGCCTTTTGAGGTTCTGAGGAAAAGCCATGCTGCGTACGATGTTGTTTGCATTTATGGGCGCCGGCGTTCTGGTGTTCTCGTTTGTTGCATGGTCGACCCTGCACCCGCCGGCAGCGCCCGCGCCGGTCATTCCAAAAGTTGTCGTGCTCGCGGCGGCCAGCACGCTGCGCGCCGGCACATTGCTGAAGCCGGATGATATCGAGGCGCGTGAAATGCCGGAATCCGAAGCGCCGGCCGGCGCACGCAAGGACAGCCCGCAGGCGCGCGCCGAGTTGTTCGGCGCCATGGTTCGCCAGACCTTGCTGCAACACCAGGTTGTTCTGCCGGCGGACGTGATGCGTCCCGGCGACCATGGGTTCCTTGCCGCCGTGCTCACCCCCGGCCGCCGTGCCACGTCGGTCGGCGTGGACGCGGTCTCCGGCACCGCGGGCCTGATCTGGCCCGGCGATCATGTCGATTTGATTCTCACCGAGGAAGTGGCGGACCCCAAGAATCCTGGCCTGCGGCGCATCGCGGCCGAGACCGTGCTGAAGGACGTGCGGGTTATCGCGATCGACCAGCAATTGGTGCAGGGCGGCAGCCAGAGCGGCGCCAACGAGCCGGCGTCGCGTACCGTAACGTTGGAGGTGACGCCTGAGGATGCCGAGCGGGTGAACGTCGCCGCGCGGCTGGGCAAGCTCTCGCTGGCCGTTCGGCCGGTGGATGCATCGCCAAATCCTGACTCCGGCAACGCTCATCCCGTGACGTGGGACAACAGCGTCGCCATGGCGCTGACACCAGCAAAGAGCGTCGATGGGCCGGCCGCCACCACGGTGAAGGTCTATGAAGGAACAACCAACTCACAGGAATACAAATACTAATGCGAGCCCTAGCCCCCGTTCTGCTGGCCGCGACAGCGCTGGCATCCGTTTCGTCCCTGTCAACCCCGTGGGTTCATACGGCACGCGCCGCTGACTCGCAGTCCCGTGGTGGCATCACCATTCAAGCCGGTACCGGCAAGGTGATGCATTTGCGGACCGGTGTGACGAACATCTTCACCGCCGATCCCAAGGTGGCAGAAGTGCGGCCGGCGAGCCCCGACAGCCTGTTTGTCTGGGGCGTGGCGCCCGGCACCACGACCGTGGCCGCGCTGACCGAAAAAGGCGAGGCGGTGGCTCAGTTCCAGGTGACGGTGACGCCGTCGGCCTATGGCGCCAAGCAGACCGGTCTCGATATCGGCGCCCGCTCCTCCGTCAAGGCGCAGGAAACCCAGCAGGGCATTACGCTCTCCGGCACGGTGCCGACACCGGCCGATGCGGCCCGCGCGGCCGAAGCCGCCAAAAGCGAATTGCCCGGCGACGGCAAGGTGGAAAACAATCTGAAGGTGAACAGCTCCACGCAGGTATCGTTGCACGTTCGCGTGGCAGAGATGGACCGCACGCTGGTGCGTGAACTGGGCGTCAACTGGTCGACCGCTGGTAACGTGAACGGAACCAACACGCTGCTGCCGGCGGCGCTGGGCCAGCACGCGCAATTCGGTGTCGAAACCAACAATCCGGTCGCCGACAGCACGATTACGCCGAGCCAGTTCGCGTTGAACCTGGTGCATGGCTGGAACCTCGAGACCGTCATTCAGGCGCTGTCGGATGATTCGCTGGTGCACATTCTGGCCGAGCCCAATCTGACGACGATGAGCGGCGAGCCTGCCAACTTCCTGGTCGGCGGCGAATTCCCGATCCCGGTGGCGTCGACGAATACCAGCAACACGATTTCCGTCGATTTCAAGCAATATGGTATTTCACTGAGTTTTGTGCCGACCGTGCTGAACAAGGACAACATCGTTCTGCATGTCCGCCCCGAGGTCAGCCAGCTCGACAAGGCGGACGGCGTTACCTTCTTCTTCGGTAGCGGGACTAATGGCACGGGCCTGTCGATCCCGGCGCTGATCGTGCGGCGCGCGGACACCACGGTGCAACTCGGCTCCGGCCAGAGCTTCGTCATCGCCGGCCTGCTATCCGATCAGACGACGCTGACCGGCAATGCCATACCTGGCATGGGCGACATACCCGTACTGGGCGCGCTGTTCCGTTCGGACAGTTTCCAGCGCAGCCAGACTGAACTCGTTATCGTGGTGACGCCGTATATCGTGGCGCCGGTCAACGATCCGAATGCGATCCGGCTGCCGACCGACGGCTGGCGTCCGCCGACCGATATCGAGCGCATCCTGTTCTTGCGCCAATCCGCGCCAGGCTATGCCGGCACGATGAAGCCGATGCAGCATATTCCGGCCGATGCCGGGTTCATGACGGAATAAGGAAGCGTATTATGTCTCATAAAATCCTTTTGGCCGCTGCCGGGTCGGCGGCGCTGCTCGGCCTTTCCGCGTGCAACCAGTATGACCCGCTGCTGCGTGATGGACTTTGGCACCCGATGCACGTCAACCGTCCCGATCTCACCATGATGGCGGCCAACCCCGCCGACCTGGTGCACGGCACCGGCTCGCGCACCACCGATGGAACCCTGGCCGCTGCCGCCATACAACGCCTGCACGACAATAAAGTGAAAAAGCTGCCGCAAGCGGGTACATCTGATGTTACTGCAACGGGCCAGGGCGGCTCCCAGGAATAGGCGAAATGGCAACTCCCTCGATCACCCAGCAGGTCGACACCAGCGCGAAGAATATCGATCGCGCGTCGCTGCTGGCGTTCATTACCGACGCGGAAAGCGAAAACGCGCTGCAGGATGGGCTGGGCGAACTTGTCCCGTCCATCCAGCTGCGCCGCGCCTCCGTGCGGCAGGCGACGGCGTTGCTGCGCAAGATGCCAAGCCCGGAAGTGCTGATCGTCGATATCAGCGGCGAGGACGCGCCGCTGGCAGCACTACACGACCTGTCCGAGGTGGTCGAACCTTCCACCCGCGTGCTCGTGGTGGGCGACCGGGCGGACATGAATTTCTACCGGTCGCTGACGCGCGATCTGGGTGTCGCCGAATACCTCTATAAGCCGCTCGCCAAGGAAATGGTGGCGCGCATGTTCGGCCCGGCCTGCGCGGCCCGTCCGATCAATTCCGGCGCGTTGCAAGGCGGCCGTATCGTTGCGGTAACCGGGGCCTGCGGCGGCGTCGGGTCAACGACCATTGCGGCCAATTTGAGCTTCTATCTCGGCGAGGAACTCAAGCGGCACACCATCTTGTTCGATCCGGATATCTACACGGGTTCGGCGGCGATGATGCTGGGTGGCCGCGCCGGCACCGGCTTGCGGCTGGCGCTGGAAACACCAAGCCGAATTGACGAACTATTTGTCGAGCGATCTGCCCAACCGGTCAGTGAGCGGCTATCTGTGCTCGCCGGCGACGAGAAGGTGACGGAAATCGCGGAAGTGGCGGAAGGCGCCGGCCGCGCTCTGCTCGCGGCGCTGCGGCGGCGCTATAATTTCGTCGTCGCCGATGTCTCCTCGGCGCCCATTCCGCTCTATCGGGAGCTGCTGATGCTGGCGCATCAGCGTGTGCTCGTTCTGGACCCGACGCTCGCGTCCATGCGCAACACGCTGCGCCTGCTGGCGCTGCCGACCGGCCCCGAACAGGTGCGCCGCGCCGTGCTGGTGCTGAACCGCGTGGGTCAGCCCGGCGGCCTGACCAGGGCGCAGATCGAGGAGGCGCTGGAGATGAATATCGACATCGTCATTCCGTATCAGCCGCGCCTGGTGGGAAACTCGGCCACGCTTGGCACGCCGGCCGCGGCCAGCAGCGGCGGATTCCGCAACGGCATCCTGCATCTGGCGCGCGAAGTCGCGTTCGTGAGTGAAGGCGGACCGCAAATAAAAATACCGCTGCCCACTAGCAGCGGGCCGTTCGGCCTTGGTAAATTGCGCGAAATGCTCGGGAGACGTGAGCTATGAACGCAACGCCGATGTTTGGCCGCAGACGCAACGAGGACGATCCCCCGGCACAGCCGCAGTCGGCGCCGACACCAAATCGGCCGACCTCATCGCAGCACGTTCCGCAGCAGGCCGCGCCGCCGCAGACCTTTACCCAGTCGAGCACCAGCGACAGCCTGGCCGAATTGCGCATGCTGGCGCTGCAGCAGCTTGATCCGGCAGCGGCCGCGGCGCTGACGCCCGAACGGCTGGGGCCCGAGATCGAACGGCTGGTGGCCGAAATCGCCACGGAACGGCGTATTCAACTGAATGCGCGCGAACAGCGCCAACTGGCCGGTGAACTCGTCAATGACATGCTGGGCCTCGGCCCGCTGCAACCGCTGCTCGATGACGACGGCATTGCCGACATCATGGTGAACGGTCCGGAGCGCGTGTTCATCGAACGCCAGGGGCGGGTGACGTTGTCGAACGTGAAGTTCCGCGACGCGCAGCACGTGGCAAATATCTGCCAGCGTATCGCTTCGGCAATTGGCCGGCGTATCGACGAATCGAGTCCCATGGTGGACGCCCGTCTGATGGACGGTTCACGCGTCAACATCGTGTTTCCGCCGCTCGCGCTGGATGGTCCCTACGTCTCCATTCGTAAATTCACGCGCAAGAAAATCGATTTTGCGCGGCTGGTGGCGCTGGGCAGCATGACGCCGCAGGTGGCGCGATGCCTGGAGATTGCCGGACGGGCGCGACTGAACATCATCATCTCCGGTGCACCGGTTCGGGCAAGACGACGCTGCTGAACGCGTTGAGCCGAATGATCGATCCTTCCGAACGCGTAATTACTATCGAGGACGCAGCGGAGTTGCAATTGCAGCAACCGCATGTGGTGCGCATGGAAACGCGGCCGCCTAACCTCGAGGGCAAGGGCGAAATCAACCAGCGCGACCTGGTGAAGAACGCGCTGCGTATGCGGCCGGAACGAATAATCGTGGGCGAGGTGCGCGGCATGGAGGCATTCGACATGCTCCAGGCCATGAACACCGGCCATGACGGATCGATGTCGACAATTCACGCGAACAACACCCGCGATGCGCTGACCCGTGTCGAAAACATGGTGCAGATGGGCAACATGGGCTTGCCGTCGAAAGCGATCAAAACACAGGTGGTCAGCGCGGTTGACCTTATCCTTCAAGTGGAACGTCATCGCGACGGTGGCCGCCGGGTGACCCAGGTGACCGATGTGTGCGGCCTGGAAGGCGACGTCGTCATCCTCAACGACCTGTTCCAGTTCGAATTCACCGGCGAAACGCCGGAGGGCCGGCTGTCGGGCGCCTACAAGATGGGACGCGGCCGGCCGAGCTTCTGGGAGCGGCTGGTTTATTTCGGCATGGATCGCGCGTGGGTCGCGGCAATGGAAGAGACCAACTGGTAATGTCCAACAGCGCGGGATTAGTACTTGGCGGCGGTCTTGTCTGCCTGATCGGGTTCGGTATTACCGGCTACCTGCTGGTGACCGAACAGCAGCGTCGTGAACTGTGGTCGGCCCGGCGTGACGACACGATCGGGCCGTACCTGAAGCCGAAATCGGCGGGCGGCCCGGCGCTCGTGCTGGCCGTGCGGGCCAAGCAGCACAGCACCAAGAACAACCCGATCTTCCAGCTATTCAACTGGAAGGATGCGCGGCGCAGTCAATATCCCATGAGTCTGCCGGCCATCGTGCTGTGCATGTTGGGGCCGGCCGCGGTGGGCGGCTTATTGGCGACAAAGGTCGTGGGCCATGTCGGATGGTTCATGGTACCGGTGTTCGATATCATTCTGGTCCGCTTTTTCCTCGGGTGGGCGGTGGCGAAAATATCGCGCACCCTGCTCACCCAGTTTCCTGACGCACTCGCCATGGTTTCCCGCTCCGTGCGCGTCGGCGTGCCGCTGACCGAGGCGGTTCGCATTGTCGGGCGCGAGGCGCAGTCGCCGACGCGGGAGGAATTCAGTCGCGCCGCCGACCAGGTTCAGATCGGCCTCGATCTGGAAAACGCGCTGCTTGAAATGGCTGAGCGTAACGATATTTCGGAATACCGCTTTTTCGCCACGGCGCTTGCGCTGCAAAGCCAGACCGGCGGCGGTCTGACTGAAACGCTGGAGACGCTGGCCGACACCATCCGCAAGCGCGAGAATGCGCGCAAGCGCGGCCATGCCCTGGCGGCGGAGGCGCGCACCAGCATCTATGTGCTGGCGGCGCTGCCGATTGTGGTGGGCTCCATGCTTTTCGTCATGAATCCGGAATATATCGGTGTGCTATTTACCGATCCGATGGGCGAAAAACTGCTTGGTCTGGCGTGTGGCATGCTGACCTTCGGCCTCTGGGTCATGCAGCAGATCATCAAGCGTAGCCTGAGTTGAGCCTGGCGGTGCCGGAGCAGCAGCAAATTTTCATCGCGCGGAGCCTGTCGTGAACAGCTTGCCTTTTTCGCCTCCTCTTCTGGCTGTGTTGGCGGCGACTTTCGTCGGCGGGTCGCTGCTGCTGATGCGTGCGCTGGACAAGCAGGATAAGGTCCGGGCGCGGCTTTCGAACGCCAATAATCCAAATCTTCCCGTCGTGCTCGACGGGTCCCGCGATTCATCGACGTCGCCGGTTGATGTCATTGCGAAACTTGGGTCGGCGCTGGCGCGTAGCGGCCTGCTGCCGGCGGCGACCCGCGCAGAATTCGAGCAGACTTTGGCCCAGGCCGGGTGGCGGGGCGGCCGTGGCCTGGGGCTGTTCCTGGGCTGCAAGGTGCTCGGCGTGGTGCTGATGCCGCTGGTCGCGTATGGCGCCGTCGGCCACGGGCAGGTTCAGGCGCTTACGTTTTATAGCGTGATGGCGTTTTCACTGGTCGCCGGTTTGCTGGCGCCGGACTTTGTTCTGCGGCAGATGCGAAAGGCGCATTTGCGCAAGGTGGAACAGGGCCTGCCCGACGCACTGGACATGCTGGTGATTTGCGCCCAGGCAGGTTTGGCGCTGGAAAACGCCATCGAGCGTGTGGCGATCGAATTTGCCTCCGCCAACAAGGCGGTCAGCGAGGAGCTGGCGGTGTGCGCCAGCGAATTGCGTATCGGCAGCGATCGCCGCGCGGCATTGACGGCCCTGGGTGATCGCACCGGGCTCGACACGATGAAGCGATTTGCCGCGACGCTGATCCAAACAATGCAGTTCGGCACGCCGCTGACCCATGCGCTGCGCGTGCTGGCCAGCGAAATGCGCACCGATAGCCTGACGAAGTTCGAGGAAAAGGCGGCCAGGTTGCCGGTTTATCTGACGTTCCCGATGATTCTGTTCATTCTGCCTTGCATCTTTATCGTGGTCGGCGGACCTGCCGGTGTCCGCGTCAGCCAGATGTTCAAGCCAGGTCATTAATCCACACATCACAAGGCGAGGCACTTTCCATGCAACGTTCCATTCAAGGCCTTTCACGCGCCGCGGCAATGCTGGCAGCGGCGGGGCTGTCGGTTGCAGCCCTGGGCGGTTGCGGCGTCATTGCGCAAGGGATGACCCCGCAGCACGGCACCAGCACCAGCGAGGCGAACCGCCCGAGTTTGCGCGCCGCACGCGGCGCCCTGCAGGAAGGCCAGGCCGCAACTGCGCTGGGCATCGCACATGGCGTGTTGTTGTCGGATCCGAACAACGTCGCGGCACTCGTTCAGGCCGGCGATGCCGACATGCAAATCGGCAATCATCGCACGGCGGAGAAGGAATATCGCCAGGCGGTCCAGGTGGACCCCAGCTACGTACCGGCCCGGCTGGGCCTGGGCAAGCTGAAGATGCGCGACGACATCAAGGGTGCTGAAGCCGAATTCCGCGCCATTCTTGCCAGCAACCCGCACAACGCCGCGGCGCTGACCGACCTCGGCGTGACTCTCGACCTGCAGGAACGCCACAAGGAAGCGCAGGCCGCCTACACCGCCGCAATGCTTGCCAATCCCGACCTGACCTCGACCCGTGTTGATATGGGTTTGTCGCTGGCCCTGTCCGGGCAGGCGACCAAGGCGGAATTGATGTTGCGCGACGCGACCGAGGCTGGTCCGGTGCCAGCCAAAGTGCGCGCGGACTATGCGGTCGCAGAAGTTGTCGCGGGCCAGCCCGAGCAGGCGGTGGAAACGCTGCAAGCGGATCTTTCCGTGGACGAGGCAAAGGCCTCGGTGCTGGCGATGTCCGTGCTGGCGCCGGCTGACGCGAAGCCGACGAAGTAACCAGGATTGGAAGTAGTTCTTTGATAAAACAAGAGTTTTTTGGCTCTTTTTTCAAAAAAGAACTACTTCCGTACTGTCCTTAGTCTAGCCCCAAGTGCCGCCAGCGCCTCATTCAGCGGCCCGGGTGGCAGAGTGTCTAGAGGCTCCGCCGCCACGAACGTGTTCACCGGCAGGGCGGGCGGCCGGGCGGCGACGGGCGACTGCACGAAGCGCAGCCGCTCAACGAGGCGCGTTCCTGTCTGCACGTTAATGCGCTCGATCAGCGCCGCGGCGGCGTGCTGAAGTTCAATGCCGACGGGTCCCGAGCAGGCGATGGTCAGTTGGCCCCGCGAAAGCTTGCGCGGCACGGTCTGCTCGGCCAGGCGGGGCCCGACAATCGCGGGCCAGTTTGCCATCAGCTCTGCGCCGGCGGGGGAGCGGGCGCGAAAGGCGGTGCGCGTAATCGGCGGCACCAACTGGGCGAGCGGCAGCGAGACGAAGCTGCGCTGGAAGGCGGCGTCCTGCGGCGCGTCTTTCAACCCAGGCGTGTCTCGTTTACCCATGCTTGCGATTCAACGTGCGGTTCAAAAGCTGGGGGCCAGAATGCTCGTCGTACACCACCTGAACAACTCGCGGTCGCAGCGCGTACTCTGGCTGCTCGAGGAACTCGGAACACCCTACGAAATACGCCCCTACCAACGCGACGCCAAAACCATGCTGGCGCCGCCGGAGCTGCGCGCGGTGCACCCGCTCGGCAAATCGCCGGTCATCACCGACGCGAGCCTGACGATCGCGGAAACCGGCGCCATCGTGGAATATATCATCGAGCTGTACGGACAAGGCCGTATGATTCCGGCGGCCGGCACGCCGGAGTTGCTGCGCTACCGCTACTGGCTGCATTTCGCCGAAGGCAGCGCCATGCCGCCGCTGGTGATGACGTTGCTGTTCACCGAAATTCCCAAGCGCGCGCCGGCGCTGGTACGGCCGATTGCCCGCATGATCGGCAACACCGTGCAATCCGGCTATCTAAATCCCACGATTGACGCGCAACTCGACCTCATGGAGGCCGAGTTGCGCCAGAGCACCTACTTTGCCGGCGCCGAGCTGACCGGCGCGGATGTGATGATGAGCTTTCCGGTGGAAGCCGCAGCCGCGCGGAATACGCTCGGTGATCGCCCCAAGCTGACAGCCTGGCTGGCCGCCTTGCACGACCGGCCCGCCTACCAGTTGGCCCTGCAAAAAGGCGGCCCCTACGCCTACGCCAGCTAATAGCTATCAGCCGTCAGCTCACAGTTAAGAGCTTTCGGTGGCCAGCGTCTGAAGGCTGAAAGCTGATGGCTGATAGCTGACCGGGACTGGCCTTGATTAATACTCCTGGTGTACGCCTGACACATGTCCCTCGGGCCTCGACTAGAATTTCGGCAGTCCCAATCGCTCGTCATGACGCCGCAACTGCGTCAGGCGATCAAGCTGCTGCAATTGTCGAATATGGAGGTGACGGCCTGGGTCGAGGAGGAGCTGGAGCGTAACCCGCTGCTGGAGCGCGATGAGAGCTCCGACGCGATTGCGGAACGGCCCGCGCTGGACCAGCGCGACCTGCCTATGCCGGAAGCCGCCGACACCGCCGACATGGTGAGCGCCGCCACGTTGCCCGACGAAAAATCCGCGCCGCTGGACGGCGAGTATGACGGCTACGAGGCGTTTGGCCAGGCGGATGGGATCCGCATTCCCAATACCGGCGGCGGCGGCAATTTCGAGGGTGACGACCGCGGCCTCGAGGATACGCTGCAGACCCGGCCGAGTTTGCGCGAGCACCTCAGCGAGCAAATGCGGCTGACGTTCGATGGCCGGGAGGACCGGCTGATCGGCGGCACGCTGATTGCCATGCTGGACCCGGCCGGGCGCCTCTCCGCCGATCCGGCGGACATTGCGCGTGCGCTCGGAACCGACCTCGCGCACGTCGAGGCGGTGCGCGGCCGGATGATGGTGTTCGACCCTTCGGGCCTGTTTGCCCGCACGCTCGCCGAATGCCTGGCCGCGCAATTGCGCGAGAAGAATCGCCTCGATCCCGCCATGGCGGCGTTGCTGGACAATCTGGAGACGCTGGCCCGGCGCGACCACCGCAAGCTGATGGCGCTGTGCGGCGTCGATTCCGAGGACCTTGCGGACATGATTGCCGAAATCAAGGCGCTTGACCCCAAGCCAGGCGCAAATTGGGATGCCGACGCGCTGCCGGCTGTCATCCCGGATGTGCTGATGCGGACGGCGCCCGGCGGCGACTGGTTGCTGGAGCTGAACCCGGAAACGCTGCCGCGCGTGCTGGTGAACGAAGCGTTTTACGCCCGGGTAAGCCGCAAGGTGGGACGCGAGGACAAAACCTTTCTGGCCGAGAAGCTGGCGACGGCGAACTGGCTGGTAAAATCGCTGCAACAGCGGGCGCAAACCGTGCTGAAAGTTTCGGCTGAAATCGTGGCCCGGCAGGATGGATTTTTTCGCCATGGCGTGAGCCATTTGCGTCCGTTGATCTTGCGCGACATTGCCGACACGGTTGCGTTGCACGAAAGCACCGTCAGCCGCGTGACGGCGAACAAATATATCGCAACGCCGCGCGGCATTTTCGAGCTCAAGTATTTCTTTACCAACGCCATTGCAGGCTCGGACGGTGAAAGCCACAGCGCGGAATCGGTGCGCCAACGAATACGTACCCTTGTCGGGGCCGAGCCGGCTGACGACATACTCTCCGATGACGCGATTGTTGCCATGCTCCGAAAGGAGGGCGTGGACATCGCCCGCCGGACCGTGGCCAAATATCGGGAGGCGCTGCGCATCCCCAGCTCCGTGCAGCGCAAGCGGGAGAAAGCCGTGCCAGCCTAGTCGCAGTCGGGCTGATCCACGGCGGCCTTCGGAACACCCGATTATCTGAAACGGGGCTGGGATGGTTGTGAGGATTTTGCTCCATGCAGATCAATGTCTCGGGCAAGCAGGTGGATTTGTCGGACTCGCTGCGCACCCGCGTGGCCGACAGCCTGGACGGCATTGCCAACAAGTATTTTGATCAGGCGATGGAGGCGCATGTCACGTTCAGCCGAGCACGAAGTTTTTTCACCTGCGATATCAACCTGCATGCCGGCCGGGGGCTCACCTTGCGCGGCGAGGGCGAGGCGGCGGACGCCAACGCGGCGTTCGACGATGCGGCGGAACACATCGCCACCAGGCTGCGGCGATATCGGCGCCGTCTGAATGACCATCATCGCGAGGAGGCGAGCCGCGAGCGTCCGCAGAAGGGCCGCACCGTCGTGCTGGCGGCGGAGACGGACGACGGCAGCACCGCCAACGGACACGCGGCGCCGCAGCACGCCACCATCGTCGCGGAAACCCATATCGAGATCGCGCGTTTGACGGTGAGTGACGCGGTGATGCGCATGGACCTGGCTGACCAGAAGGTGCTGATGTTTCGCAACAGCGGCACCGGCGAACTGAACGTCATCTACCGCCGGGCGGATGGCAATATCGGCTGGATCGATCCCGCCCTCGGAGGTTGAGACAACGCCCGTGACCCCGCCGGCCTGATGTTTGCCCGAGCCACCATCGGTTCCTTCATCAGCCTGTGCGGGGCCATGTTCCTTGCCGTGTCGTGCGCGCCGGTGCACATTGCCGGGCGAGATTTTCCGCGCGCCGCGTTCGCCGAATTGCACCTGCGAACGACCACCGACCAGCAAGCGGAAAGTTTGCTCGGGCCGCCGTTCAAACGCCTAGCGCTGCAGGGAACCGCGACCAACCCCGCCGGGCCTTTGCCGGTCGGCAAGACATTCAGCGTAGCTATTCTGAGTTACGCCTACGGTATTTCCAACGGCGGCCCCGGCGTGTCCGGCCACGCGGTCGGGAAATTCGCGACATTGGTGTTTTTCGAAGGGCGGCTGGCGGCCTACGACCTCGACAGCACCATTCCGGGTGACGCAAACCCGCCGATTGACGACGCGCGGCTCGCGCAACTGCACCAGGGCAGCACAACGCGGAACGACATTATCAATCTGATGGGACCGCCGAGCGGCCAGTCCACGGCATTTTCGTTTGTGCCGCAGAGCAAGGGGCATATTACCTATGTGTGGACGCATTTCGACGGCACCGATGTGCGGCACAAGGTTCTGGTGATTGAACTCGACGCGAACGATGTGATGACTTGTTATGCGTTGGTTGATCGGAGCGGTCCGTTGCCAAGCACACCGATAATGCCCGGCGTGCCCGGTGAGCAGGCGCCACCGCCGATTGTGGTTCCCACGAGCCCCCCCGTTACCACCCGCACTTAACCCCCAAAGAGCTGGAACAGGCGACCCCGAACATTCAAAAGTTTTTTGGTTCTTTTTTTCAAAAAAGAACGACTTCCTTTTCCCTTACTTGTCCTTACCGTAAGTCGGCCTAGAGGCGGGTCGGAATTAGTGCCCGCCTCGGAGCCTCAAATTGCCCAATTACGCCGTCAAAGAAATCTTCCTCACCCTCCAGGGCGAAGGCGCGCAAGCCGGCCATGCGGCCGTGTTCTGTCGCTTTGCCGGGTGTAATCTCTGGAACGGCCTAGAGCGCGACCGCGCTGCCGCCATCTGCCGGTTCTGCGACACCGATTTCGTCGGCACCGACGGCGATGGCGGCGGCCGGTTTGCCGCGCCCGATGCGCTGGCCGCCGCGATAGAGGCCAAGTGGCACGGGGGCCCCAACAATCGCCTGGTGGTGCTCACCGGCGGCGAGCCACTCCTGCAAGTTGATGCGGGGCTGACCGGCGCCCTGCATGCCCGCGGCTTTCGCATTGCGGTGGAAACCAACGGCACCCAGCCGCTGCCGCCGGGCCTGGACTGGGTGTGCGTCAGCCCGAAGGCCGGCGCGGCGCTGATACTGCACGCGGGCGATGAGCTGAAACTGGTGTTTCCGCAGCCCCAAGCCGACCCGGCCCTTTTCGCCGGGCTGGATTTCCGGCATTTCATGCTGCAGCCCATGGACGGGCCGGATGTTGCGCAAAACACGCAGGCGGCGATCGCCTACTGTCTCGCGCACCCGCAATGGCGCCTCTCCGTGCAGACGCACAAGGCGTTGGGACTGCGATAGGAGTTTTTCCAAATGGACGGCCTGGCGACCACCGCAACGGTGAACAGTTACGAAGAGTTCTTCATGCCGTTCACGCCCAATCGCCAGTTCAAGAAGGCGCCCCGCCTTCTGGTGGGTGCGAAGGACATGCACTACACCAGCCACGACGGCCGCTCGATCCTGGACAGCACCGCCGGCCTGTGGTGCGTCAATGCCGGCCATTGCCGCCCCAAAATCTCCGAGGCGATCGCCCGCCAGGCCGCCACCATGGACTACGCGCCGGCGTTCAACATGGCGCACCCGCAGGCGTTCGAGCTCGCCAGCCGCGTCGCCCGCATGTTGCCCGACGGCCTGGAGCACGTGTTTTTCAGCAATTCCGGATCCGAAGCGGTCGACACCGCCCTGAAAATTGCGCTGGCCTATCA
>Ga0116228_10002682_pt1 | contig 15436 bp, 12 predicted proteins | sample S1TSphfallax_2_FD_89694 | JGI IMG/M metagenome (GOLD analysis project Ga0116228, IMG submission 89694) | Host-associated microbial communities from peat moss isolated from Minnesota, USA - S1T2_Fc - Sphagnum fallax MG | ecosystem: Host-associated > Plants > Peat moss > Unclassified | place...
ATGTCATGAAGAATTTTTAAATCAAATATCCAATATACCACGTGGTCTCTATGCATTGGTGGAAAATAATAACCAAAATAATTGTTGAATACTGGCACCACATACGTATACTCGTATTTTGTCATGAACTGGTATTTGTACGCTAAACAGTTTTCATCCACCCCGTTGTCGCCTGCGACTAAGGACGCCTGCGACTTGTCCAAGGCGACTACACAACTTTTAGTTGTAGATGTCGCCTGCGATTAGAAAATAGTCGCAAGGACCAGTCGAAAAAGTCTACTTTCCTTCTAGTGTATATAGAACTTTAATATACTCAAAATAAACAACTAATGTTGTTCACACGGAAAGATGAAAACCAAAATAGTCAAAATCTAGTTGCAATATAGTCGCAAATATGACGAACACAAGAAATAATTGCAAAACTATGCAAAGATAGTCGTAAATGGTTAATAATTGCATGTAGTTGAAAATAGATGGGTTACATTTTGGCCAATTTCTACTAGTGTAAGTGGAACCTTTGGTATCCTCCTTGGTACCCAAATTTCACCACCATGACCCCAAATGTTCCTACTCCTAGAAAATTGTTACCTTACCCAATTTACACCACAAATACAAATCTTGACACTTGTGTTACAGTCTTTCAAAAAGCCATTCAAGCTAATGGGGAAAAACACGACTTGAACATAGTTAATTTGTTTTGGTTTTACATTCTTGAGGCCTCGTTAATTGTGTACAAATAAAACCAAGATAAAATCTCAGAGTGGGGCAAGAATTTCATGTAGTCACACCCAAGATGTACCTTCCAAGAACTTGAAGCTCTTTCATGTAAACATTATCAAAAAGTTCAAAATGATGAATATGTGTATATGTTGTTGCAGTTGATTAAACAAGGAGTGGAAAAAAAGGTGGAGGTTTACTATGAACAAATCTTCAAATTGGCTGACTATCTCCAACACAAGGTGGATGACAACCTACTTAACACTTTCTTCCATGTAGGATTGATACCATACTTACAAGTCGCCAATGCAAGAATGAAACGAGATACCTTGTTTGAACACAAGGAAGTTGTTGTCACCTACCTATGAAGAAAGCATGGGTGACATAAACAATTACTACAAATTATTGCCACCAAAAACTGAAAGAAAATAAGAATTGAAACGAATGAACTTGACCTATGGACATTGTCAAAAAATCTAGTCATACAAAAAAACATTGTCAATGGAATTTAAACAATCTCAACAATAAGTTAACTAAGGTGAAGAGGTTTTGGTTGATGAAGTCTTCGCCTAACATAACAGGGGAATCAAAAAATCTTCTAGTAAACAATTATAATCAGAACCAAAGCAACAAGAGTGGCCCTATTGCTTATTGATGTTTCATTTGCAACTTTTTGGAACATAAAATCTTTGATTACCCACATTGTCAAGCAACTCAAGACATGTTCAAGGACAAGGGGAGCCCTATGGAACCAGAAAAAAAAAACCCCCACAATCAACATGGTGTTGGCTATGACTATTCAGAGTCGAGCACCCAAAATGAAGGTCTTCAAGGGAAATGAGCCATGAAAAACAAAAACCATTATAGATTGGACTAAAAAGGAAAAACTTTACAAATCTTTTGAAATTGCCATTAAGCAAATCTAGGAGGAGGAAGCCCCTTTACCTCTAAAATAAGTACATGGTGCTTCCAACAAATAATCATTCATTAAGGTTATCACCAAAAAAGCTAATACTGGAATCCCAAGTACCAACTTTGTATGTACTAGAAATGATAGCATTGAAAAGGTAACGCCAAAACCTTGCCCAATATCAATAGTTTTAGTTCTCCATAAAATTGGACAACACAAATTGTTGGATAACAAACATACTTTGACCATGACACAATTGTTCAACCTTTTATTGGCTTGAAACAATACATACTTGCCAAACTATCTCCCAAGAAACCAAATGTCCTTCTAGAATCCAACCTTACCATAGCCTTAGTCACCATCAACCTTCACATGGCAATCATTCAAGTTCATATAGGGAAGAACTTGGTAAATGATGTTTTCCTTTGATGGAGGATTTGGGGTTAACATCATCATAGATGACCTATGGAAAAAGCTAGGATTACCTACTCCTAAACATGCCCTTTATACCTTACAAATGGTTAATCAAACACTCACCAAACTAGTGGGCTTGTACAAAGATCTTAAAATACACATACTAGCATCCCATACATGGTTACCTTTACTGTCATGATGAAGAACAATCTTTTGAATGTAAATTATTCCATGTTGTTGGGTCGCCCATGGCTAGGAAATGTAAAAGTCACACACAATTGGTGACATATTCTAATTTAGATTAAAGGGAACAAAACAGTATGGACAATTGTTGTTGCCAAGCATTTGGACAAGAATACCAAACAATCATAAATGTTGTTTTGTTATGATTTTATGGAAGTTGTAACAAACAAATAAGAAGATGTTCTACTTTTTGCAGATTCAAACTTGTTTCTGATCGAAATAATTGCCCTACCAAAACCAGAACTAGAAATCACCACTATAGTTGTCAACAAATTAGATAATGATAATGATGATATAACTTTGGACTTTCCACACACCCTTCCATAGACATTCTTGTTGATATTGTTCTTGCCAAAACTAAGGTTCAAGAGTTGAAGATTACACATTAGACATTATTGAAGAATGTCCAATCAAAAATCTCAACTTAGGAATTGTTGAAACCTTGTAATTCTGAAATTAAATGTGGATTTGAACAAACCAATGACTGCAATAGTTGAGCAATTGTTGCAAGAGTAAAATGATGTCTTTGCATGGACTTACAAAGACTTGAAAGGAACCCCACCTCATATTGTAATGCATTGCATGGAGCTTGACACAACCATTTCACCAACTCATCAAGCTAAGTACCAAATGAACATGAATTACCTAGCAATAACGAAAAGCTTCTTGTTATTGGGTTCATTACACCAGTTGAAGAAGCATAATGGCTATTGCAGATTATTGTGGTACCAAAAAAGAATGAAAAACTATTCATTTGTATGGATTTCTAAAAGCTAAATGTCACCACAAAGAAAGACCTATACTCCCCACCATTTACAAAAGAGGTATTGGATATGGTGGTAACACATGAGATGTATTATGTTTTCAATGGATTTTTGGGTCCAAACATATTAAAAGGAACAAGTGTGACCGAAGTAGCTTTGCTTGGGAAGGACAGATTAATGCTTTATCAAACACATGGTGAATGCTAGGTGGATTAATAAAGTGAACTAAAATGGATAGGATGCAAATGAAAAATTCAAATTTTGACTCACAAAGTTCCCCCATGGGCCCATGCAAATGAGACACTAATACTTAGGTTACCTAGATTATTCGCCTGAATGACCTATCTTTTTTTTAAACTTGCATTGCAAAAGATCTAGAAGCCAATACTAATTACTACATGCACCATCGCTTGGTCTTGTCTAAGGTTTTTGTGAGCATTGTGACTTGACTTCAATGGCTTGGAGGGGAGGCAAGGTATTTGTTGAAAGAGTAAAAACCTCTTTGAAGTTGCCAAACGAAAAGAAAAGTGGCAAACTTACCAACTTTCTTTAAGGTTCATTATGCCCACAGATTGCACAACTTATTCATAATACTTTATGATTATTGTGAAAGAGAGGAATAAAGAGCTTGGACTTGTTATTAAGTAGGAATGAACACCCAAGTCATCAAGTGGAGGGGTTTTGCACAACAATTCATGTGGTGATCCTAGTTTACATAGTTACGTGGACGATCTTCTCCATGTGCATGGGCCTCCATTGTCCATGAATTTGCAATGGGGGGGTTCTACACATACCTACCTGGTGAGTTGATTGTGAAATATATTTTCCCTTTTATGTTTAGAATTCATCCAATACAAGATCAAATTACATTGTTATTTAATTTGTGCCTTTGTAATAAGGCTTGGAAGTAGTGATAAATGACAATGAAGAATGGTTTCATTATAAGGTGTATATTATTAAACATTTGTATGAGCAAATGAAATTGGAAAAGTATAGAGAGCAAAAATGAGAAGAGCGAAAAATTGAAAATTACAACCCAAAAGATTGGATGTATGACTATAATGCAGAACCCAAAGGGTGGTAATGCTAAAGTTGTCTTTATTATACACACAAAATTTTGAGGTGTGAATTATTTTCAAATTTTAAAGTTTAAAAAAAAATTGCTTAATGTTTGTACATGTTAAAAATTACACTAAAATGATAATTGTAAAGTGGTTTTCAAGGTGTAGGTTGTGGAAAAAATTCAAATGTCGAATGTTTGGAACATTTGAACAATTGAACTAGAGTTCTAAAGGACGGAAGATGTGAAGATATGTAAGATTGTTTTTCAATCTTTTGAAGCCCCTATAAGTTATTGTGGATTGGTCACCTAAGTAATTGAATTACTTCCCATGGTTACATGCATTTTTGTGTTGTAATAGATCTACAAAAATTACTTTAGAATCATGAATCAATTGCTTGTGGCATTTGTAGGTATGGATAGATTTAGACTATTGATCATGTTTATGGTGCACAATTGTAATGGTTTATGGTGCAATTGATGTTAACCATAACCATGACCATGACTTATAATTTATGATCATTTTTTTCATTTTTTTAAAAGTAGAATTAGTTCAAGCACACACAAAAAACCTTGTGTTAAAGCGGCTTGCCCTTATCAAGTTCAAAAAAAAATGTAATGGTTTTGTGAATCTAGTTAGTAACAAGGTGACATGAGGTTGTTAAATGGCATGTTGCTTATATGACTCCTTGCAAATGATAGTAAGCATGTTTTAAACATTGGGCGATTTACAATTGGCATTCCAAGTGCTTCCACAAAGCAATCATCATTTTCCTTAAGGCATGTATTATTTGCTAAATCCTTTCATTCCTTATGTTAAAGTAGATTATCCTTACAAAGTCCATAAAAGATAGACTAATTATTATAAAAATGTCAGTAAGGAGCTCATGTCTTGTTAAATGACAAGTTGCTTGTATAAATGTCCATAAAGTGGTCATGTGTCCTTTGTTAATGATAGGTTGCTTGTATGACTCATTGCCAATGTGGAGTCATCATTTTCATCAAAATATGTATTGCTTGTACTAAGCCCAAGTTCTTTCCTTATGTTGATTAATGTGGCATGTGCCATTGGCCCAAGTGTTACCACGGCTTCAACTGATTTTTCCTTTCGAAACTTGCTTTTTCGGAATTTATTTTAATTTTTAGCACTAGAAACCACTTTAAAATCAATATTTCCCACATTCTAAATCCAAATCTTACCAAATAAATTCCATTAAATCTTTCTCATCAAGATCTTTCCAGCAACATGAAAGGCATATTCAAATACCTCCAAAATTTCTAGCTACGGTTTAATATAATTTTCAATGAAAAAATCATTCAATATTCAAGAACTTTTGCACCACAAGTTCAAACATCATGGAACAAAGCATGTGCACCCCTCCTTGTTGAGAGCTTTCCAAAAACACCAAGAACACAATCTAGAACATCTCGGTTTGGTGGATCTCATAACTACACGTCACAAACTTCCTAGGGAAAAATAATTATATCAAAATAATGAAAACTGGTATATAATGTAATTTGGATCAAATATCATTTTTTAGTTATTTCAACAAATGCTAAAATCATATTTTATTATCATAGTATCAACATAAACATAATTATTCCTTAAAATGATATATATTTTAAGTATCCTTGAATGGTAAAATTTTACATTTGTGTCATGAAAATAATGGTAAAATGACAAACCATTATTCTTTTCATCATCATAATCATGGAATTAATAAATCAGAACCATTGTTCACTATGTTTATATATTTTCAACAAACATTTTATCAACAATAGAGTAATAAAGTGAAAAATGCACAACAATGATGTGAAAAAACCTTAATAAATAACATAAATCTAATGATTCATTATAATCATATTGAAATTTTGCGCAAGGAAGTTTGTGATGCAAAACAAAACAAAACAAATTACCTTTCTTCATAGATAGATGTGGCTTGTCTTCATAAGGGTAATTGTAAGTTAGATTGTACAATTTTTCCTGCACCCCTTCATGTTCAAATGCCTAAATGATAAATTTGTCCACACATATACTGAAAAAGGACTCAATTTCAATACTTTGAATAACTATATATATATATGTAAATGATCAAATATAATGTTTGGGGGATTTTTTTGTCTATATTTTTTTGTGAAACTATCTTGCAATATTATGCATATGGACTCACTAAATTAAAAAATCCTTAATGAACAACATTTATATATATTTCAAAATTCAATGACATGTTGATGAACCACAAATGCAAGTTTCCATATCATTTCATAACATGAAATGTACTGTAATGGACTTTTGAAAGTCACAAAATACACCAATTTTGTAAAGTTCATTTTGATATGATAATGAAACTTTTTTTTTTCATGAACAATGATTGTATACATAAGCAAAATAGTGGCCCTAAGTCAATTTCAAAAAATCAAATGTGGTTTAGGCATGGACAACAATGCCACTTGTCATTGTCAAAATACACTACAAAAATGTACTTTTATGGAATCCTCAAATGTCATTTTTGATCCACTTTAACTCACAATTGCCCATAAAGTCCAAAACGAGATAATCATTTGTAAAACCGTGTAAACAAGGGGTCTTGTCCTTGGAAAATGATAGGTTGTTGATTGATTCCTTGCCAACTACAGTGAGTTTTTATATGCCCCATGGAGTACATACTCTTTATGTTCCTAGATGACTACTAAAGTCATGATTGATTTTGAAACTCAAAGTGATGTCTATTAAAGAAGACACAATTTATATACCTTCAATTAGGTGTATAACTACATGGACAATGGTTACAAATGCATGCTCATGTGTTCACATGACCACACTTTGAATGCATAATAACAAGTTAGGTGTTTATGTCATTATTAATTAGTGGTTGTCTAGTTGCTTCAAGAAAAGAGTCATCAATTTCTTCAAGAATACAAATACAATTCTTTAAACCATTTTTAAATCAATCTTTGTTGTAATATTTCTACATATGTTGCAAAATGGAACCTAAGATTGATGAAGTCTAGAAAATCAAGATTAAGTGTTTGATTGGTTAAACAATTGTTAATAATTTTGATTAGTAGATTCAAGCTTGAAGATGAAATTGAAAATCTAGTAATCTAATACATTGTCTAAATTTGGTTATGTGCATTTATATTTGTAGACAGTGGTTATGGATGCAGTTCAAATGTTATTGACTCCATGAATTTACAAATTGGGTGGCTACATGAATAGTTATCTAGTTGGCTCAGAAAAGAGTGATCACATTCTTAAGGCATTAGTACCATCCATTTTAAATTTTTAAAATGTTATCATGTGGGCATTAAACTTTATTACCACCACAAGATTACTAATATCATACAAATTGTTAACAATTGCTTGTGGTTAGCTACTTTTCATGGTTTCTTATGCTCATGGGTACTTATGTAGTTGTCTAATCATGTTGATTAACTAATTGGCAACATGTGTAAATTCAATATCAAGTTGCAAGTCATGATGGGGACATTGGAATTAGGTCATGAAGAGAAACCTCGAAAGAAGGACAAATACCCCAAATGGCCTTGGGTGGACTACAAGTTACAATATGAATTTTTTTTTGTAGAGGTCAAGGGGCTATAAAATGAGGGACTAGAACCTAAAGGGGAAATTACATATGTTCATGTAACCACTGCTAACATTGCACAAGTTTCTAGCAATGTTCAGAAGTTCAAAACAACCAACCCATTATTGTCAAAGGATCACGAGACGTAGTCAAAGAGGTTGTATTGGAAGATATATGGCATTGGCCATATCACAAACAATGAACTATATTTGTGGTTAATGAGGGGTTAGATGGTAGAAAATGAAGGCCATAAAATTAATTGGACAAAAACAATTGTAGCTATTGCTCAAAAAAAAGTATGTTAGGTAAGCGTTGGCTCATTGTCAAGACCTCTTTTAGGTAATAATTCAATTTGAACTATTGATGGCTATGAAAGGCCAAGAAGGGCTAGCTCTAAAACACTTCTATCTATATGGCTTTGCTATAATGTTTAGGGAATTGAATCAACAAAAGAAACCACCTAAACCATGCCTTCAATAACACACAACCATCAGTCCATGTATTCAACATGTCATTGTGAAAGACATAATCACAAAATCATTTTAAAGCATAAATACTTTAGATTTAAGGCTTCACAAAGCACCTAGAGACAATACAAACTCATGGAAACATAGTTGTCACTTTTTTAATGATATAATATATCATCATAGCCCATTTAATCAATATTTTTTCATATTATTTGATTTTTGAAAATTTAGACCAACAACCACCTTAAGTAAACCCCAAATTTTTTTGGACAGGGTAGCTATTTTCAAGCATCAAAAACAAAAAAAAAGGTGGAAAGAAAAATAATGGAAGAGATGGATATCAAAAGAATTGCACTTGGTAGAAAATTTGGAAAGAAGTTCAAAACATTTAAAGTACTTCAAAGATAGCCCGATCAGTATTACCTCCTCTTCCATGGTTGTAATTTACTTCCTTCTTTTTCCTTTTCCCTATTTGTGCATGTGTAAGAATTTTTGGAGTAGCACAAACTTTCACACAAATTTTGAATGGAAACAAAATAATGATAACATCTAAAAAAATAATGAACAAAATTGATTTTAGAATTTTGAAGGATGTAAAAGGAAATGACACTTGAAATCATGGACAGACATCAATTATAAGATTGTGGTGGACATAACCCTTCCACACCAAACCACTTCCCTTTTCATTGCCACTTCCTTCCACCACAAGGACTGTTAAATTGTTGGGTGATGAGAAAGACCTTTTCCACCTAGCACAAGTTTGACCACATTAGGTTGCACCTTCTTTTTGTGCTCAAATTTGGTGTTTCTATCTTGACTTAAGCTTGTTGATTTTCAACAATTTGTTCTTTGCGACTAAAATTTTCAAATTTCCTCTAACCTAAGATTGAAATCTTTGAAAACAAAGATTGTATTCTAGATTGGAATAGATGTTACATCCCCTATTCCAATCAAAGGATTTTAGATCAAATCTAAAAGAATTCTTTTTATTGTAGTTTTAGTATGAAGACAAGTTGAAAGAAACATACAAACCCTATGTATAACTTATCCAAAGCAAGGAACAACTTGCATATACTTATGGGGAAGTTCTACAAAGAAAGTTATGCTAATGCTTATGCAACCATGAATGTGAAGTATGCACTACAAAAGCTCATCAATGTCCTTCAACCCAATGCTACCCCTGAACAAACAACTAAAATAGTCTCTATAGGAGACCATGTTACACGACATTGTGCAAATTCTTCCACACCTCATGAAAATGAATGTTCTTTGTCTTCTTCAATGACCAACATGGGTGCAATATCTACATTTGATCAAGACCAACTTTCTTGTCAAACTTCTCCTACTTTCACAAGCCCCAACAATTACAACAACAAAACAAGCTCTAACCATTCTCATTCCTCTAGTGATCAACAACAACCAAACAATTCTAATAACACATCTTCAAAAGATGGAAGAACAATGTTGGATTTTGAGTCTACTTATAACGTCAACAACAATATGACGTTCAAGGAATATCAAAAAAAGAAAGTGAAAAAAAAATCATATTCATATGAAATTTGCAAGGCCCCTAAAAGTGTGGATTCTTCATCATATTCATGCACTAGTAGCAGGGTATCATTCAATTGTGTAAGGATGCAAAAATTCAACCCCCAAGCCAAATCCAACACAATGAAGGAGTGGGGTGCAAGAAATGTTTCCCATCCTAATTGTTTCAATACACTTGATTGCTTGTGTACTAGTCACATCCCTCCCCTACTCCATGACCAAGTAAGTACTTATATGCAACAAATGACATTCAATTTTAATCTCAAACACATGGTGTCATTTGGGGGAAAAAAAAACTACGCAAAATTTTAGATCATAAGAAAATGCATGCATAAAAGGCATAGGTGAATGATATGCAAAAGAATTTCCATGAAGACAAACTATTTGCAAGGCTTGCAATCAAGTTTAATATGTATGAAGTTGTATAAGGAAAATTATTGTAATTCACCAAAAATTCAATTCTTAACTATATATATATATATATATATATATATACACTTTTGTATGTATGTTACCATGATTGAACTATTAACATAACTCGAATACATACAATATCATCCCAACATAATCATTGTGGTAATTTAGTCAAGTAATTCAATTAATCCAAGTCAATACCAAAAGACATTGAAAGTTCAAGTTGTAAATGTATTAAAGGCCAACAATGAATTTGATTCCAAATCATTTGAGAAGTATAAATGAATAGTGGAAATAACATGTTAAATTTGGTACTCAAAGTAGTTAAAAATTCATTCTTGTGTTGAAGGATGTTGAAGAACTATATTTTAAAATTTGGTATGAAAATTTGCCCCAAACTATTGGTTGTTGAATTTGAATGTATCATGCCAAGTTTGTGCACACAATGTTGTAATATTTATGTCATATGAATAATTTTTTTTTCAATGTTCCATGTTTTGAACAACTTAAATCTATGGATTGTCAAATATTGTGAATAGAGATAAAACCTTGAACAATATAATATATGCACTTTTGTAATTTGGATTGTGCAGATTTGGAAAAAAAGCTTAAGAAACACTCATGGTGAACTTGCAAACAATAGAACTCAAACACCTCCATCTCCAAATTCCATCAATTTTTCAAAATACAATACCTCCCATAAGCTTCCATGTAGTGAAAGTTGGAACAACACTCCATGTAAGGCTTGGAATTCACCATTGGGTAAAATATTTTATCCCAAAGCATGTCAAATACAAGCACCCACACCTTACAAGTCTTCACTTTTGAAACCATTTCCTCCCCAATATACTTGCAACAACAATATGGCATCTGTTACACATTATGATGACTTTTAGATGTAAGACTAACTAAACTTACCTTTTAAAGAATTATCTAACATTCATAACTCAAATTTTAAATACTAAGTTTACTCATTCCAATTTTCATATACATCTTGAATTTCAAACCAAAAAAACAAGACCTTGATGTTGTAATTCACAAACATTATAGGTTAGCTTCATGGATGTACCTTTCAATTTTCCATTTATAATATTACACATAACCATTGCTTGATAATTTGTTTAAAATGTTCACACATTAATTAGGTCTTTAAAAATTCAATTAGTTACAAACAAAATTGTATGTAACAACAAATTCACACACATTATTGTCAAATGTTATTTGATTCCAATTTGTTTTGAAAATTCAAACATTTTTTTATTAGGAAATTTGGACTATTCACAACATTGTAACAATTCCAAAAAAAAATGGTTAATTGTTAAAGTAATAAATAGGGTATTTTTCATGGTTTGCATAGATATAATAAGTTCTGTGCATACTAACCATTCTTACTATATATCATGTTGCGTAGGTACCTAGTACCTACTTGTTGAATTTTTTTTTCATTTAAACTATAGCCAAATTTTAAAAAATTATAATAGGACTGAAAAAATGAAAAAAATTCATTGAAAAGTGTAAATGGTGAAGGTAAATTATGGTACTAAATAGGATGGTCAATACATTGGTAAGTGCTAGTGGGTTGTTGGTAGTTAGGTAATAATAACAAAAATTGAGCTCATTACAATGGTTAGCTAAAGAATTGGAACCCAATTGAATAATGTTTTTTGTTTAGTCACCATCCATCCTTCATGGTGTGTTTGTGGGTGTTGGTTCACTTTGGATAACATTGTTGAGTAGTTGATTTTGATGACAACACCAATGAAGAGAAGATGGATATGCAGTGCATGAGGGAAGACAAGGTGTGAATGAACAAATTAAATTTTGAATACAAGATTGTGGATATAGGTGAGCAAAACATGTTTGAATTTTTTATGGAAACATGGCACCTTATTTATATACATTTTGAACCATGTAATGGCATCATAGTAATAGCATCTTAAAAATGAAAAAAATTGGTGGTTTCAAATCTTAGGAATTTCCAAGTTTCATTGCGACTATTGGTTTATTTTTAATGAATTTGACATGTACTTATCTTTCCCCTCTATGTTTCATGTTTTTTTACACGTTCAAACTACTAGCTTTGTATAATGCACATTGTATTTGATTTTCTATGTTCAATTTGGGCATTGATGCACTTGGTGTTGCAATTCATCACACTTCAATAAGGATGATATGTAAAGATTGGGAAATTAGGGTTTAAGATGAAGTCATAGGTATGAAGATTACCTAGATAGCCAAATCACTCACATGGACCTCTTTTTACCTTAAGGACCTCAAACCTACTTGTCAACTTGTAGAGATGGGGTGCACCTTCAATCCTTTCCACCCTTTCGTGTCACCACTACCCATCTTGATCAATTGCCAACCAAAGTTGGTCGTCAATGCATTGTCAATTTTTCATATACTTTTACATGTGACACTTGAAGAAGTAATTGACCTCAAAATGATGTATATTTCCAGAACAAGTCTTGTGTGGTGTTGGTATTTTCATGGGTTGTGTATACAAAGCTTGCAAAATTTTGACCTAAAGAATGTGACAAATATATATATATATATATATATGAGAATGGTAGCTTGAAAAATGTATTGTTTAGTTTCCTCAAAAAATTGACCTAATTTAAGTTGTAGACTTTAGTCTAGTTTGGAACTATTGTAGGTAATGAAAAAGGTGTCTTTCAATTTGAAATGGATGTCTTTGATTGTCCCTTCTTTTTAATGATTCCCTTATGATCTTAGATGATTTTTGAATGAACTAGATTGGTTCGCTTCCAATCAACTTGTCCATTAGCAACTAATGTTCCATCATGATCTTGTAAATAATTTTGTAATCCCCTAAGTCATCTATCTTAGAAAAAGGTTTTCCAATCTTGAAATGTTGTCTCTCTTTGTTAAGAAATAGAAATATCAATTTTACAACCCATTCTCCCTTTCCTCTTGTTAAGTAAATGTCATGTGAAGGATCACCCAACAAAAGGAACTATTAGATGACATAATTGGTAATTACAAGCATTGCAAGAGAAGGGAACATGGGTGCAAGATGGTAAGTTGGTTGTATCCATTTATTTATTTCTTCCATTCTCACATAACAATAACTAGATATACAAGAGCTAACAATTGCTAGTTCTCAAGTTCTGTATCACACATGAACTTTTTTGGATTGTAGAAATGTAAAAAAGATGTTAACCGATATATTTCATTGTCATGGGAAAGCCCTTTCTTTGAAAAGGATGTCTAATGAATAAATTTGTAATTTTTCTCAATTTGTCTAATTCAATTTGGAAGAAAACATTTTTTTCACACTCAAGTTGTAGATTGTCATTTTCATTTGAAATTGCAACAATAGGGGTCATGAAATACATCATTTCTCATTATTGTGAAGGTCTCAATAGAAAAAGCTCACAACATTGACTCAAGTATATGGAGAAACAACTTTGTAACACATATTCAATATAGGATGCCACTTTTAGAATCATGGACACACAAATTTGAGTTTGTTTTAGTTTGGTGTACCTTTACACATACTTGCATCTTGGTTGTGTTTCCATGCATTCTTGATATGCATGTTATTATACATGAGATTTTGACATTACTTTATATTGATCTTTAGTGTTTAGGGGAATAGATTTTAGGATAAATTGATTGTGTTCAACACATGAGGACAAATGACTTTGAATTTGTATTTCTACACAGTTATCAATGCCTACCCAAAGAGTTTGACCTTTCATACTACAAATATTATTTAACAATTGTGAATACTTTGATGTTGAGTATGAGTTTTTGAAAAGTCAATCTTCATTGAGGGGAAAAACCACACTATAATGACTCTTTTGAGTTATTTTGGGTTTATTATAATATATGTAAAATATATTTGTTCACAAAATGTGGTGCATTTGATTTTGATGTTTGGGCCTTACAATTATGATTTTCACAAAACTACTACTAATTAATATTCTTTGGAATAAATAAGTAAATAGAATGATTTAATTCAATGGACCATTGGTATTTTATGGTATACACATGAATAAAAAAATCATTTTAGATTTTTTTAACAATTCTAGTATTTGGCTTCATTGATAATTCAAATAAACATTTGAAATGCAATTTATGCATTGGCCCACCTCACAATACTTGTCACCTTCCATTTCAAAACAATTGTTTATTAAAATTTCAATTTACCAAAAATGTATGGTCAACAACCTGAGAAAATCCCATTTATGACATGAAATTGATCAAACTTTTCAAATGGTTCACAAACATGGTTCAAAATATGTGAAATCACATAAGAAATAGATACTACAAATTTCATAAAGGTTTAAAATAATTTCAATCATTTAAAAAATGTATTTACAAATACACAATTACATGGTATTTTTTGTATAAATCTATTCCAACTTACCATAATATAAATAGAGAAAAAAAAATCTATTTTTTTGCCTAGCTTATGTTCTACCATAATACACAAAAACATTGTGAGATTGTTTAATTTTAACATGTTTTAAGCCCAAAGCACCACCCAAAAACAAATATAATGTGATTACATAAAGAGGTCATTGTAATATGCTTTCACCTTCAACTTGATTTTTTACACAACTCAAAACCAATATACATGACCATATGAAAAAATAGTCATCACAAGTTTTGAGTGTCACTAAAAGTGTTTTCTCTTAAGAGTAGGAGAAAGTTAAACCTCCCCAAAAGTTAAAACATGATTGACCTATCACCCCTTCAAAATGTTCCTACACATTGATATATCAAAGATGAAGAAGCTTGAATTCTAGTGGCCTTCCAAGCTTCAAAACTATTAGTAGAAATAACATGTTTAAAATTTAAAACTAGTTTTCCCTCTTTGGAGCAATTGGGTACGGAAACCAAGATAGTAATCTCAAATATGATAGGCAACTAATAGGTAGAGTTCATTGTCCTTGGTTTTGTATTGGTGAATACATTTTAATAATTAAAAACCATAGTGAACCAACACCCACCAGTGCACCCCCTCTCAACTACTTCAATGGGTTTCAACTATGGGAATCCCTAATTGTGAGAAATTGTTTTTAACAATGTAGAGATTCTAATCAATAATAGTGACGGTCCTTTATATGGTACTAGTGGGTGCCCGTGACCTTCGGCCACCTTGGTTCATGTTTTAGAAACTTTTAACTTTTTTATTTTTATTTTAATGTATTTTCTATTTTTTTTATTGTTTTATATATATATTTATTTGGATGCAAGTTTGAAGTTTGGAGAAAGAAGACACACCTCATTTTTTTTCAAGTAGGGTTTTTCTTATTTTTTACTCTTTATTTGGTTTTTTC
>Ga0116228_10002683_pt1 | contig 15435 bp, 9 predicted proteins | sample S1TSphfallax_2_FD_89694 | JGI IMG/M metagenome (GOLD analysis project Ga0116228, IMG submission 89694) | Host-associated microbial communities from peat moss isolated from Minnesota, USA - S1T2_Fc - Sphagnum fallax MG | ecosystem: Host-associated > Plants > Peat moss > Unclassified | place: USA...
AACACATAACAATGGTTAATCAGAATGTTAAAGCATCTTGAAACAATAATAATCCACTTCTAAATTTGTAATGTCAATTAAAAAAACCAAAAACATCCAAATAATATGAAAATGAAACCATCATGCATGGAACATTGAGAAACAACATATTAGCCTCCTTATTTCCCACAAGTTTGAACCACCCATAAAACACAAGGGCAAAAGTGCAAAAGGAACCTTTTGTTATTTTGCTTCCACATTTACACCCTTTAAATTGGATGGTAGAACATTGCACTTGAGAATTTGCATTTGTCCTTGTAATGTCAAAGATCTTTTGATTACATGTGTTTTTAAAAATATCTAAGACCACACAACCATGGTTGCCTAAACTTGATTTAAACCCACATCATACATTAGATTTTGAAGATTCCATTATAAAATTTTCCTACACCATTGTAGGATTTGATTGTCATGGCACCTAAAAAATTGATTTTGTTAAAGCAATGAAAGTCTACTAATGAGCCAATCATAATGTCAATTTTTTTCTTACAAGAACCAAATCTCTCTTCACCTTCCAAGCCCATTATTTTACTATGCATATGACTATTAAAAATAAAACTTGTAATAACTTGTGCTATTTTTTGGGGTCACTAGATTTTTGTGTAGCTTTTAAATGCAAGTTTGTTTGATTCAATCTTGTTCATTTTAATTTACCCATCAAATGAAATATATACTAAGTTTGTTATTCCAAAGCCCTAATAAAATCATCAATTGTGGCATCAAAAAGGCCTTTGTATTTTTTGTTAGATTGCTACAACCAAATGTTTTTAATCATCTCAAACAAGTTACAAATAAGCATGTTGGCATCTTCATCAATTGTTAAACCCTACACATATGTAAGTGGTAAAAAATTACAAAATTATATTACATGGGTATGACATATAACACCCTTCACATTAATCATGTGTTGTACAACAAAACTTGGTTCATGAAAAAAGAAGGAAACAAATGAGAAAAAATCAAAGTACTTAATGAACAAAATTGCCCCATTACTCCACTCTAAAATGCCAAAAGGATAGCCAATGGTTGAGTTCTTCAAGCTCATGTCCTAACACTATTCCAAATGATAGCCACTAAGACCACACCACCTCATAGTTTACATTGGTTCCAACAAACGTTTTTGAATTTTTGTAATTGTTGCATATTTCCCTGTGTCTAGCTACAAATGTGGCACTTGAATAAGTTTATTGGTGTGGATATCCATAGATTAAGCCCAATGGAAAAAACAAGTTTTTTCTCTATTGTGCAATGGTTGCAAAGGGTCTCAAGATAGGCCAAACCATTAAAAGAAAATTGGGTTTTTGTGACCAATCAATTTGCATCTACTTGTAACTATTTGTCGTTTGCAACTATCATTGGTTATCTCTTCAACTACTTTTTCCATTTGGTTGTGCTTACAACTATGTTGCAACTACCTTGCAACTAAATATTTTTCATTCTTCCATTTGAATAATGTTTAACATGGTTTTCATCCAAGAAGAGCCATTTATGGTCAATTAGTTGCAAATTTGGTCAAATGAGTTGCAAACCTATGTGCATTCAAAATGTATTTTGAGTATTCCAAGGTGTGTGGATTTATAATACTGTATAATATGTATTATATTCAATAATACATGGGTGGATACTAAGATAATCATGGGTATATGAGGGGTGATGTATAATATTTGTATTTTTTTACATAAATTATTATTATTATTCAGTCATAAAAGAAATTCCAATTATTATAATAAGATTAATTATAATAATTTTGTAATTTATAATGGAAATTTAGTATTTTTATTTTATATTTTATATTTAAAATCATAACATTTATAATAATTTTATTGGAAAAATGTTATTTTATGTAATTATTGTAACTAAATTACACCAAGTTATTGAACTTATTATATATAATCACTTATTTAAAATAGAAATGTTAAAATATTGTTATAACATAAATTTTTGCACTAATTAGTAACTTTTTAAATAATAATAATTAATTACACTAAAATCGTTGTAATTATTTTATTAATATGTTAATTAAATAAGTGGCATAATTTAAAATTAAACCTAATTAATTATAACTTTTAACTTTTAAATAATTATTTTCCAAAGTTATTTAAATGTTTGTAGTAATTTTAGTGGAAAAAAAAATTTAATGTAATTATTATAATTCTATGATTGTATTACAGTAAATTAAAATATTAATTCATTTTTTAATATACTAAATTGCCTTGAAGAATAATTTCCCTAGGGAACAAGTTCTTCAATGTTTGATAAGAAAACATAAAGGGTAAAATTTGTCCAAATAAAACGTTATTTATGTCATTGGAAAGCTTTAAAAACATAAATACCTCAAATGATCTTGCATTTCAATTTGAAGCTATAAGGTAAAAGTCATGATGAAAAAAATTAAAGGTCAAAATTTCCAAGTTGTTTTTTCACTCGTAAAAAAAGGGATTAATTTGTTTCAATGAACAATTTCCTCCAAGAGAAAAGAATTATGTTCCCTTGGGGAGCAAGTTCCCAAATGACCATTCAAGGAAATTATTTAAATTTTTCAAAAAAAATTAAGAACCATGATTATATTTCACAACTAAGCATGGATATTTCGATAACTACCATTACAAGCCCTAACAATTGTTTTGATACATGTTTGGGGTTTAGTGCAATTTCTAATATTGTAACCTAGGATCAACTTCCACATTGACAATATGAATAATTCTTTTTTTTTTAATTCTTTTTGTTTAAAATTTTATTTTTGCATGATATACTATGATATTTTTATATCATACTTGTGAAATTATTCAAAATATCACCTATAATAATTATGATGGTTTTCCACACATTAATTTCATATTTCACAAAAAAAATCATTTCATTATTTTAAAGATCATATAATGATGAAACTAACTGTAAGGAAAGTAACTGCCTAACATTGCTTCAAACATAACAACAAATAAAATAAGAAACATTGCATGAAGTTCCCAATAAAATGAATTCATAATAACAACATAGTGATGAACATATTTTTAAATGTGGGATTGAATGTTAACATCATAACTACAAGTTATAATCAACTTCTTCAAACTCACTCGTTTTTTGAAAAAATCCATGGCATGTGTAAACATTACCAAATTATAATCTTCCATATATTCCTTATAAATGTTTATTGCCTGTTTGAGCAATGATTTTTTAAAAACATTCTTCGCATTAACCAATTGCCATGTTGTCCATTCATTTGTTTTGTCAATTACCCTTTTTCCATTTTGTTCCCCATGTTTTGATTTCCAACAAATGTTGAAAGGGGTTTAATCTAATATCATCTTTCGAATATTCCAACGATTTTTTGTCATTTTGCAAATTATATTTAGTATGTTTGAAATTAATGTGTATTCAATTATTGATTCCAAAATGTTGGTGTGACATTTGGTGTCAATTTTCTCCTTTCCATTGTAGAATAAAGGTTTTAGGTTTCATGATTGCAAACACATGGTAGAGGTAGAAAATATTTAGTTAAACAATAAAGGTGGAATAAATACAACTTCAGATTTAGATCGTGAAAACTAAAAGGGGGAAATTACAATTTGATTGTACAAGTTACAAGAATGGTGTTAAATGCAAAAGGTTGAAAATGTGAATGAAATAACAAATAAATTGAAATGGTATAAATAATGTAAAATGTAAATGGCTATTTGGTATTGTCTCAATTCCTCATGGGCACATGCCTATTTGTGGTGCGTCACTAGGTTTATAGTTAGGCATTGTTTCAATTCTTAATGGGCACATGCCTTTTAGTGGTGAATGGGTAGAGTATGGATTGGCAAATATTTATTGGTGGTTCAACAAGTTTATATGCCATTGATCTAGATTTGGTTTTTAAATTTAAATGGTTTAGATGTTACAAAAATTCATATTAAGGAAATATGAAGTATAACTTGAACTATTGCATTAGCATTTCATGTGTTGTATGTTTCGACATAAGACAACATGAAATCATTCCATCTTGTTTATTTTGTTCAGTTTTTCGTAGTAACTTTGTTAACAACGTTTATTTGAAAATTCATCCATTTAATTTATCATTCATTTTGTTCATATAAGAAAATCATTCATCCATGACACATGTCAAAATATTCTTTCATGCCACCAAATATTTCATCCTATGTGTTAATCAATATTTTGTCGACGTCAACATGATTTTTTGAAACTATTTCCTTGAGCTCATTTGTTCATGTTCATGTGCTCATCACTCATGTTCACACATTCACAAGATAACATCCCTGATTAAATTTGAAACCTTACAACTTTAGCTACAAGTCAATTTGTATGGATCATGCACTAATATGAAAATGGGGTGTAGTTCACTAACCTAAATCACCATGGGATTTTTTAAGTGAAATAGGTCTATTGCACCTTTGTGATTCCCCTTGGTTGAAATCATTTCACTATAAGGTCATTATGTGAACATCATGTTTCATTACTAATTGATATAATTCATTATTATAATTTATTATGGTAAATAGGTTTTTTTTTTTTTTTTTTTAAATGCCATAGACCACTTTAGGTTACACCCTATGTTATTTTATGTTACCTTAGTTATTATAACTTATACCGTAAACTATTATAGGTTATTTTATCTTAAAGTATCCCAATTTATTACAAACTTTATATTTTAAGTTATTTTAAACTAAACTAATCAATTAACCCAAGATTATATTTTAGGTTATTTCATTTTAAGTTAATATATATGTTGTTTCAAATTATACCTTAGGTTATTCAATGTCATTTTACTTTATGTTATTATAAGTTATTTTACCCTAGAATATAATAATTTAAAATAACATAAACTATAATATAATGATCGAAGGTGAAAATGACATATAAAAAAATTCACATAAAAATTTAAGGTGGAATAACCTAAGGCACAATGATATAAAATAACTAATAATAACCTTGATAAAATAGCCTAAAATAACCAAAAACACCATTTGCTAAATTAAGTAACAATAGTTAACAAAATAACCTACAACAAAATAGTCTAAAATAATTAAGAATAACTTAGAATAATCAAGAACAACTTACAATCGAATAACAAATAATAACTTAGAATAAAATAATTAATAATAACTCATGATATAATAGCCAACAATAACCAAGATTAACTTATGATATATAGTTTAGAACAACCAATAATAACCTATGCTAAATAACATTGAAAAATTAAAAATAACCTTGATAAAATAGCCAAAAAAATATATGTTAAATAATTTAGAATAGCCAACAACTTATGATAAAATAACTAACAATAATGTATGATAAAATATTAAAAAATAACATATGGTAAATAACCTAAAATAACCAACAATATCCAATGATAAAATAACAAAAAATAACTTAAGATAAAATAACTTATAATATCCAACAATAACTAACAATATAATAACCAATCAAAGTTTAAGGTAAAATAACTTAAAATAGCTAATAATATCTTATGATAAAATAACCAATAATAAATAATTTAAAATATCCAAAAATAACATATGATAAAATAATCAACAATAGTCTATTATAAAATAACCAATAATAACCAACAATAATTTATGATAGAATAATTAAAAATATCCTATGGTAAAATATTTGGAATAATAAACAATATCAAATTATCACAGATGCCAATGCCATGGGGTTTAGTTTTTTGAATGTTCATCCATAACTTATATTGAATTTATACCTAACTCTTAGTTTAATTTTACTTAACTGTTAATTAAATCATAGTTCATTTGTAGTTAGCTTCTAATTAAATTTTAGTTAAGTTTTAATTAATTTGTAATCAACTTCGAATTAAGTTTTAGTTAACTCCTAATTATCTCCTAATCAATTTCGAATTAAATCTCAAGTAACTCCCTGTTTAGTCCTAATTCAGTCCTAATTGATTTTTAATTAAGTTTTAGTTAATTCATAGTTGACTTTTAGTTATGAAGGTTGTCAAGAAATTTTTTTATTCGATGCACACATAAAAACCTCCTTAAAAGCTTATTTGAGTTAGGTCTTCAAAGGGGTATAAGTAGAAGTAGGACCCTTCATTTCCTTTAGTTTATTCAACGTTAATCTTGTGCACAATCTTGCACAATAATTTTGTCATCTTCATTTCATGTTCATGTTTGCATATGTGGATGTAGTCATGCTAATAGACATTAAAAGTAATCATAACCATTATTTAATTAAATGTTTTTTACACCAAAAAAAATTTAAAAGAATTTTAACTTGAAAATAAGTTAATTTTTTTGCACATTATCAAATCTAATATTTTATTCTATAAATTTTCAAAATATGAAATTATTTCATTAACATTTGGACGTTCAAAAGTAATATAAAACACCTTGTAACCATTGCTTTTAAACAATAAAAGGATTTGTAGAAGGATTTGGAAAACTTTGAAAATGACATATTTTTGGGAAAATCTTAACATAAACCTTAACAAAATAGTACATTTTTTTTAAAGATAAAAAAAAAATTGAAATTTTTTCTCAAAAATAGTCTCCAATAAACAATCATGTAAGGGGGTGCCAATGGTTCTTATTAGCCCATTTGCACCCATGTAGCATAAAAGAAATCCATTTTCATGTTTGTCTTGCACATCTTGTGTTTTTGTTCGTACTTTTTATATTTTTGTTTATGAATCACATAATCTTATTTTGTTCATTGTTTGAAAGTTAGACTTAAACGTTTCCTTTAACTTTTGTTTTTATGGTTTTTCATGTCATTGACAACTATGGTAAAATAACTAAAAATAACCTATGATAGAATAGACAACAATAACCTATGATAAAATAACCAAAAATAACCTATGGTAAATCATTTAAAATAACCAACAATATTTTATGATATAATAACCAATAATAACTTATTGTAATATGATTTAAAGTAATTAACAATAACATATAATCGAATAATTAATAATAGTTCATGTTAATATAACCTTTAATATCCAACAATAGCTTATAATTAAATAATTAACAATAACTTATGGTAACATAACCTATAATAAACAACAATAGTTTATAATAGAATAACCAGCAATAACCTATGGTAATATAACCTATAATAACCAACAATAGTTTATAATTGAATAGCCAATGGTAGAATTGATGCGCCTCCAAACTCTTTAAGAAACCCAAAAATGGGTCCTAAAGTGACACATCGAAAAAATAAAAAAATGGGGGCACATTTCCTAACTTGCAACATTTCAGGGGTAGACGGGCGTGTTGGAGCTTTAAGATGGGATTAGGACAAACTCACAAACAAGAGTTCAAAATGAAATCAATTTGCACAACCAAGGAAAGAAGGCGATTAGTGCAAATTGAATGTAAGTGGTGCGACAAATTTAATAAACTAAACTTCAAACACAAGCTTTGCACAACACACAACCTTTGTGAGGAAGCACCATTCCCTTCCCTAGAGTATATTTTGTGACTTTCCATGGGGCTACATCAAAATGACCATTTTTTCCAAAATTGGTATTATTATTATCCCAAAACTTTGAATGTTCATATTTTCTTCAAAATAAACATTTTTGGAGCATATGAAGGCATTTTAAGCTTTGATTAAACTATGTAATACACCATTGAAAATATCTTTTTAAGGGCCATATAAATGGATTTGTGGTTGGGAATCAAATTCTCAATTTGATTTTTAGCCTTTCTGTTAATCATACTCCATTCATGTCAAATCTAAATGAATAATTCAAAGGCACTTTAAGCATCTACAATTTAAAACCTCTCCAATGGTATCATGGGGACTCAATTTGGTATTTGTTTACCCTTACAACCAAGTTTTTTAACATTCAAGACTCTCGCACTAGTGGAATTCCCAAAGTGGGAGTGCACTTGGGAGTCATTGGGTTCCATCTCTTACACTTTCCCCCATTTGTGAGACTGTGTTTCACACCTAAACACATTTTCTTAGCCTCATGCGCCTTTGCATTCCACATTTAATTGCAAACCCGATGTTAAGGTTGTGACAAAAATAGCCAATGAATTGTTAATAATTACCTAGGGTGAAAACAAAATGTAAATAATAATATGCGATGACCAAAAAAATCATTCATTTACACTTGCACTCTAGGTTGGTGGCAAGGTGTTTAGATGGGTTAGGTTTTTAACTTAGGTTAGGTAGCCTAATGAAGGTTCCTAGGTGCTTAACTTAGGTTTGTAATTAATTACTAGTGAATTTATTATTGATGATTTAACTGTTATTGAATTTGATTAATTATTAGTGAAATCAATCAATTATTAGTGAATTCACTTGTCCATAGTAACTAGTCCTTGTTTATTAAAAGGTTGTCTGCTATCACCATTGTAAATAACTCCATTTCACTCAAAATTTAATGAAACATATGTGAACTTGGACACATATTGGTGTAATGATTAGGCATATTATTATAGTTCATCCATTTTTGGATTTTTAATGGCAAGTTTTTAGTGATTACTTTCCAATCCCTCAACTTAATGACCTATTTGCAATGATTTTGAATAAGTTCACATGATTCACATAAGTTATAATGATTGTTTTCCTTGGGTAATTATTTTCCCCGATTAATTTTTAATGTTTTTGAAAAGCTAATTTCTAATGATTATTTTTGGTTTCTAAGCCCAATATTGATTTCCAATGATTTTACATAAGCTCATTTCCAATGATTATTTTCCATGAATGATTTATAATGATTTCCATAAGGTGATTTCCAATGACTATTTTCCACAATCCCTAAACCCAATGATTGATTTCTAATGATTTTGTAATAGCTCACTTCTAGTGATTGATTTCTAATGATTTTGCAATAATCCATTTCCAATCTCTATAGTCCAATGATCGATTTCTGATGATTTTCCACTTCTCCATTTCCAATTAATTTGTAAGAATTCATTTCCAATTATTATTTTGAAAATTTAGAGAGGAATTTGTGTAGGGGTTTGAATGTTCATGGTTTGTATGGTTGAAAGGATGGCAAATTTCATGGCAACCACATTGGTCATTGGGTGTGAAAATTGGATTGAAATGTAACAATTTGAATTTGTGGTTTATGCATAAGATGTACAAAGGCACCCTAGAAAGATAGAACACCTAGGTAAATAATGGAATCCTTTCATTTCAACACCATGGTTGTTTTTTACAAAGTGCATTTGTAACATATAGCACAAGTAGGAAATAAGTTGCTTAGGTGATCCTCAATGTAGTCTAAATAAATGTGTGTGTTGATTACCAAAAATATAATCAATTCATCAATTATGAAGGAGACATTTTATGGATGGGCTAAATGACACTTTGAAGGAATTGAAAATTGAAAACTTTATGAAGAGGGGTCAAAAAGAATAACATTTGAATTTGATGATATGCTACAACACCTCAAAGTGACATATAGTCATACTTATCAGAATGTCTTGAAAAGATGTCACAATATGATGGATGGTGTGCCCTACCTAGGCCAACAACCCTTAATTTTAGCTCCCTTGAACTTGAAGGTTCTACATCTATCCCTAATGCATATATAGATTCTAGATTGCTTATAAGCCATGTTGGTGAACAAATGATGACCAAGGCAAAAATGTTGCAAAACCAATTTAAAAACATGGTAATAATGGCATTTCATTATGCCTCCACCTCCAAGGTTTGGGATTTTTTTTAATGGGCAAGGTGGAAATTGATAATGACGTCCATACACCTCTTATGTAGGAAATTAGTCAAGATAGTTGTGATTTGGAATAGATGCGTAAACTTGGGTTGTGTGGAATTAAACCTTTTCATGAGACATTTCCATTTTTTCTTTAGCCCACCAATCCCCCCACTTTAGTGACATTAAAAAACATGCATGCATTTTATTGTATGTTTGCATTGCACCATGGTCAAAATTTGGTCTCAACTCCCATCATTTTATCCTATGCATAATAAACAATTTTCCACCCATATAGCCTGGATTTCCTAGTAGGTATTCAAAAATTCATCCCCATGGGTGAAGTATTGATATTAATTTTTATGCATACTCAAATGTCATAAAATGTTCACATTGTGATAAGAGCTTAGGTAGCCCATGTCTATATAAATGAACAACTTGTGATGGTCCAAAATGATCGTGTTGTTCATTGCATATATATTTTCTACCCATTAAACCATGTGTAATGTGCCTCATTTTGCCATGGCTTGTGGATTTCAATCAAAGTGCCAACAATGAACCCAATACACATGGGAAACTCTTGCAAATGTGTACTTAATGTAAACCTTTCAAGTGTGAGCCACTAGATTTCATAACCAAATGCATCGTTGATGCACAATGTAATGAACATGCATCATCACATAATGTCAATTTCGACTAATTCCACATGAAGGTGTCATATTTATTGACATTATCATGTTTCATGTAGAAAATGAAATTGAAAAAACAATATTTAGGTGTCAACTTGGATGGTATACTTGATATAATTGGTACTTCACATGGTATCATGTTAAATAGAGAAAAATTAGACCTAAAAGCCCTAATTTTAACCGCAAAAACCTAAACCTTAAATTTCAAATTTGAAAACCCAAGCCATAATCCCAAAATTTAAACCTTAATTACCAACTAATCAAACTTTAATTAAAGAATTGAAAACAAAAAAATCAAAATTTAAACCTTAAATTTTTTTTTAAAAACCCTAAATGAAAAAAAAAAAATTTGGCAAAAAACAGTAGACCCTAATTCTAAACCTTAACCTTAAAAACAGACCCTAAATACCACTAGACCCAAAACCTTAATGAAGAATTTGACAAAAAATAAAATTAGGGACCCTAATTATAAACCTTAACCCTAAAAATAGATCTTAAATACCATTAGACCCAAAACCCTCATGAATAATTTGACAAAAAATAACAAATCAGAGTTTAACTCCAAGTCCTAACCCTAAAAAAAACTTTAAATACCATTATACCCAAAAGTGTAAGGAATAATTTAACAAAAAATTACAAATTAGATCGCAACCCTAAAAATACACCTTAAATACCATTAAACCCAAATATTTAATGAATAATTTAATAAAAGATTACAAATTAAACTTAAACCTTAAATTTTAAAAAATACCTTAAATATCATTAGACCCAAAACCCTAATGAACAATTTGACAAAAATTATAAATGGGATCATAACCTTCAACCCTAACCTTAAAAATAGACCATAAATACCCTTAAACCTTAAACTGAAATGAAAAAATGAAAAAAAATGAAAAATGAAACCTTAATCCTAAACCCTAACGCTAAAAAAACCTAAAAAATGGTGAAAGCACACTAAGCCCCCCCCAAAATTGTAATCACATGTATAATATTTTTGCAATTAAAGTTTTTGGTAATGTATGGACATCACATTTTGGAATTTTTTGCTTGTTTTTTATTTGATTAATTTTAGACTTCATATAATCAATTATTTTGAAAATTTCAACAAACATTGAAAATTTTGAATGTATGGAATATGTTTTTGACAAAATATGCCCATCACAAAGTTTGAAAACTTGAATATATATTTCAAGACTAATGTTGTGGATCGAATTCTTGGGTATATATTTTTATGGTGTATGATATTGATATACATCAATTAAATCTAGGATAATTTTGAAATTTAAAGTTTTTTGATGAAATTTCATTCATGAAATGTGTTTTTTTACATTTGTTTAGTAATGAATGCATAATCATATCTTAGTTTTAGGGGAAAAACCACTACCATATAAAGAGGATGAGATTTTATAGATGGACATTGCATTATTTTTTCAATTTTCTTTTCTTTGGTAATGTTTCATGAATCATAAACATGAGGCCTTATGGCCGTTGAAAAATTATAAGTTATATATTATTTGTATAATTGATTTTATTCAATCCTTCTCATCTAATTGAACCTTATGGTGGGACCATGGGGTCCCATCCAAACCCAGTTGTCGCATAAAGTTCGTAGTAACATCAATACAAGTCTAATTTAGTCGAGGAAGGCGGCAATCTACTGCACTCATCAAGATTTACACAACCAGCTAATCATTTTGAAATTGTAAGCTATTTTATTTTGTGGGTCATCCTTGCGAGTTAGTTATGGTTTGGGGGAGAAGTAGCGCATGATGGACTTCTGAGATGGCCCGACCTCCACCATCTTGACCTTCTTTGGGCAACCCAGCCTTGCCTTCACCACCATTGGTGTCGATTTGCCCATCGCATCAACTGCTAAATGTTGACGCGTGTTTTGGCATGTCACCGAGGCTTGATTTTGGTTCTATTCCGTCTAATCAAGTTGCGCACACAAAGTTAATGGAATTTCGGGATAGTACGGCAGGTCTTGGGGTGGAATCGAGAAGTTTTTCTTCCCTAGTGAAATCAACTTTTTGTTAGATAGGGTTAATAGTGGTGCAATTTGCCGTTGTATGGGAATTTGTGATGCATGTTCAATTATAATGATAACGGTTCCGAACAAATCAGACAAAATCGATCTCTTAATCATGTCCATACTTGACGCCTTGATCAGTGGGACGTACATAATCGAATTGTCTAGGGCTGAACTCAGCAATCTCATGTTCATGTGGCCCTGATCGAACTTGAAAAAATAGTTGAATGTATATCGAGTTGGAAGCTGATTGAAATGCTTCTTTAGGAATCAATCCCAACTGATGTAATAAGGGCATTAAGAGTCACGATGGTCAATAAACTTTGCGTTGACTCCTTTGACCTGGTTGACGGCCTTGATGATAACCATTGGAATGTAGAAGTTTTTACCCTTCATCACATTGCGACACCACGCGACGATTCGATCGACAGTGTTGTGGGAATGTTTAGGGATGAAGTAAATCAATATGACCTTAGTGTAGAATGTGATGGAGAGTAGGGCGAAGAACTGCATGACAAGTTGCAACTTGTTCTGCCCGATGTAGTTGTTGAGGATGACCACTAGGATTTTGGGCGTCGCTTGCTTGCGCTCAAGCATCGTCTTGAACTTATTGGAGTGGTATGTAAACTACAAGCTGCACAGTGCATCCACATCCTTGCCTTGCGCTTGTTCATCATAAAAGAGCACATCGGCGTTGTCGTTGGTAAGGTCAACAATAACAAAGTTTGAAACCATCAAATTGGAGTTAAAATAATCGACCGATGGCCAGGAATGCCCATAATGAGGCATGTTGAAGCTACCACCAAAATCCTCGATCTGAATCTGAATCGTGGGCACTGCGGTCATGGATGTCATGTCGATGTCACCAACATCATGAGCATGGTTGTCGTCATAACTATCAGGGGTGATAGTACATGGAACATGCTGATTAGGAACGTGTTGCTTGACAAAAGTTGACACTGTAAGGTGCTGGTTGATGGCGGCATCCATATGAGTCTGCTTTTTGATACAACACGACATCCGTCATTGGTGGATTCGATCTTGTCTTTGTACCTCTGATACAACTTTGTGAACGTGAGCTTCAGATCTAGAAGATGTTGCTTTGGGCGCCTGTGAGCGCAGGGGAAACCGTCCTTGACCTCCCAAGACTTCGCATTTGCCTTGATCATGTCTAGGTCGTTATCATGAAGTGCATGAGCAAGAATGCGTGGTGGACGGCAAGTGTGAAGTGTGTCGATACCATCTTATAGAACCTTATGCAATCAATTAATCTTTGAACCGTTGATGGGCAGGATGGCTCGAATATCATGTTTCAAAAATCCACTTTGGATCAAATTCATGATGATCGCTTCTAACTATTGCCATTCAGCACCAGCCCGATTCGTTTCCATAGATGCCCAATCGACACAAATTTTGTCGATCACATTTTGGCCAATTTTGGTAATGATCCATTCTAATGCGTTTGCTTGCCGATTCGTGGGTGGTCGCCATTGTTGCTGAATCACAATTTCATGGGAACCATCAACTTCGCTTGATTGACATGATACATGCTCAACTCGCAATGTTGACAACTCCGATGCAATTGACTTGGCGGACGTTGATAATGAAGTCGTGGCGGTCGATGATGAGGACATCATGGCGGCCGATGATGAATAAGTGTTCTTCGTCTCTAGTAGCTGGTTTGATGCGGGTGCTGATTCATCAGCGATAAGGTAACAAATGATATTTTGTTCCCATTTTCGTGCAAGGAAAGATTCAAGGAAGGTGACCATGAATGTTACAACGTGTTGAAGGGCCATTTGCATTTTGCTTATTGGTTTCATTCTCCATGTGTTGATATCATCATAGTATCTAATTAAAGTACGCAAACGCGCATTTAGCTCTTCATAACAATCCTCAACGTAGCATTTCGACATGATTGTAATCATGTTTGGATCGTTTGGGCGACGGGGCAACCATTGCTAGTGCAAAAATTAATTAATTGCCTTTAGCATTTTATCTTTATTTGGGACCCCAGGGTCCCGCCATAAGGTTCAATTGTCGGATCAAAATGAACTTTGAGTCAAAAATGTTGTTGTGCAAATTTTAAAATTTTTTACTTGTGTTTAGGATAACCAAAGGATGCCATCAAATTTTAGTTTATTGCGTATGATAATATTGTTATACATGACTTTTTTTTTTAATCAAAAATGGTTCACCCTTAATGTGCTCTCACCCAAAACTTTAATTCTAAAAATTATATATAAAAATAATATGTAAACAAAAAAAATCAAACCTTAAAGATGAAATTAGAACTTCACTTGTAGATTGTGCATGGGTTGAGATTATTGAGACCGTTATAGTTGCCAATTAATCAAACTTTGCTAAGGTGAAGTTGGTCAAAGTTCTGAAAGGATACAATATGGTTCGCGTTGTAACTAAAACATTTCAAAGACCAATTCTTGGGTCCAAATATTACCTTGCCCCCTTTTGAATTTCATGTGATGTGAAAAAAATTGTGGAAGTTGCAAACAACCACCATGCAATGGAAAATAGTCACATCTTTTTTGTTCACATCTTCCAATATTTTTTCATCACTTGAGGGAGAGGTGAAATGATTGTTATTAGAAGAAGAAACATGGCTTTCGTTTTAGGAAAACATCTTTGATCTCAAATGAAAATGAAAAGAAAAAAGTTTGGGAAAAGTTCTTCATTATATATCCTTCATGATAATCCTAAACTACATAGATGAATCTTACATCCTACCTATTCCAAACCTAAGCCCACTCCATTGTGGCTAAGTTTTTTTCATCATCCCACATCCACATAGAACAAGACCTTCAAATTACATCTCTAAGAACGGATTGACCATTCATTTGCATCCAAGTTGCCCATTATGATCTTTAGCTTGATCAATAGCCAATAATCGATGGCCAATAACCAATGTTAGTAGTCAATAACTAATGGCCAATAGACATAGTTAGTAGACAATAAACAATGGCCAATAAATAAAGCCATAGGTAGTAACTAATAGTTGTGGTTAATAACCAATA
>Ga0116228_10002684_pt1 | contig 15434 bp, 9 predicted proteins | sample S1TSphfallax_2_FD_89694 | JGI IMG/M metagenome (GOLD analysis project Ga0116228, IMG submission 89694) | Host-associated microbial communities from peat moss isolated from Minnesota, USA - S1T2_Fc - Sphagnum fallax MG | ecosystem: Host-associated > Plants > Peat moss > Unclassified | place: USA...
CAGCAAGTCCAACCAGAGTTCCCACAATAGTGCTTGAGCTGCCATTATATGTGCTTCCAGTCGCACTGCCAGGCCTTGTCAATGGTTGGAGGCTCTGGAATGTTTCATTTCTTATCTGACCTTTGGCCTGCAGACAAGTTTGAATGAAATATGAGGGAAACATAAGACTTTAAGCCGGCAATGAAAGAAATATGAGAGAAGGGAAAGACTTAAAACCAGCAACATTGATTATATGCTCCAGTTCCAAGCTCACAACATCCAGTTAACAGTAGGGCTATCTAGAAAGCCTTCACAACCAAGCTGGAAAACTGGTACAGGAGAAACATACCTCCCAGTAACCATGGATGAGTGATACAAACTCAAAGATGGGGATCTGTGCTGTTGCATTTCGAGTGCCAGTCTCTGGATCAAATGATACTAATCCAGAACAGCCTTCAAACACTGGGGTCCCAGGTCCAGAACCATTGAAAGCTTGGAATACAGTGAGAGCATTGACTGATATGTTGGCTTCTATGAGATTGTCAATCACTTTAAAATAAGCTGTCACCGCATCAATCAGGTAGGGCACATATGATCGAGTCCTGTTCTGGCCATCTGATATAAGTCCTGGGTAATTTTTTTTTCGCCAATGGGAATAGAACTTATTACACACATTATCAGAAGAGAAGTCACCACCTGCAACAGAGTTTTAAAAGTGCATCAGCAAATCATCAACAGATGTAGGAGCATGGGATTCTATATTCAAGATGAGAAAGACATTCTGTAAGGGCATGAACAATGTTGGCTGGTTTGAAGCTAGGTGTTTCTCTGAACCACATTGATTTGTGTGAGTTTAAACACTTTGCACAGAATGATCATCCCTGTTCCTGTTCAGGTTACTGAAGAGTTCAGAGTAGCTAAGACATACCAAAGGGAGACACTCCAATCTCTCCCAGAAGCTCAGCCAGCATGGATGGATCTGCAACAGCCATGATTGTCAAAAGAATTTGGATGATGGTTGCAGGACTTTAGTGCATGAAATTCCTGAGGAAAGAGGACATGTGCAGAAACATATTGTATTTTATAAATCATAAGCCCCTTACCAGTTGTGTTGACATCAGCTAGATCAAATGCAGTCACTCCATCTGCGCCAAGATACCAATAAGGGTAACCTGTCTTCCCCTGTACAATGAAGAAAGATCTACAGAGGTAAGAGACACACTAAGACAGTCAATATTCTATGCTTCACATTTTCCACAATGCACAATTTGATCTTTCCTATACTGAAGTCACCACATGGTGCTCTCAACATACATATTGGAGAGTGACCAGCAAAGCAAGATGAGAGCAAAAAGCCAATGCAATTGTGGAAGGGAATCGGCATTTGGACATTTGACAAAGGTTGTTAGACATCAGTTTCTTACCATTTTATATGCTTTTTGCCATATGTCACGTGCCTGGAGAGGTTCCACAGCCAGGAGCACAATCTCATCTGCCTCTATGGAATTCAGGGCACTCTCAAGTATTTCAGCATCAATCAATGACTTGTCCCCAATTGCCACAGTCACAGTACGTACAGTAGTTGACCCATTGATCAACTGCAAGAACACAAAAATCGCTCAGATGATCTGTCACATATCCAAAATTTGACTAAACCACAACAATGTGGCAAATGACAGTACTTACAATGAGGGCAAAATGACAAAGGCAGATTACAAATACCTAGAATGAAACCATTATACATTTGTTTGCTAGTTTGCATATGTAACTGACAGCTTCAAATGAAAGGAACAGACCTTCTGGACATTTTGGCCTAAATTTGAGCTGTAATAACTTTGGGATACCACAATGGTGACCTTCCGCATCTGCAATTTCATTATCTGCACATTCAAAGAATAATTATTTTTGTGCAGGTTTAAAGAAGCTGACACATGTGCATGCAATGTGATGATAACCATTCAACAGGGAGTGTGGTTGCATAGGGCACATACACTGGCCACCAGAGCTGCTGCCTGATGCATATCACCATACCTACAAGAGTGAGCAACAGAAAAGGCATATGTCATACAAATCTGAGAGAATGTATCATTGAAGCAGACAAGAAGCTTGATGATAAAGGGCTGAAACTACAGAAATTGTTGTAGATATGAAATCTCCATAGAAGTTACTTGTGACTGCAAATAGTCCCATCCATTGTGCAGACATATGCAAATACATTATGTCAATTGCAACAAACTTACACTGTGCGGAAAAAGTTGGGAAACAGCCCTCTATTGGAGAGAGTCTCTGCAGTGGCAGCAAATGAAACAAGGGAAATATTATTAAACATGAGTGATCGGGAAGCAGACATAGCAGCTGAAGTGCATTCAGGCCCAACAACACCAATCACAGGGGGTGTTATGGGTAGAACAATGGTCTCTGCTCCTCTTTCGGCAAGCTGCCAATCACACTGACTGGGTTGCACTTGAGCCACAAGTATGTATGTTCGTTCTGAGTTCAAAACCTCCATAGCCACGTTGAAAGCTGAAATCCTAGAAGCTCACATACCAGAGGTCTTGTTAGATTCCATATTATTGCTGCTCAAGAACTGCAATACACTGTCCAACAGTCAAGTACCACAAGTTCTTCTAAGCCCATCAAACACTATAATCTCAACACTATCTTGTCATCAATAACCCCATCATCACAGCTTCTTATCAACTCCAAGTCTAGCATCCTATCCATCCAAGTGCACAAGAAAATTTGCAGAGCTGCTTCAGAGTCTCAGGAGGGGTAGGGACAAACCATTCAGTAGCAAGGCTGGCAGGGATCATTGCAGAATCTGCAGTTGGAGCAAGGAATCCAAGTGTGTACGTAGCAGTCATATTTGGTTCTGCTTTTCCATTTTTGGCCAACAGTACCAACACCACTGCCAGAAGGAGTGCCAACATATGCATGGTGCCTCCTGGCATGTTGCTGTTAAATTGCGTGCAGGGGACAGTAGTTACTTATGTGTGCTAGGAAGATCAGCATCTGTACAAAAGCACACATAAACAAAAAGAAATTTTCTCAATGAGGACAATTTTGTATTAGAAAAATCAATTCCTGTGAAGGCTGTCTTATTTCCATTTTCACAATGTGAGATTCTAGCTCATCAGCTCAAGGGAGGTTTTCAATTGTTTAATCCCCAAGGTGGATTACAAAAAGAGATGCAAAGGGAGTGCAATGACTGGAAAATCATCTTCCATTAATCTATTGCAGAAGCTTTAGAAAGCAATCGTTTTGTGAGCATGTCATAGCATTTGCCAAGGGGCTCTTAGGGGACAGAGAAGGCCAGTGAAAAAGGTGAAGAGACATGGTGACAGAGATTGACAAGAAGTGCAGAGTTTTCTTGTTCAAGCAATTGATTTTGCTCAAGGAAACAACAATCTTACAGAGAAGAAAAAGCTGTTAAGGTCACTTGAACACTCTGGAGGGAAGAAAGCAAGCAACCTTACTTCTAAGAATTGTGCTCTGCAATCTTCTAGCTAGGATATTGTCAGAATCTGACCCCACGGACGTGTATGAGATCAAAGGAAGTAGAACGTGCAGAAGAACTATTATAGCTGAAATGCATGTCATAGCCAGCGAAAGGCACATTTTGTGCCAGGGCCTGGAAAGATAAAGACGCATTGCATGAAAGAATAGCACGATTGAGAAACATGGACTGGAGCTTACAGCAATATTGCGAAAGATCACTTCAAGATGACGACAATCTGATCATGTCCGCAAATCTGCGTACTCCCAGACTGACTGCACTGCGCTTCTTCACACAAAGCCAGAAACCAGAGATTTTCACCAAAAACTACGTAACCTGCAACAGAGGACGAAGCCTCCAGAGATGTTACAGTCGATCTTGAAACTAACACTGTTTAACGACGACGAGGAAGTAAGGCCGAAAAATCACCCCAAAAAAAAGATTCCTGATGCGAGACGTAAGAACCGTGATGGAGGCAAAACAATTGGAGCTGCCGATGGAGAACAACCAAGACTACAAATTGAGAATAACAGAAATCTTCTAAAACTAAGCGTTTCTGAAGCAAATCTGGAAACCAAAAAAGGGAAAAGAAACACACACACACACACGGGAGCAGCTACAGAAACGATTCGAGAAAAAACAGAGCATGAGATCAAGTCTTACCTGCACGAGAAGGCTCAGATTTCGAGCTTCAGAGACAAGATCCAGGAACTGTTGGAGCAATGTAGCAGAGCGAAAGAAAGCTCGTCCATCTCCCGACCCAGCAAACGAATCCAGTGCCACGAGCTCTAAAGATATCCACGTCCTGAAAGAGATGACGTCCCAAGAAACGAGGTCCCGAATCTTCTTCTTCTTCTTCAGATTGGGATCCCAAATGTTTCGGACTTGGAACAACGAATTCACACCTCTGGGCTGCTGAAATAATTGGCACGGTTTTATTTTTATTTTTTTAAATATATATTTTAAAGGTAGGTCCAAGCTCCAAACTCCACACGCTGCTACCCACTATTTGATTCATTAATTTGAAGAAATAGAAGAGTTATTGGTAGGTCCATTTCCCATCCAAATTTCATCCTATTGTAAGGGGGAAGGCCAGCTCTCCAGGGCCTGCACTAATTGAAGAGGCCTAGTCTTTAGGGGAAGCCCGTGGGAGCAGGGCAAAGCATGAAAGGTTTTTTAATTGAAATGGGAGAGGGTCTGCATGTGATCAGCAGAAGGCTTCTTCAACTAAGGAATACACCTTCAATGTGGGGAAGTTGTGTTCAAATACAAAGAGAAAAATCTTGGAGTGCTTCACTTATTAGAGAAGGTGCCCTGTAAGTAATGTGTTTTTTTTTTTTTTTTTGGCTAAATTTTGCCATTTCACAACCAAAAAAATGGACATACAAAGGCCGAAAGTATTTTCTTGGAAAAAATTGCACAAAGTCATCATATTGATATTGTGAGGAAAACGGTTCTCAAATCGCCATATTTTAGACATTAGTTCTTAACTTGTTGTCAGAACATAACAGGTTTTATAACATTTTCTATGTACTTGTCTGACCTGTAGCCAAATTTGGCTAAGTTCTGTTGTGGATGGTCGCCAGCCCACCTACCTCACAAAATTGGAAAACAAAAGAAAACCCTGCCTGTAAGGGTAATTCTTCTGCCTGTTGAGAACTCCACATCCCCTAAGGAAGATAAACCAGATGCACAAGCCGCCCTGAATAGTCACCTTTGCTTATGTAAAGTAGCACAGGTTGGTAGGAAATGATTGATTCCGCTACTGACAACTTTGAATACTTGGATAATAAGTAGATATTAAAGTTCACAATCATGTGTAGGGTAAGGAACCCTTGCAAGGGTCTTCACAGGGCATCTTGGCTGATGTAATGTACTATTGGTAGGTAGGAAATGACAGAATTGGCCCCCACTGACAACTTAATACCTCCATACTAAGTAGGTGTAGGTTGGATAAATTATAGTGATGTGTGTAGGTTAGGAAACACACATACACACACACATACGAGGTCTTGATAGGTTTGAGGTTTGAGCCATTGCCGATGTGGGCTATCGAACAATGTATAATCTCATATAGAACATCAGATATAAGATGGAAAACCTCATACCCTTAACTATTGGTTTGCACACTTGGACCAATGTTGAGTGGTTCTTTACTTTTAAGAAGAGCCTCCAGCTTGAGTTCTGAAAAATAAATTTGAATTGTATGAGTTAGTTCTGGTCCCAGATTCAGTGTTTCAAAAAACATTTTGGTTCCAGTTTCAATTTTGAAATTTAGTCTTGATTTGGATCCAGTTCTTACTAACTGGAACTGGAACCAGCAGTTCTTATGTCCACCAAAGCAGATACCTGCCCAACACTGGTTTGTACCCTGCTTCCTACTTCAGTAGGCATGAGCCCTTTTCAGCTTAGGGTCCACTTATACATATAACCATAGATTTTTTTTGGTACCTACTGATCATCAACATTTTCAAATTTGTATTAGAAACTTCAAGTTTCACCAACTTTTAACAACAAATATGTCATCACCAAAGAGAACAAAAATTGAATGTTGGGTGTTCTCACCACTAATTAATGTGAATCATACATACCCACAAGACTAACAATATGTAGTAGTCTTGTGATCTTGGACAAATGTGCTTAGAATAAATTTGAACATAAGATGTAACAAGAATGGTGATTTATAATTTCTTTCAATTATGTTCCATTCCATTTATGGTATTCAATGTTTTAGATTCACAAAATTGCGACAACATCCCCAGTACCATCCTCTAGGAACTTACTAGTACTTAGAGGAGCTCCACCAGTAAAAGAGAAAATGACCCATATCTCTATTTTTAACATCCAGTATTAATATAGTTGTCTGCCAGTGAACAATAAATATCATGCTATGTAATCTGAGTTTGTAGCTAAAAGCCACATGAGGGCCAATACGGGTGGCCAACCACCCAATCAGGAATTCAACACGAAATATTGAATTTTGGTGGGCCAAGGAAAGCAGCGGTGTTCTTTGCCTGGGTTACCAAACCCCACCGTGCTACCCATTTTTGGTGGAGCAGATTGATTTTCACACCACTATGGTGCAAATATCATCCAGAATGTGACATACAGGCCTGTTTATTACCACCATTGGAGCTGCCCTCAGTAACCATACCTACCGGCCTGTTTTTGACTACCAGTGGAGCTGCTCTTAGTAGCCATCTAAGTGCCTTACTTATACTTGTTTAAGTACATAGTAACTAGTAACCACTTACATTCCCCTGCATAAGTACTTACCTATAAGAATCCCATTGACTTAACCGACACACAAAACCCAGTAAAGGAACCCCAAAAAAATCACAATCATCTTGTGGAATTTAGAACCAGATGCACTCTACAGTGTCTATATGATAATAGAAAAAGCTTGACTGGATTCAGTACATTTCAAAGCCAATGATTGGAAGCAAATGTGCCTACAACAATAATTTATCAGATGGCAAAAGAAACCCAACACCAAACCTTTTAGTATCTCTGCGTTTCTGATTCAGCAGCGAGAAGTTAGAACATGCCAACTTATTGATATGGGTGAGGAAAGCAATATTCAAGTGATCTGTGATGCAACTGCAAGCAATACCACCAAGCCCTGACCTCACCCTTGGTTTCCTTAAGGGATTTATGAGGAGCTGCAACTTGCCTAACTTGATCAATCATGTCACCGAACAGCTATTCCAATCATTGTCTCAATTTTCATGTCACAAAAGTTACATTTTTTTGGTTTGAAAAAAAAAATTACAGTGCATAGTACTTTTTGCTAAGCTTTTCTCAAACAAAATTGCAAAGGAATTAAATTTTCATAATGAAAATCTACACTGATTCCAATTGGGCCTATGGTTACCACAACAAGCACAGTGACAGAAGAATAGATATAAAGAGGTTGAGAGTGGAGCTGGAACCTAACTCATGACCAATCATGTCACCTAAGAGAAATCCCACTGGACCCATTGTCGACACCATACAACACCGTTACAACAAGGGCAAGCAGTAAATAGGAGCAACAATTAAATGTGGCGCAGTATGCAATGCCCTTTGACCACAGGGTTTTGATGCCTTGACCTAGAAGGCCCCAGCCTTCAAGGTTAACCACACTAAATCCTTTTTTTCTTTTTGGTCGCTCCCCATCTCTCCCTTCCCAAACCATTCTCAGGAACTTCACGTCCCTACACCTCCCTAAGGACAATGTCTACCCAAAGAACCCCATCCTCATCCTCCTGGGGGAGACGAGCAACTGCTCCAAAAGTTCACTTCCTTGCCAAGAAAGTTTTCATTGTTCAGGGAAATCTTAGTTCCCCAGAGAAAATGTGTCTTCCCCAATGGGGAAAATTGCTATGCAAAGGGGAAAGTGCAGCCTTCTAATGAATGTAGGCTATCCCCCAAGCATGTTCATTCTCCTTGGCAGGAAGTTCATGTCCCTTGGAAAAAGTCAGCTTCCCATTGAGGCAATAGCCTTCCCGTTGTACTCAGATCCACTCCAGCAGTCCTCATGCCTTTGCCTTGGTTCATGCACATCGTTAAACACCTACACTACATGCACATGGCAAATCACGTGCCGATGAGCTTCAGCATTCCCACTTATCTTGTAACTTAGGGCTATCCCCAACTTCTAAACAAGTGAGAATAAACCTATTGGGAACTTCCCAAGTGGTCCAAGGCCTTGACACCCAAGATTACCATCTCCCATCTTTCGGCCTAACCACAAACTTGTCTAGCTTGGGACTTACAACGTTGTGGACATCTCCCCAGCCTCTTTCTTCGAATCCTCACTAATCAACACCTATGCAACTCATGAATGAAGTCAAACCGAAAGTCAAACCCAGCCCAACACTTAGACTCATAACCCAAGACACCACAATGGCCACCCCACAATGGTCTGAACTTCGGTTCAACTAAACGAATCCTCTCACTTGAAGGTCCGCCTAAAAGGGCATGTCACTCTCCCCCACTTTAGAGATATCGACATCATCATTGATGTTATTTTGGGGGTGATTGTTCTTGGGCACCTATATCGACTCTTCTCCTTACAACTTAATGGTGGGATTAGTTATTTCCTAATTTAAAGATACCATTTGTGTTGTGTCTTTGTGTTCTCAACACAAGAGGCATTACAAAATGTGTATTTCATTTTTGCACAATGCGTTCACTTCTAGCGTCTTTTGTAGATTCCCCCTTTCGATTTTCTCTTTTTTCCTTGGAGTGCACTTGGAGTTTAACTTAGATATTCCGGCCATCATACAAAATGAAAGTTACAAACATGCCAACAAATAGTGTTAAACTGAGTTTTACGATCCAAATCCCCTTACCAAATTGGGAAATGATTCGTGAATTCATGCGTAGGAAGTTTGACTTCTCCATTCAAGGACGTGCCATTTTATTTGCATGCACCACCATTTTGATCTTGCCTAATCAAACCTTAAAATTTCAATATCAATTCAATTCCAAGTCCATTTCCATTGGTTGCCACCTCCTTGCATTTCCCAACCACTTTTTTTGCTACAAATGACACGCCCCCAAGTCCCAAGTTACGCCCAAGATGGGCCTTGGTTTCTACAACAGCGGAATTATGGGGACTTGAAGGCACCCTCCAAGCTCTTAACATTAAAAGGGGCAGAAGGGCGTGCTGAAGCTCCAGGATGGGATTAGGATGAGGGAAAAACTTTAGTTACTTACTCGAACATGCATCAAATCAACTAACAAGTTGGTTAGTTTGCATTCTAGAACACCCTTGGTGCTAGGACAAGCCACGGGCAACTCTAGACTCACAAGACTAACCACGGCCCGGACTTGGGGGAAGCCACCACCTTCCCCCATATAGTATTTTTTGCGTTACTCCACAACACCCACATCCGAATGGCTTTTTGTCCTGAGACTCCCAAGGAAGAGTTCCGAAACGTTCCGGTTTGGACTCCCAGGACTTTGTGAGTTCATAACTTTTTACTCAGACCTCTAATTGGGATGAGGTATGAAGCAAACTTGTAGCTCTCCTTGTCGCACTCCACCTACACACACCAGGGTCGGATCGATTCCCGACTTTTGGTGGTCAGGAGTCAAACTGCCAGTTTGACTCCCGACCTTTCTTTTTGCCATAACTTGTGCTGCATATGTCCAAATGGCTCATGTGAGGCCATTTTTGACATCTAAAATTCAATAGCTTTCCAATGTCATGAAGAACGCCTCAAGGCGAGGTGTTTTGGCCCTTGCAATTGAACTTTGAAGTTTTGGGAGTCCTAGAGAACTCCCAAGTCCCCATTTCGGGAGTGTGAGTGTCATCCTCACATTCTTCCAAAAGTGGAGTTGTGACAACAAACCTTAACATTTTCGCAATTGACCATGCTTGTGAAAACCCTTAACCCTTTATTAGTGAGAATAATGGTTTCTTTATTTTGTGGGCATTCTCCACCATTTTAAAAGGGGTTGACATGCCTTCATCAACATTTAAGCCATTCACAAGTGGGTTTTTTCTTTTTCTTTTGAGTTCTCTTCACTCCAAGTTCGTGACCTTGTTCCTATTCAAACTTATTCACCATCTCGAGTAGGTGGTCTAGGTGAACAGGCTTCATCCACATTGCCTCCTGATGATGGCAGCCATTATATTTCACAAAATCTTCCTTGCCTCTAAGGCATGTTTGCCTTCCACAAAGTATGCCCATTCAACTTCTAACCTATGTTTGATGGCATCCACTTCCAATCACACCTTTTGCTTCTGGTTTGGCCTTTGTTCATCATGCAAAAACTTCTTTTATTTTGATATGTGGAAGGTTAGATGTGCCACAAAATTAGTTGGCAACTTTAGGGTATGCACATCGGGGTGTGGCTTATGCAAAATTTTATAAGGCTCCACATACTTGGCAATGGAATGTGGGGCTAATCCATTGGGCATTTTGAAATCCTAGATGTTTAAGCACACATATTACCCAACCTCAAACTCCACATGCCTTTGTGTTTTATTGGCATGTTTATCATACAGTTTTTGAACCTATTTTTAAAAAAATTAGCTCGGGCGTATAATTTTTCACACCCTTTGACCATCTTCACAACTTCTTTGCAATGGTTCTTTTGTCCCATGGAAATGACTAAATCCATTAGCTTCTTGGCTTCTTGGCTTCTTTTCCCAATGTTAATTCAAACAAGGACATCTTTGTCGTCAAATGCATTATGGAATTGTAATAAATCTTTGTCAAGCTTAAATGTTCACCCCAAAATTTTGATCGACATTCACATAGTTTCTAAGGTATTGATTTAACACCCCATTAACCATTTCTATTTGGCCATTAATTTGGAAGTGAAATGGCATACTAAATGACAATTTTGTGGCCACCTTTTGAAACAAATGTTTGTAGAAGCCTAATGTAAACTTGGTGTTTCTATCACTTACGATAAACTAAAGCATCCCATGGTGCATCACCCACATATCAAAGAACTACTTCACTGAATTGAAAGTTGTCATGATTGTCTTTGTTAGAACCGTTTTTGCCAACTTAAATAACTGATTGACTACCAGAAAATGGCATCCATCATGTTTTATTCAAGTAGCTATGTCATGAAGTCCATGGAGACACTCTCCCATGGTTCATTCGAGATTGGTAGAAGTATCTACAGTTCATACTTCTTTTTATAAATGGACTTTGTGTTTTGGCATTCTACACAAGTGAGCACAAAATGTTCCACATCCTCTTTCATCTCAAACTAATATAACCTTTTTCCTAAGGCCACCGTTGTGGTTTGTTCCCCACAATGCCTTGCCATGGGCACATCATGCTCCTCTTACATGATCTTTATACGTAGCTTTCATGTCAACACATAGATTCAAAACTATTTCCATTTTAGCAACCTTTCCTTCAAGGTGATGCCTTTTGCCTTTTGTTGTTCTCGCAACTCTTTAAAATATCACTACACAAGTAGTTCTTACACATTGGCCTCCTTTATTTTCCTTTCAAGTTCACTTTCTCCTTGGAAAATGGTCTTTAGTGCTTGAGTTTTGGTTACTAGTTTCTCTACTTGAAATTCCTCCTTCCTACTTAGTGTGTTGGGAACTATATTGTCCCGTCCTAGTTTTTGAATCAATTCCACATCCAACAACACCAAGGTATCATGCCATTTCAATTGCTTTGTTGAGGCCCTTAGTTGAATTTTGAAATACCTCAAAGAGATATTATCCTAAAGGCCTTGGTGTTATGCATCTCCAAGTAATGTTGTCATGTTTTTAGGCGACATACAATGGCATATAACTCCTTTTCATGAGTTGGCCATCACAATTGTGCCCCATTAACACTATGAAAAAATATAAGGTTTTACAATTGGGCTTGCAACTTGGTTTTCAAGTTGCAATGGACACATGCAATTCATGGTATTTATATAGCCTTGATTATTAATGGACAAATTGCAACAAACACCTTATTTGTATACAATATCATATATACAATGCAATACACATGCAACTATATGCAACTAATTTCCACATCAAATTATCACACACATTCCAACGTGGTGAATGAGATGCCAAGGTGGCTTTTCATCCATTTGTCAATAGATGACGTATGTTAATACCTTTTGTAATTTTTTACAACTATTTTACAACTAATTTAACGACTATAATATTTAATTATTTCAATCATCCATTTGATGAATGAATTTTGTTCTTATATTTTATAGTTTATCTACAATTATTTTACAACTAATTCAACAAATATATATTTTCATTATTTCATTCATCCATTTGATGTGAATGGATTTTATCCCAATCTTTTGCAACTTATTTACAACTATTTTACAACTAACTTGATGAATATATTCCTTCATATTTCATTCATCCATTTGAGCAATGAATTATGTTCATGTCCTTTACAACTAACTTACAACTAAAGATGAAATGAAAATAAAGGATTTAATGATTAATTTACAACTAGGTGTTTAAATTTGGGTTTCAAAACAATTGTATGGTAGTTGATTTTAGTAATAGTAAACAATTAAATTGCAACTTACAATGCAATTATACAAACTTCACACAACCATTATCATGTTGTCATAATTATAATAGATAATGTTGAATTGCATTGGACATCACTATTTATAAACATGAAATGGATTTGAAACTTTAAATAAATTTACATTCCATGTTGAAGAATACATTACAAAAAAATACGAAAAAATGTTTATATCAAAAGACAATTTAACTATAAATTTAAATGTAATGCCCTTGAATTATTTATAACAAACATTTTTTTCTATTTAAACAAAAGGTCAGATCATAAAAATGATGACCCACAACAATCAAATATTGTCATCTAAAACATCATGTTTCATAAATGAATGTATTCTTCTATTTTTGTTCAAATGGAATTTGAGCCATGCAATTTTTGTGATCCACCTTATCTACTTGAAATTTGTCATGTTATGATATTTACTTCTACATATCAAATGAAATCAATAACATATCATAACATTATAATCTCAAAAAAATCTAAATAATCCTTTCAACTTGAATAAAACTAATGTACAACTATATTGCCACTAACATGCAACTTATTTGTCATTAAAATGCAATGTGTGTAAAACATTGATACAAATTAAACTATAATTTGTACACTTGTGAATCAAATATTGTGCTTACAATCAAGTAAACTAAATTACAATTTTATGTATTTTTGAAAAAATCTTACCTTGTATACATAATTTTGATCTTCATGGATTGAAACATAATGAAAGTTTGGCCCTATAACATAAAAACAACAAAAGTCAGTACAAATGTTCAAACACAAAACAAGACATATGTAACATGATTATCATTAAGAAAATCACCTTTCGTAAATCTCTCATCATTTATAAGTTAAATTAAACTTGTATAATCAACTTATAAATTAAATGGAATATGTTTTCACAACAGTTTTCTTTAATATATGCAAATAAACAAAAGACCAAGAATCACAAACCTTCAACATCTAAAAGTAAAAGTAAGAACCTTCAACATCCAAAAACAAAACAAAAAAACCTTCAATATCTAAGAATAAGAGCAAAAACTTTCAACATCTAAAACCAAAAGTAAGAACTTTGAACATTCAAGAGTAAGAGCAATAACCTTTATTATCAAAAAATAAAAGTCAGAACCTTCAACATCTAAAAGTATTAGCAAGAACCTTCAACATCCAAAAAAAACAACAAAAACCTTCAACATTTAAAAGTAAAAGCAAAAACCTTCAACCTCTCTAAAAGCAAAAACAAGAACCTTCAAGAACAAAAACAAAAGCCTTCAACCTCTCTAAAAGCAAAAACAAGAACCTTCAACCTCCAAATAAAAAACAAAAGCCTTTAATCTCCAAATTATTTAAATAAATGATAAAACTTATAATAACTTTTTGGTTTTAATTCTTAATTGTATAAACAAAAATAATCTTAGTTATAACACATGATATGAAAATTACATCACCAAAAGACTTGCAAATACACAAAATGTTTGAATATAAAGATATATTTTTTAAAATTCATCTTGAATTTCTTAATAATAAGCATAAGCACATGAAGGTCATTGATACATTGGGGTAAATTTGTTGATATACTACCATGTTTCACTTGTTTAAGGGTTTCTCGCCCAAATTTCAAATCTTTAAATTTCAAATTTTAAGTTAAAATACAATTGCATACTAGTTGCAAACAAATTGAAATGTCATATATATTGGGCAATGGAAATGTATACACATGGCATGATCATATGTGTTATTCAAGGATGTACATTTGTTGCAAAGTAGTCTTTGATTAGTATTTAAATTTATCCTAATTGTGATGTGTTTGTTACATGTGACTAAAATGCAACTTGTCAACAAAGTCAAATGTGGTTGATTACAACCGTATATAAAATGCGTACATTATATTATATAAATATATATCTTACAACTAATTTGCAATTATAATATAACTCCTTAATCTTCTAACGTGGCATTTTATTTATTAATTTGTCATATTTCCATGGGACAATTGCAATGTAATTTTATATTATTTGTTTTGGAGCTCTAGTTTAGGGTAGTCTAATTGCCATAGACACAATTTCTCATAATGAGGGTTTTTTGCTTTCAAAGACAATTGGGTGTGCATCCTACATGAAATTTCCTCCAATAGCAAATTCATTCACATTAATGTGGATTTTGAATGGTTTTGTGAAGTTTGGAAACTTCAACATAAGGGAGAAAAAAAAACTTTTCGTTCAAGTCCTCAAATGCCTTCTATTGCCCTTCTTTCCATTCAAAAGATAACTCCTTTTTTAGAAGATTTGAAAATGGTTACACCATCTACCACTTCTATTTTATGGTCAACCTCTCTACAAGGTGGAAAAGCATTGGGGTGTTCATCTGTTAAAACCTCCAAAAATTCATTAAATGAATCCAAAATATGAGTAGGAGGGTGCCTTGCCCCTTATTGTTTAGGCTTCCCCCAGGAGACTTTTAAAGACATCAAAACCAAAAAACTAAGAAATTTTAATTCATTAACCAAAGCAACCAAGTTAATTGCAACTTTTGCCAACATAGAATTATATTCCGCATCTAAGTTCACTAACTTAGAGCCAACTTTGGCACATACTTTCAATTTATTTTCACTACAAAGGATGTCTAGTTTGTAGGCATCCAAAAATGTGTTCCCTAGAATTACATCAAATTTATTTAAGTCACACAAGGTGAAGTTCTCAAAAAATTGAACTCCCCCACAAAACTCTTGACATTTAATGCCATGTTAAACAAGGGTCTATTTATGCCTTGTGCCAATTGCACCATAAATAAATGACAAGTTCGAATTTATTTTACATTTTAACTTCAACGAATTAAAGGCTTCACTTTCATGGGCCCTTATTTTGACCACGAAACCCCCTTGGAGAATGAACTCACATTGGGAAATGTAATCACTTACCCAAGGTGGCTTGGAACAATCTTTCACCAAATGC
>Ga0116228_10002685_pt1 | contig 15430 bp, 7 predicted proteins | sample S1TSphfallax_2_FD_89694 | JGI IMG/M metagenome (GOLD analysis project Ga0116228, IMG submission 89694) | Host-associated microbial communities from peat moss isolated from Minnesota, USA - S1T2_Fc - Sphagnum fallax MG | ecosystem: Host-associated > Plants > Peat moss > Unclassified | place: USA...
CAATTGAGCTAAAGGGATGCATAAAGCACGTTGAACCTTGACATGGAAAACATATGGAATGTGATGATATGAGCAAGGTTTTGGTAACCAAGATGGAAAACATTAATAATATCTAATGATGTAACCCATGTCCAAGTTGAAAAGGGAGGAGAAGATGGTAATGCCGAAGGCATCAACACCTTGAAAGTTGATGACTACCTATGTGCGGTGCATGATGTCTAGTGATGTGCTAAACTTGCACCTACTACAAATAAGCGATCACAATCAAAACAAGGAACTTGCGGATGTTGCTAATGGGATGGATGGGCCCCTAATGTAGGTATAGGTGATTGAAGAATAACATGTGGCTAATGAAGTAGAAAAGGTGTGGAATGTGTGGATGAACTAGGTGTAACCAAAGAGATTAAATGAAGCAAAGTAGATGCATTGGGAATCATTAGGTGAAGGGGTGGAGATGTGTCATGATAATCCATACAAGTCATCACAATATCAGAATCTTGTTGTAATACCCGTTGACGCTTTGATGACAATGAAACGGTTGGGCCTGCCATGGCTATATGCACTAACTAACGAAGCCTTAAACACTACATGAATGAGAACAACTTTCACCTTTATCACAACACTTTTAACTTTTACTTGCTTTGTAAGGGCAAACCCATCATCCACGCTTGGCGTGGCTTTCAAAAAATCATCATCCTCTTCCTCCTTTTGACTTTTGACTTCCTTCCTGAAAATTGGCTACCTATGATACCATCACAATGTTGATTTGTTACAACAATAACCATTTTTTATCACAAAATTTAATCTATTGATGAGATTCAGTCCATCCATCCATGGTTCTCAAAATCCTACCATAATATGAAACCTCTTCCCTTTAGGAAGAAGTCTCTTGCACAACATTGTGTTTGCATCCCAATCTTTCAAAGATTTTGGTTAACAAAAGTTCTAGAGATTTTGATTTTGACCACAATAAAAGATCGTTGTCATTGTTGGGGAAAGAAAATGAACTAAGAAAGTGTAGTAAGCTGGTGGAAGGCTACTACAAAAAAATACAAGTTATTCACAAGGTCGAAAGTATTAGCTTCCTTTCCATTGCACAATTTCCCCCCTTCTTCCCTTTTGCACTATTGTTGTTGAACTTCATAGCCGCTATCTAGTAAAAAGCTTATGGATTTATTACTACCCTAGAAAATATCAAATGTACCAAAGTGGAACTTGGAATTATATTGAAACTATGTATTTGTGATTCTCAAAATTGGAATTTGAATTTTGTGAAAAACTCAACCCAAAACAATTTTAATGGAACCTAAACACCACCTCATGTGTGAAAAACTAGACCCAAAACAATTTTAATGGAACCTAAACACCACCTCATGTGTGAAGAACTGGACCCAAAATGGTTATAATGGAACCTAAACACTACATCATTGTGAAGAAGTAGACCTAGAACATTTCAAATGGAACTTGAACACTACCTCATGTGTGAAAAAAGGGAGCTAGAACAGTTTTAAGGAGAAGCAACAACAATTCTGAGAGTACAAAAAACCCTAAATTCGACATGTGCCAAAACAAAGAAAGAGACATAAATGAAGAACATGAGAAGGACAAAATTTGTTCCTACACAAGAAGAAGAAGAAAAAGACTATGGAGATGTTTTTACCCTATACAAGTCGTTAGACCTATGAACAGTAACTAACCCATGTGATTCACTAAGGCCACCTTCGAATGTCTCGTGCCTTTCTTGAAACTTTTGTCTTTGAAATTCTCTAAACCTAAAAACACTTGCCACTTTTTCTTTCCTTTTGTTTTTTTTCATGCGTTTTTGTCATTGAGCGCATTTTAAAAAAGAAACAAAACACAAAAAGAAAGACATAGAAAGAAAGAGAGAGAAAAATTATGTGGGCAGGTTTCTCCCTTGTGCGGAGCAAGGGAAGAACAATCCCTAGCTCATAGATTTTGGGATTATAGTTTTGCACAAAGAGAGTGGGGTCCATACACAATTTTTGTGTGAAAACCCAAGATGATTTATCCCCATATATGTAAAGGACAAGGCCGAAATGTTTTTGGATTTACCTCCATTTAGAAGAGATCCAAGCTTTGAGTGCTTACAACCTATGGTTGATGTGTTTGTGTGACCACATGTGTGTGTGCACCAAGGAAAAAAAACTTGACAATTTTTTTGGGGTTGGAAGTCTCACAATAGCAATTAGTCACAAGTACCCCTTATCGTACTTGTGGCTTAAAAAGTTTAAATTTTGATCTAATGGAAGATGGTTTGTGTAGAAGGGAGATCTATTCATCTCCTCTTGGGGATCATGAACTTTCTGGACTAATAGTGAGGGTTGAGTTGAAGAAACCTCCAATATCATCGACATGCCACATTGGAATCTTTTCGAGGAAGGTTTGGTGGGGTTTGGGAGACATTTGCATCAAAAGTTTCTCTATTGATAGTCTACAAATAAGCGCACATGTCCCAGGTTTCTACTAGGACAAGGTCAAGGCGCATAGATTGTTTTAAGTTCATAGTGGATTAACAACATAAAGTAGAACTCGTGTTGTGTTTATTGTAGTGGATATTGATTGTCTGTGCTCTTTGTTGTTCTTTGAGGATATTTATCGGGTGATGGTAGTTAATGAAGTCAAAAAAAATTACAATGCCAAATTCCAAAAGGCACAAAATTCTAATCCTAGTATTCTTAATTCATTTTTAGGCCGAATGGCACTTGTGGCCCGGCCTGATGGGAGTGGTTGCTAAAGTTTCCTTTTGAAAATGCGTATTGTCTCATGTATGATTTCATTTTTGGGGGGTCTAATAGTTAGTTAGAGGTTTCTCTTCATTAGGTTTTTTGGGCTTGGAAAGCATAACATGTTAAGTCGGCCTAAACTTGTATGTTCTATCTTTAAGACAACACAATGTATTATCAAAGCAACTTTGGTCGATATCCTCCATCCAAAGTTTCACCTACCTCATTGCCCGGACATATTGCCAAGTCTTGACTTTATCTTCTTATATGTGTCTATGAGTACGTTGCGGTCAGCTATAGTATTCGTTAGTCCAACAAATTTGCCATAACCCGATGGTTCCAGCTTGGCTAGTTTTTTAAAACTCAGACCACACTTATAAGACATAACATAATCTATTTGATTTCATTAGCCTTTTTATTTCAAAAACAAAGTAATTAAACTACTTACTACTATTGCAAACAAACTTTTGCACCAGATCTAATTGATGGTGTCGTTTTCTTTGGTAGGGTTCATTATCACGATCTGTTTAAATATGGCATCTCTAAAGGATTTGTTCAAGGAATGTCAAGGTGGGGTGTGGACTTTAGATTTGGAAATCTGGAAAAGTTAAGTTTAAAAAATATTTGTACAAACTCATTACAAACAAATATGTGGCCTCCCTTACGTACCTTGAAAAATATGTGTTTCAAAAATCGATAAATCTTCCTTGTGAAACAACTTTAATGTAATTGAAGTGTGCCATGTCATGTGGACAATAGTTTTAGTTAAACAATAGACCCAAAAGGATTGGTGGATGTTAGTGATCACCTTTTTCGATTCTGCATCACTTGAGAGAAAGGTCATCCTCCACTTGAAAGAGTTTTTTGCATGCATGAATGTGTTGGTGCAAATTAGGATAGACAAGATATATGGTCTCGCCGTATGTTTAATTTTTCTAGATTCAAACGTCCAACTAGCCTGTAGAAGAGACATTGAAGGCTTGATACATAACATGAGAGAGTACAAAAGAGGTATAATATTTACCCCAAATTTTCAAAAGCTTACAAAACACCTTTCAAAAAAATTGGAGGTAGAGGTTTCTAATCATGAACATCCCATACATCATAGATTTTCCACTTGATGTGTAAATTTTTCCTATGAATTTTCTTAGCGGTGGAATAGTTGGAAATGTGTTCAAGTGTATGTTCCTTGGAATGATGGCAATTGCTAAGGTTTGGAAAATGAACTACGTAACTATTAAACAAGTGTTTCGTATTGTAAGAATACCTAAAAGAAGAATCATTGAAACTAAATACAAGGAATGATCTTGATCAAAGAGCAATCCTAATCAAGTTAATCATCAATCACCGACATGATTGGTAAGATAGATTCTACTTTGTCTAATCTATCTAATAGATGAAAGGTATAATTTCATCTTAAGTTCATATAGTTCTAACAACTTCCCTGAATTTCTATTTTAGAATTTAAACTCTTTATGTCCTTCCTTAGAGCCTTAATTTTAAAACCCAAATTTTTCATTTTTGTTTCTCAATACAATGTCATGCTTCTAGATGATTTGGGCAAAAGTCTTCGAACAACTTTAGGAGACCATAAAGTGTGTGACCATGGTAACTACCCAATTGTTTAAATTTCAAGTCATGACATGAACTTGGTTAACTAGTTTTCTTATCTAGATTCCTTTGTGTGATGCAATTTGAGATTTTCCTCCTAATGATTGGGTTTCTATTTGAGATGATTTGAAGAGCTTGTGATTTGATTATCTTCTAGTTTCATTCTTGACTTGTTTGCTCATTCAATGTGGGTGATCATGGGAGTTTGAGAGCCTATCAACGTGAGTCCTTTGTATCAAATGTTGAAACATCATGCATTCAAGAAAAAGTGAGTTCCTTTACTAACAAATATTCCTTTGCATCTAAAGGTCTTCTAATGATTAGGTCAAAGAAATATTATGTTTAGGTTGGAAGACAACAAGGTATATACATTACTTGGGGAGATTGCAAAACATAGGCATTTTTGAATCAAAGTTAAGCTTGATCCAATGGTTATATGAAGATAATTGGATAAAATCAATGTGCATAAAGTATATAACATACATCTTTTCAATAGCCATAAGGCTTCATGTTTGTGGTTCATAACACATTACCAAACCAAAGAAAAATGAAAAAATAATATTATGCCCACCTATAAAATCTTCTCATTTTTCTTATGGTAATGGTCTTTTCCCAAAACAAAAAAATTATTATGCATTTATTGTTCACAAAATGCAAAAAAAAAATAAAATTGAATGGAATTTCAACCAAAATTTCTAAACTTCTAAATGGTCTTAAATTTTGTTGATGTACATCAATATCACTCACCACCAAAAAGTTCATTACAAAACTCCACCCATAAAATTAGTTTTGAAATATATTTGCAATTTTTCATACTTTGTGATGTATATTTTTTCAACACAAATATACTTCATATGTTCAAATTTGTGAATGTTTGTTGGAGTTTCTTTTTAAAATAGACTAATTTAAATCTAAATTTAATATAATAATTACTTAAAATGAATAAAAATAATCCAATATGTGATGTCCACATTCAAACGAGCTATATACAAAGGTTTTTAATCTAAAGTAGAGGCATAATACTTCCTAGATATCAAACACTTAAATTCTAAGATTTCGAAATTGCAGAGGTGTTAAATAATTTCACACAATTTTCAAACTTGGTTTTTTTTAGTGCTTTCATCAAGATGTATATTGATTGATTATCAATTGAAACATATGAAATTCTTATTTCTTTCCTTTCAACCATATTTTTCACAAAATGCACGTGTATTTCAAAATGTTTTGTTTTTGTGTGATACACATGATTGTGGGAAATCTTGATAAACTTTGATTGTCCCAATAAAGATCAAATGGTGCTATTTTCAAAATTCCAAGCTCTTGATAAATGTTTGATCCATATTTTTTGGTTGCTTCAACTAATGCACGATATTCCAATTTTGTAGAAGATAATGCAATACATGTTTGTTTCTTTGTGCACCGAGTAATAGGAATGTTGTTGATCATGAAAATATATGCTCATGTAGATTTTAGCTCATCCACCTACCCCCTGCAATCTGCATCATTGAAGCCAAAAAAATTTAGTTCAATCAACTATCCATAGAAAAGACCAAAATATATGGTGCCTTTGATGTAGTGAATGATAGATTTCACTACTTATAAGTGAGCAAGTTGGGATTGTGTCATGAAGTGCAAAACAAGGTTCATGGCATATGCAATATCCCATCTAATGTTGGTTAAAAATACTAACTTACCAACCATCCACTGATAGAATTGCAAATCGATCAGAGGGGAGTTCATGTCCTTGCATAACTTAAAATTTTGTGGTAGGGAAGTCTTTCATGGGTTATAATTTGTTATTCCAAATTCTTCCAAGATGCTAGATGCATAATTTTGGTGATGATAATACATGTTACCATCATAGGTTGATTTTTGCAGTCCATTTTTCTTTAAAAACTTGTCTATCTTCCATACCATTGAAATGGTGTTTTTTAAGCCTGTACAAGGCTTGTGACAATTTGGAAACCAATTCTTCATTTCAATGAACTTCATAACTACACAATTGTTGCATGTAGACTTCATCATTGAGATCAACAACCATTCAAAAAATGTTGTACTGACATCCAAGTGATGTACTTTCTAGCCTTTTGAACTTGCTAAAACACTCACTGCTTTAATGGTATTCCATTTTGCAACTAGTGTAAAAGTTCTTCAAAGTCTACTCCAACCTTCTGTTCACATCTTCTTACAACTAGTCTGGTTTTGTAACGTTCCACAACTCCATTGATTCTTGGTTTTTTCTTGTAAATCTACCTACAGGTAATGGCCTTCTTTCCTTGGGGTAAAAGAACAAAGGTCCAAGTTTTCATTTTGGTTATGCTAGTCATTTCATCATCCATGGTTAATCTCCATTTCAAATCATGTTGTACCTCATGGTATGTTAAATCCTCCACCAAATTCGTGACATATTGATCAAGAAAAACAAAAGGCTTCTTGTTGTGTGTGGAACTTCATAGAGGCCCAATATTGATTTGTTCAGAGCTTTTGATAGGTGAGGAGGGTTCATAAATGGAATTCAAGAAAATGGATTGGGAAAATGGTGATTGTGTGGGAAGATTGAAGAAAGGTGTAGGAGATGCACAACTTGGAGAAAAAGATTTATTAAACAATGATGTAGAGTTTTGATTTGGTGCATAGTTTTCAATAGGAGAGGGAATTTGAAGGATTAGTGTGAGAATTGTATCAATAGAAATAGTAGGAAAAGAACATACATTCCATTGAAAGTCAAATGTAGAATGATTTTCTTCAATTGCAATTTCTGTAATCGGAATTTCCGACTCATCTATTTTCACATGTCACATGATGAGGATCGTCTTGGTTAGCGAATGGTAGCAATGGTAGCCCTTGGTGGTCATGTCCCATCCAATGAGTATGCATCTTGTTACCTTGGGATCCATTCTGGTTCTTTGGTGTTTGGGTATGTGGGCAAAGATTCATGTACGAAAAACACATAGGTGAGAGACATCCTATTTTTTCTAGTAAATAACTGTTTTGGTATGTGATTATTCAATGATTTGGTCGGATGTTTGCTAAACAGATAACAAGCCATTCGGATTGCTTCTAACCACATTGTTTTAGGAATATGACTTTGGTGAAGGAAACATCCCACAGTTTCACAGAGCGACCTATTTTTCCTTCCAGTTGTTTTGTTGTTCTCAAGGGAGTGAGGCCCAAAAAATTGGTGAATGATGCCATGATCAGAACAATATTTGCGAAATTCAACAAATATGTATTCTCCTCCATTATTTGTCTGCAAAAAATTTAGCTTGTGTCATGTGATGGTCTCTACTATTCCCTTGAATATTTTGAACTCCTCAAGCATTTGATTCTTGATTTTCATGAAAGTTATCAAGATTCATCTATTGTAATCATTAATAAAGGTGACAAAGTAGAGAGCACCATTGTAAGCTGATGTTTTGAATGGTCCACATACATCACTATGAACCAATAAAAACAACTTTGTTGTGGTTGCTGTGCTCTTCAGAAACTTCATCCTTGCTTGTTTCCCAATTTGGAAGATGTCACATACATGGTCAAGCTTCACCAACTTTGGTAGACCAAGAGAAGTCCTTCTTCAAACAACTCATAGAAAACTTGAAAGTTGATGTGTCTAAGTCTCTTATGCTAGAGTAAAGTTTTCTCTACACTCTGCAATTGTTCCACATTGCAAATTTCAACATTTGTAATACTCTCAGCTTGGAATCTGTAAAGACCTCTTCTTTCCAACCTATGTCCTCTCCCTATTATTGTGCGAGTTTGCATGTCTTTTATGATGCAAATGGAATTGATGAATTTTATAAAATATCTTTGATCCGAATTACATCTTATAGAAAGCAAGTTTCGTTTGATGTTTGGTACATAGAGAACACCGTTAATCCTTATTATTTCACCATTTGGAAATTTTATAAACACATTTCCTTTTCCTGCAACAATATGAGCTTCATTTCTTGCTACTATCATAGGTGCTATTACAACTAAATTAAATTCAAAAATGATGTTTAGGTTCCTTGTTATGTGTTGTGTTGCACCTAAATCAAAAACCCAAAGATTGTTTAACTCCTTACTGTTTGATGAACTAGCTAAGACTTCAAGATTCTAAAATAAACCAAGTCTATGATTAGCTTCTTTAAGAGCATATGCATTGTTAGTTTTAATAAGGTGAGTTTCTATCACCTTTTCAACATTTGTTGTGCTAGATTCAGAATTTGAATCTAGTTGTTTCACATGTTCCTTCTCCATTAAATTGACATGAGACTTTCCTTTGCTCTTGGACCATGTTAGTCCCTTGAATTTCTTTTCTAGGTTTTTCATTTGCTTAATTGTTTTTTGAACTCACATTCACTCTCCTAGTGTATGGGTTCTTTGCAAAAGAAACATGTGTCATCAAATGACGCTTTCCCTCTAGAGGATTACATCTTACCCTTCAGCCTGACTCCTTTCTTCTAAGGTTGAGCTTGTTTTTGCTCCCATGGCTTCCTTTTTCTTGGAATCTGAGGTGGAACATTTTGTTTGTTTGGTTTCATCTTTTCAAGTACAACACATTGCTAGCTATTTCTTTCTCTACATCCATCTTAATATGCATATCTTAATCTAGGGGATTGGATTCGAGATCAAAAAAGATGGGAGTAGATCATTACTAGAGAATAGTTTCTTAAAATGTTGATATTCCGTGGGTAAGGAATGGAATAACAATAATGAGAGTAAGTCTTCTAGTATCGTGATGGAAATTGTCGTTAATTGATCGATGATGCCTTTTGTTTCTTTGAGATAATTTTCCATGGTCATCATCTCCTCCTTCCATGAAATAATAAGTTTTTGCAATAAACATTCGTATGGATTTGTGTAATGTCTAATGATCAAAATCAAGGAATCTTGCATTGATTCAGAAATAACATCCAAGGCAAGTTTCTTGCTTTCATGTTCAACTTCTGGGATTACACCTTTTGTCTTGGGATTGACATAGGATGTCCAAATGTGATGTCTTTCAAATATTTTGACCATCCTAAATGACCACACTTAGTAGTTAGATTCCCCTTCTAACCTATTGGAGTCTAGAAGAAAGAAATATAAACATATACTATGTTGAGTTATAGATTTCAAATTTTTTTGGTTTAAAGCAATTATAGTAGTACCAAGAGCCCCAAATGCATTGTTTGAGGTCTATACTATTGATTACTTCATCTTCAACATCTACCATGATTGGTTTTTTAGAAACACAAAGCTAGGACCCACACACAAATATTCAAGTGATTTGATTCTTAGTTTCACATTGTAGAAATCTAGTAACATTAGGCCTAAGAATTGTAGCTTTGCTCTCATACCATGTTAAACATGTGCTTTGTATTGCAAGAATATTGAAAAGAAGAGTTGCCAAAACTAAATACAAGGAATGATTCTGATTGGAGAACAATCCTAATAAGTTAATCATCAATTAATGGCATGATCGGTGATTCTACTCTAGATTCTACTCTAGATTCTACTTTATTTAATTAATCTAATAAATGAAAGGTAAAGTTTCATCCTAAGTTCATGTAGTTCCAACAATAATCAATGGAGCGACTAAGAAAGAAACAAGTTTTTCTTCAAAATTTTGACACCCAAATGTGGTTTAATTCATAAGGTATGGAGTCAAGGAAAGTTAGCCCGCCATTATTTTCGAGCTCATGAACTAAAGGTTGCCACTACTAATTTTTCTTCTAATAAGTTCAAGAGCCATCAAACAAAATATTATGAGTTTGTTGACATTGAATTGTTGAATTCTTGCTGAATAAATCTTGTTTAAAACAAAAAGATACTTCGACAACAAGATAGTTTGACAAGGGTGGCCCATAGTCCTTGCTTTGCACAAAAGGCAAAATCTTTAAATAAGATGCTTAGGGAGCCTAGGGTCTTAAAATAAAAAGTTTAGGTAACCTATAATAAAAAGCTTAGGTGGCCTAAGATAAAAGGTTTAAATAAATTTTTAAAATTAGTTAACCTAGAGTAAAAAGCTTAAGTAGCCTAAGCCTTTTATATTAAGTAAAACATTTAAACTAACCTTCTATGTTTTTGGCTAAACTATGAAAACCTCCAAAATCGTTTAGTTTTTTTAAATTTCTTTTTTTGGCGAAATTGAGTAATGAAAAAATAAAAGGTTGCCCTTATTACAATGTCCCCCCACCCAAGAAATTAATATACATAGCCAAAGCTCCAAATTAAATATGTAGGAAAACTTTAAGGGTTTAGATTTAACCAAACTGTGTATAATCCGAAAGTGTTTGTGGCCATTTACAATTAGCAGGACATATTTCAAAAGTGGCATTATTATTATTGTATCTCTTGTTTTTTTGAAAAAAAATAGTCTTGTGTTTCTTCATTTTGTACAATATTTTTAAAATAATATTTATGGCATATTATTATTTATTACTACATATTAAATTAAAATTTGTTGGAAAAGCACATTTTACAATGAAATGACAGAGTTTTTTTTCCCAATTTTTAATTCAGATTTCTTTCTAGGTTTTGAAAACAACAATTTTGAAACCATCAAATCTCCACAACAAGTTCTAGCTTATTTTTATTAATTAATACCCCAATTCGCCCCATTTGAAAAAATAAGAAATTAATTTGTATTAAATTGCAATAAGGGGAGCCATTTAGCTCTTCATTGACTCAATTTCGCCAAAAAAAGAAATAAAAAAAGACTAAGTGATGTTGGAGGCTTTCAATAGCCAAAAACATGAAAAAAAAAAATCACTAGATTTCTAGACTTGGTTTCCAAAGTTTAGCCAAAAACATAAAAGTACAATTAAATTTTTTTAGTTAAGGTAAAAAGGCTTAGGGTAAAAGGCTTAGGCTATTGAAGCTTTTTACAAGTTCCTTAGGCTTTTTACCTTAGGTTACCTAATTTTTTGATTTATTTAAACCTTTTACTTTAGGCTACCTAGGCTTTTTTATTGCAGGTTACCTAAGCTTTTTGTCCCAAGATTCTTAGGCTACTTAAGTTTCATCAACATGTGCCTTTTCACATCAATGTTATATAATAAAATCAAATTTGAGATTAACATTAATAATGATGAACTATTGGAAACCATATGTGAACATACAAAGGATATAAAAAGAAAATAAAAGGGGGGAAGAGAGGAGATATATTATAAAACTTGATGCATCATTGTGAGTCCCTCTAATGTAAATGAAATTTGGAAAGTAATATCAATCATTTGTATTAGAAAATGCAAATTTACAAATACATACAATATTTGTTTGTGCTTATATTAATTAAAGTTGAAATCTATTGCATTCCATATATGTTTTTAAATCATTAGAAAAATTAAAACTTTATGTTTATATAAATAATTATAAGCCTCCACCTTCTTCACCATTATTCTTACTTCTTTCTCATACAAGTGAAATTAAATAATCAAAAAGGTAAATTTAAAAAATAGTTGAAGTATTAGAATATATTCCTTAATTTTTAAATTCTGGTTTAGGATTTTATATTTATTAAAATTATTATTAAATTGATAAACCTCCATCTTCTTACAAATTATTTTTATCTTTTTCTCACATTTTCAAAGTTAAGCTTACAATTTTAGTTTGAAAACTTATATAATTATTAGAGTGTGTTTCGTAATTCAAAGCTTTTTTCTGTGGCCACAGGGTCCTAGCTTAGACTTGTAGTGCAAAAATCATTGAATATTGAAAAATCTGTCATTGGAAATTCAATAAAATGAAAACAAAAAATGTTAGGGAAATTAGAGTATGCTCTTGGTACTCTTGAAAAACCTTTGATAAATGGGGTTATGGAGATGACTTTGCAATTTTTAGACCTAAGGTGTGGAACATATTGCATTTTGAGTATTTTAGACTTGAAAATTAATTTATTTATTTATTTATTTATTTTGCAATTGGGCTGTATCATCAAGGCCTTATTCACACTTGGCCCGATGGCACATGCCACACTAGTTTGAATGAATATATAAAAGTTGGCCAAACAATATTGGTTAGCCTCCTACATACAAATAGCCTCCCATGCTTGCAAGCTGAATGGGTTAAATGTACATCCAAAACAACTTTTCTCCATTACTTGACATATAACATCCCTCTCCATCCATACTTGGTCTTGGGTTTGCTCAACTAATCAAATACAAAACTTCAAATATTTGTGTTTAGTTTTTTTAGTCTACTCAAAAATTGGATTTATTGTAGTACTTTGCAGGCTTTGACACTTGTGTGATGACTAAGTAATATATTTAAAAAATTTAATTTCATCCAATGAATTTTTAATCTGGAATTATTGGCAAGTAAAGAATATGATTATTAAAAGCACAAAAGTTGTTGGAAGTTTCTTGATAACCATCTAGTTAGAAGGTTCATATAAAATATGTTTGAGTAGACTAGGCCAAGGTTCCAATTTGGTTGTTCTAAAATCTCATTTGTGGAAGAGTTCAGATTTATGTGCTATTTTTCCCCTTTGTCCTCTATGGTTTAATTTAGTAAATAAAATAAATATAGGCAGTATGTTGGTTCTTTGTCATTTATGGTTGAGCTTGGTAAGTGGTCATGTTACATGATTTAGTTGTCAACCAAGATTGATCATGACATGAAATATTGTTGTATTAAAGTTATGGACATGTTTTATAGATTGATAATTTAATAATATTTGTAAGATGATGACAAAAAATATATAAAATAACTTTCTTATCAAATCAAACAAAGACTAATACTTCAATTAGGCCAGTCAAAATAGCTTATGTCTATCACAGTGCTTCTCTAATTGCTCAAGAAATCTCTTGGAAACTAGAACAACAAAAATCATTTCAACAAATTTGTAGATCTACATTTCAACAAATTGAAAAATGCCAATATGTGTTTTTGTGAAGATTTTTAAAATAACAATTGAAATTCAATAAACTTATAATGAGAGAAAAGTTCATTGAGTCATAAGGAGATGTGTTAAGCTTGTTTTTTGTTTTTGCAATGAAGAAGTGCATGGAATATATTTGAATTAATGTGTTTTCTCCCTTTCCTTTTTCCTTTGTCTTACAATCTGTTTTACTAGTCTAGTACATAAAATAGTTGACAATCCCCAACTTTTCCCTAGACATGCCTACTTCAGTTTGAAATTGGATCAAGTATTGGCATTTTTAGTTTTCAATCTCTTTTTTTTTTATGGAATCTCACTAGTATAGAAAAACTCTTATTCACAAGGTTCCAATTATGTTCCCTTGATATTCACACAATCTTCACATGATGTTGGACCTTTGTTCCCATAATCATTTCATGATGCATTCATCATCATCATTCACTATACAAATGTTGATGTGATGAATGGGGCTCATGGCTGCCCATGATGCTGAGCGCTGCATGTCTATAGGCCTACTGTGCTTGGCAAGGGTGGCTTGCCCACATAATGGGCAGATCCTTCGCCATTCCATGGTCCATAGGCACTTGGAGAAACTTCCTACTTGTATATTTGCAGGGCACACTCTTATGAACTTAGTATCCATCCATGAATGTCCATCCTAGAAAACAGGAGGGATCAAGAGCTTAGTCTGTAAGAGTGAGAGGGAAATTCTGCTCTTTTTGAGTGGCATATTCCATGCATAGTTTTCAGTTAATGTCTTTCAATCAAAAGGAGGGTGCTAGCTCTTGTAATTTTCTTTGGGACTTTGCAAGGTGCCCAAAGCTTGTTTGTCAACAATTAGTATCATAACAATTCTGTGAACTTTGTTTCTGACTGCATGTCTATTGTCCCTCTCATCCAAGGGCAATGAACCAAATGATGCCAGTGCAAGGGGAGGTTACTTCCAATTGTGTTCAAATTACATGCAAAATAATTTAGGGTGCAAATTAGTAGAAGAGAGTAAAAGTTATGATTATTTCAATACATAAAGAGGGTGCCAATTATTAAAATATGCAAAAAATATTCTCAAATTTCATAAAGTAGGTTCTTTGATATTCTGTTATTTCATAGCATGAGGGAAAAAAAACCCCCTTTATATCTCAAGTGCTTGGAGTAAAACATATGAAGAGTAACTCCCTGAATGCTAGTGGTATCTTTCCAAAAGAGTTTGATGGGACCAATGCTATTAATTTGTCACACATACAACTGAACATTGTGTCCAAGCTAGGTTCCTGGAGCTTCTCCTTGAGAGTTTCTAGAGCTGGGTTCTAGTTGTTCATTCATGAGTATATGCAGGAGACTGTTCAACCCTTCAAACATGCCCTAGCTTTTCTAGCATAATTTCCTGTACACCCAGATCCTGGATGCATCTGATCAGAGATTTGAGCTCACTTAATTCTGTAGGCCACATGAAGCTTCTCAACATTATGCACACAAGCAAATCTTAATCCAATGCAACAACAACAACAACAAAACTGTACACTAGAGATACTATGTACATGTGTATTGAACTTACACTAGAAAGGAGAAACAATGTTGGAGTCTGTTTGAATTGGGTTTACCACACTTAAGAATGTTGTGAAATACCTTCTTTTGCCTTGCAATGAGGAAATCCCAGTTTGCTTCCAAAAAACAGATGGTAAAAAAAAAGAGAAAGAGGTTGTGAAATCATCGACAGCAATCCTGATATCCTCTAGCTAGGTCACAAAAACAATGTCGAAAGAATACTGGAATTCCCAACTATCACTGTTCTACAGCTTGGGATTCCAGGTTCTCGCGGATCCTCCGGGTGATCGAATTTCTGACTTGAAAATTTTCTGCATTTCATGCGACAGAATGGATACCCTCCCCCGGGCGAATCCGAGTTGCAAATCTGCATTTGATGCAACAGAATGAGTACGTTCGGCTGCGAACGCCGTGAATCCCGCATTCTTGGCAAGGATGGGATTGATCAGGGTTTGGAACGGTGGGAGGTGGTGGTGTCAGGAATAAGACACTAGTGTCGGCGTGCGTGTAGTCCCATGACTGAATGTCAGACATGAAACTGGTGCCTAGGAAGGCCACCATCTCCGATATTCGAACACACGGCGGCCACCCGAGCTTCGTGAATACCTGTATCTTTCCATGGCCTGCATGGGTGCTGTAATCAGTACTACGGAAAATTTTGGAACACCTGCGCTTGAATGCCGAA
>Ga0116228_10002686_pt1 | contig 15419 bp, 11 predicted proteins | sample S1TSphfallax_2_FD_89694 | JGI IMG/M metagenome (GOLD analysis project Ga0116228, IMG submission 89694) | Host-associated microbial communities from peat moss isolated from Minnesota, USA - S1T2_Fc - Sphagnum fallax MG | ecosystem: Host-associated > Plants > Peat moss > Unclassified | place...
AAACCAAGTTTAGGGTTTAGGGTTTAGAGTAAACCAAGTACATTGTTCCTTGGGCCTTCCACCTTCCTACCTACTAAACCTTGAAGTAGGTAGATACTTACCAAACCTAACTTACTTACTTGAAGATTGCACCTATGTGCCTCATCATCACTCCAATTGACCTTGTGATTGTTGAGAATGAATGATATGATATCACAAGAAATCAAATGAGAATATGGCAAGGAAATTGAATTTGTTTTCGAATAGGATATGTAAGACCATGATTAAAAATATTTGTCCACACCCACATGGAAGTATTGTAAGGAAATTGGATTTGTTTCTTAAAGAAATATACGTAAAGCCATGTGATTCAAATATTTGTCAACACCTTCATGAAGATGTTGCTTGCAACCACATGGATGAATGGATGAATGGATGGATGTATTTGACATAAGATTTAGATATAGAGATTATTTTTATGGTTGTATCGCCAATATGGCGTGATCAAAATGAATCAAGGTAAGGTGTACTATCGAGATGTGGGTATTGCATGATAGGAGTACCCCAACTTGTAAATATGGAACAAATACAAGTATTGCAAACATGATTGATGACAAAATAATATAGATGTCCAAGATATCATTTGAAAATGTGACCAAGATAAAATCATTTCGAATATAACTAAAAAATGACTATGCAAATGATGTGAATAAAATGATGTGTCATTATATAAACAATGTAATCATAAAATTATTTTACAATGATTTAAAAATGATTATTAGTCATTCTATATAAGTATAAATAGACATAAATAACTATGACATCTTGGGTATTGATTTTGATTAATATTTATACAATGTAAGAACTTTTATTTACAATTTTTATAAATATATTTGATATATAATCCAATTTCAAATAATCTATGTGAATAAATTAATTATTATACATTGAAATAAATTGTAATGGTAAAAAATGATATGTTATAATTTTTATTTTTAAAAATTTTAAAATCAAATAGAAGTGTAAGATGTGGGAAATATATAATTTATTTGCAAATTAAAATTTTATTGTAAATTTAAGTAAAATTTTATATTATTACATATAATATTAAATTATTTGTGTAAAATGAATAAAGTTTATAACTTCAAGAAGATACTTAATACTGTAACATTAATTAATATTCTCAAAACTAAATTGAAATATTTATATTAAATTTATACATCATACTTAATAGGATTCATATAAAAGCAATATATATAAGATATAATCTATTTATGATCCATTCATAAATATTTTATGTGGATAAATTATATGGATTCATATGTATAAATTAAAAGTTATTATTAAAATTATGATATATTGGAAGCAAATTGTATAATATAAATTCCTAAATCAAATGAAAGATTAAACGTATGAAATGTTTTTTGTTTTTTTTGTATTACCCACAAAGGTTTTCCATTTACAAATAATGTGTTTAAATTTATTTTTTCCAAAAAAAATTCATTGAAATGTTATTCAATAACAAAATTAAAATATTTTTCTTTTTACATGAATTTGCATTCTATATAATTGTGTCCACTATTGAAGGAACTTTATGAATAAATTTTCATTTTTCACTTGGACAAATTATCAATCTTATATATAAAAGCAACAGTGGTGTCTGTCTGTCTGTCTGTGTGGGCAGTGCCTGGAAAATTCTTCCAGTCACTGCCCGTTCCCCAAAAATAACTCATTTGAACACACTGAACAGGGCGTTCTTAATTGTCTCAGTTTTTGGCCACCTGGAGTTTGTTTGCACTGGGGGGGTTCACCAAAACCTAGACATGGAATTTTTAAGGACATGATTTTCATGACGTGAGATTTCAGTTTTGGGACATACACGGTGTGGGTTTCCAAGACCCAAACCTGGAAATTTTTTGGACATGATTTTCAGGACGTGGGATCCTCAGTTTTTGGAGACCTAGAGTTTGCACTCCAAGTTTCCAAGACCCAAAAAGACCTGGGAAATTTTAGGATATGGTTTTCAGGACATGGTTTCCAGGACTTGGGATCTCAACTTAGGGGCCTAGATTTTCACACTTGCGGTTTCCAAGACTGAAACCTGAAAACTTTTAGGACGTGATTTTCAAGATGTGGGATCTCAATTTTGGGACCTGGATTTCACACAGGGGGCTTCACATGATCCAGGACCTGGAATTTTTTTGGCACATGATTTTCAGGACATGGATGGGGAACTAGATGACTTCACAGTGTCCGAAGGTCACGGGCACCCACTAGTAAGTTATGAATGATCAAATTGGGGTTTTATGTAATGTTTAAATGAAATGTGGTTTAAATAGGATAAACACTAGAACATTTACACAACATGTGGGGCGGCTTTGTGATAAAGGAGTTGAATTTGATCTTTGGGGTCCTAGGATTAAACTTTGCAAATCACATTCATTGTGGTCAATGAAAGAATATTGATTGTATATTTTTTACCTACCTAAACTATTTAGGTTAGTTAAGTACGTTGTTCACACTGCCCTATGTAACATATATTCTTACTAGGTACATATTCAAATAGTATTTATTGTAAATACCTATTTATATAGGCTCTAAATAATTATTAAAATAACCTATTAGCTATGTAACTAATGGGTATGTATGTATGTAGGTAGGTACTTGGTAAGTAGGTAGGAGGCACATAGTAGGTAGGTAGGGATATGAGAGGTAAATATTTACTACATAGGTACATAGTTAGTAAAGAGTAATTATTTTCTAAATAGGTAGAAATAAATAGGTACCTCATAATTAAATAAGTACGTAAATAGGAGGGAGGTAGGTAGGTACCTAATAATTGAATAAATAGGTATGTACATAATAGGTAGGTAGGGTGTATGTACTTAATAAATAAGTAGGTAGATATGTATGTAGTAGGTAGCTAGGTAGATACCTAGTATTGAAGTAGGTAGGTATGTACATAGTAGGTAGGTAATTATGTAAGGTGTATGTACTTAATAAGTAAGTACGTAGGTATGTATATAATAGGTAGGTAGGTAGTTGGTATGTACGTAGGTACATAATAGTTAGGTAGATGGTATGTATGTAGGTATTTAATAATTAAATAGCTAGGATGTAGGTATTTAATAAGTATGTATATATGTATAGGTACACATGTATTATTAAATAGTTTATACATGTGGTTACTAAATAACATATGTACCTTATGCAACTATAATGTGACTATTTTGGTTGCAAGTGCAACTAAACAATGTTGTAAAAAATACAAATACATCATGAAAAATCAACCTATTGAAACGATGAAATAGGTCAAAGTTGCAACCTAATTGAAAAGAAGACCAAAACCCATCCAAATTTGAAAAGTAGTCACATAGGCAACCAGTCATAGTTGTAGGTGACATTTAATCATACATAATTACACAAGGAATGGTTGCAAATGACAATAATTCTATTAGTGAAAGGGGGCTAATAGAGTTGGCAAGGGCTTGGTAGAATTGACAAAGAGCTTCCATGGCCGTTGGGGAATTGGCAAGAAATCGGTCAAGCTAATAGGTAGCTAGTAATGTTGGCAAAGCTAAAAAGGAGTTGGGAAAGTTGGGAAGGAGCTAACAAACTTGAAAGGGGGCTAAAAGAGGGTTGGTAAAACTAGAAAGGAATTGAGAAGGGGCTTAGTAGAAGATGTAGAATTAGAAAGGAACTGAGACTAGGAAGGAATTGAAAGAAGTTTGAGGCAAATTGAGAAAGGTTTAAGGTTTATTAAGTGAAGTGACTAAAAGAAAAATGAAGTAAGACTGAAAAAAAGGAAGGGAAGGAAAAATGAAAAAGGTTAAAGCACACATGATAGAAAATTCAATGGCATGAAAGAAAGTTAAGTAAAGTCTTGCACCATGACTTGCAAAATGATGTCCATTGCCTTTCGCCTTACACAACTTGCTTATAATGCATTCCATCATGTTCTATAAACTCTTTCCACACTTCTTCACTTTCAAGCCTTAAAGCCTCAAAAACCTTTAACCCTCAAGCTCTCAAGCATCTATCCCCAAGCCTTTATCGCCATGAAACCTTAACAATCTTTCCTCTTTCATGCCTCTCAAGTTTCTATTCCCCCTAAAGCCATCATGATTTTTCCTCCCTCACGACTTTCTAGCCTTTGTCCCCTTGAAGCCCTTCCGTTTTTTCAAACCTTCATGTGTGTTCAAGCCCCTTAGCTTTTTCACCTTCAAGCTCTCTAGTGGCATTCACCACTTGTACACACCTTTCGCAACCATGAAAACCTTGGGTGAAACTTGGTTTTGCACTGATTTTGTTCAATTTCAAAGTTCCACCCTAATTCTTTTTAGTCGTGTTAAGCTTTCGCCTTCTACTCAATCAATTGCCTTGGGTTTTGCATGAATTTGGCCTACTAGGGTTAAATTTTTAGCACTTAATGAATACATTCAATCTTTACATTGGTTTTTTTTAAAAATTGTGCATGAAAAAAATACATGTTTAAATTTAGCTTTTTGGGTGAAGATTTTTGTTAATGTGGTTTTTTTTTTACATTCATTTCTTTGCATTGATTTTTTTCCCCAAAAAAAATGAGATAAAGGTTTAAACCTAGACCTTTCCCCTATGTAAAAAAATATAATTTTGTGGTTTTTTTGGTTTTCATCATTTTTTTAACATAAAGTGTTTTTTAAACCTAAAATGTGAGCCATATTGATACAACCATGTGTAATAATCTCAACTTTTAAGAATTGCATCAAGGATATTTGAATGTGGTGAGGTTGTTAGGGGTTTTTTGTAACTTCCTGTTAGAATAAGGAATGATAAGTGCGCATTATTACGTGGGTGTCATAACCCTAGCCTTGGGCTCACGACCAACGTAAGGGCTTACAAAGGTGTGAGCAAAGAGTGAATGTCGCAACCCTAGTTTTGAGTTCGTGACCAAGGCAAGGGGTTGTAAGGTTGCCGACCAAGAGAAGAGCCCAAGAGTCATGTCACATGCTCCTAGGAGTGTAAGTGAGTGTGAGGGAACTCCCACATTGGGAATTGGAGTCCCAGTGGACTTTCGAATCTTCAGAAAGCAATTGCAGGGGTCAAAACTCAATGGCTTGAGGAGTTCTTTGTATCATTGGAAAGCCTTTGGAACGTAGATGTCCAAAATGGGCTCGCACCACCCATTTGGACATCTGAAACACAAGTTATGGACAAAAGAAAGGTCGGGAGTCAAATTGGCAATTTGACTCCCGACCAATAAAAGTCAGGAATCCACCCAATTTCCTTGTGTGCAGGTGGCGTGAGACATACCATTGGAAAGCTCTCGATGAGGGCTACAAATTTTCTTCAAACCTCATCTCCATTGGAGGTTTGCACACAAAGTTATGGCGCCTCAAAGTTACGGGAATCCCAACCTTGGCAATTTCGGGACCCCCACTTGGGAGTCCCGAGACAAAAAGCCATTTGGATGTGGGCAGCCACAAAATATACTATAAGGGGGAAGGTGGTGGCTTCCCCCAAGTCTGGGCCGTGGTGAGTCTTGTGAATCCGAGTCGCCCGTGACTCGTCCTAACATCAAAAATGTTCCAAGTATGCATTAACCACCTTGTGTTGGTTTTGTGCACGCCCGTGTGAGTAAGTGAAGCTTGTCAATTCTTCTTAGTCCCATCCCGGAACTCCATCACGCCCTTCTACCCCTCTAAAGTGCTGCGAATCAGGGAGCGTGCCCGACTCTTTGCTCTTCCGCTATTTTTTATTTGGGATTCACATTTGAGTCCCTCGAGGAGTTAAGAACACATCAGTGAAGCTCGAGAGTCGCATTTCATGCTCCCAAGAGTGTAAGAAAGTGTGAGGGAATGAACCCCCACATTCCAAAGTGAGCTTACACTTTGGGATTTGGAGTCCAAATGGATTTCCAAATTTTCAAGGGGTGATTTCAAAGGTCAAAACTCATTGGATTGAAAATTTTCTTATATCAATGAAAAAAATTTAAAACATAGATGTCTAAAATGGCCTTGCATGACTCATTTGGGCACTTGAAACATAAGTTATGGCCAAAAGAAGAATTAGAGTCAAATTGTCAATTTGACTCCCGACCACTAAAAGTCAAGAATTGCTCTGATTTCCTTATGCTCATGTAGTGTGCTACAACTTTGCTTTAGACCCCACTTTAGTCGGATGTCTTCATGCAAAATTATGGGCCTCCAAAGTCGTGAAAATCCCAATTTAAGGAATTTCGGAATTCCAACTTGGGAACCTTGGGACAAAATGACATTTGGGTGTTGGTCTTGTGACTAGACAAAAAGAATACTATGGGGGAAGGTGGTGGCTTCCCCCAATTTTCAACTGTGGTGAATCTTATAAATCCATGTTTGTTTGTGATTTGTCCGTGCACCAAATGTGTTCCAACTATGCACTAACTTGTTCTTTGTGAAGGTTCATGTGAGTAATTAACTTGTTTGTCACTTTTCTTAATCCTTATCCCAGAGCTTCAACACGCCCCTCTACCCTTGAAGTGCTACAAGCTAAAAGCATACCCCAACTTTTCATTCTTTCATTGTGTTCACCTCATACTCACATTTGAGTTTATTAAGGAACTTGGGAATGCGTCAATGTGGGGTTGTTTTTTTGTTCAAAATTTAATATTAGATGAACGACCTATAGGGTTAATTTTTTTCTTTAACAAAAGTTGGTAATCATGGTTTTCGAACTTCAATTGCGTAATTAGTGGTGAAAAATCTCTAGAAGGTTGGGTTTAAAAATAGACATCAAATTTGTAATGTTTGGTAAAACATGGGTCTTGTTATGGTAATTAATGGATACTCGTGTAAAGGAAGATGTTTGAGATTCGTGAAGTAGTTGAAGGGGTGTTGATGAAAGGTCCAATAAAGATAAAATAATCTTTAAGTTATATGAACATAAGATTCATTCAAGACAACTTAACGATTAAATAAATAGTATGATAGGGTGGCAATGGCAACATGAGTTTCATATTGAATGAAACATTTATTTAAATTATGGATAAGCTCAACAAGGAGTTGTAATTACATGTTGAGTCCTAGGTTATGCCACATTGATAGTTCATAATTGCAAGAAATTTAGGATGTGTCGAATGGTGCGAATTAAGTAATTTGCCTTACTATTATGAAGTAGTCGACAAATTAGACCATGTAACTAATGATAGTGTCCAACGTTTGAAAACCATGTGAAAATAAAAGTGTCTTTAGTTTTGTAACAACTTTCATAGATGGTTTCAAATTCATCACCAAAAGCGAGTCAACTTGCAACAAAATCATTAGGGTGCGAAAGTTCAGAAAAATGCAATAATACCAAACTCGAGGGGGTTCAACTTCAAGATGAGTGCGCACCTCTCATAGTTTGGGATATTCATCACGATGATGTTGCGTCAATGTGAAATTTAGAGATGACTTTTGAGGCAATTCTTCATTCACTTGTGTAGATTGAGGCTCATAACCATACACGATGCCATAATTTTAAGGAAAATAAAAGAAATCTTCAATCTCTAATCAAATTGGCAATGAATGTGTGGAGGACTTGTTACATCGAAATGTGTGGCTGTAATTTATAGGTCAAGGAAAAAGAATGAAATGCATAAATAACGACCTAAAACCATGGTAAAGTAAAACCTTAAGATCAAAGGAAAAAATGAAAGTTTAAGTAAAATTTGTTGAAGGGAAAATGGGAAAAGGTGAAAAGGTGCTTATTTTTTTCCATTGGCCACCGAGTTGGGATCTTCCTTCACCTCCTTCCTTTTCCTTCTCTTTAAAGGGCAAATTTAAATCATTTGGGGCTTTCTTTTTCGGACATAATTTTTTATTTAAAATTTGAGAATATTTGTCCTTACAAATTTCCTTGGGAAGAAAAAAATGATTAGTCTTAATAAATGGTGGAAAGAAGGAAAATAGAATGGATGATTATAGTACTTTTGAAAGAATGGAAGTGAATAACGATAGTGTTGGGAACTTGAAATCTTAGAGAAATTTCATAAACCTTTTCGGATTTGGTAACACAACTTTTTACTAGTTTAGGTGCAGAGCTTGGAATTTGGTAAGCAAATACACTTTGTAATTAATTTTCCAATGAACTAAGGCAAACTAGATTTGAATAATGTATGTGATAAGAATAATATTTGAAATCACTAGAGGTTTGTTGTCAAATCAAGCATGGCGTCGAATCTTGAAAAATTGGTTTAAATGGGTGACAATTTAACATAAATTCTAGGATTTGGAATGTTTGAACTTAGAAAATATATCTATCAATTCCAAATCATAAATGATGCATGGGAAGTAAGCTATTTGGTTTAAACTACAAACACAACTTAACATCTAGAAATATATTTTGCATTTCATTTCTTTCATTGGTAGCATATGTACCTCCGAGTATAATCACTTCATAAAATCGAAAGTAGAGGGACAGAAAGTTGTTTCACAAAGTGGGGTGTATGAAACCATCCCTCCATCTAATTTTTGCCTTTAGGTTTGTGTTTTTGGTGTCGATGTTATCACTATTATCACAACCCTAGCCTTGGGTTCGTGACCAAAGCAAAGGTTTGCAAGGTTATGGGCCAAGAGGAAGCTTGAGAGTGAAGGAAAGTGTGAGGGAATGAACCCTCACACTCCCAAGGGAACTTCCACTTTGGGAGTTTAGAGTCTTGGTGGACTCTCGAATCTTTAAAGAATTATTGTAGGGGCAAAAACCCAATGGATTGAAGAGTTATTTATATCATTAAAAAGTTATTGAAACTTAAATGTCTAAAATGGGCTCGCATGACCCATTTGGACACTTAAAACACAAGTTATGGTCCAAAAAAGGCCGAAAGTCAAATTGGCAGTTTGACTTTCGACCTAGAAGTCAGGAATCGACCCGATTTCCCTATGTGCAGGTGGTGTGCGACATACCGTTGGAAAGCTCTCGATGAGGGCTAGAATGTTACTTTAGACCTCATCTCAATCAGAGGTCTTCACACAAAGTTATACGGCCCCAAAGTTGTGAAAGACCCAACTTTGGGAATTTCGAAATTCCCTTTGGGAGTCCCGGGACAAAATGCCATTTGGATGTGGGCCTTGTGGAGAGGCATAGAGTATACTATAAGGGGGAAGGTGGTGGCTTCCCCCAAGTCCAGGCCGTGGTGAGTTTTGTGAGTTTGAATTTGCCCTTGGTTCGTCCTAGCACCAAAAATGTTCCAACTATGCACTAACCAACTTGTTGTTTGGTTTTATGCAAGTCTATGTGAATGATTAAGTGTTTGTCATTCTTCCTAGTCCCATCTCAGAGCTCCAGCATGCCCTTCTACCCCCAAAGTGCTTCGAGCCAAATAACATGTCCCTAACTCCTTACTCTTCCATTGCTTTCATTTCAGACTCACATTTGAGTCTATCAAGGAGCTTGGGAGCGTGTCAATTGTGTTGTTTTTTTTTTTTCTTTTTTTTTTTCATGTAAAGGTTTTCTATGCATCTTTTGTTTTTTTTTTAAAATCAAGTTTGTTTTGCTTCATCAAAATTTGCATCTTGTGATGTTTCATCACACTTCTTTGCACGTTGGTTTGTCACTATTTTCCATCATAACTTCTTTAGTTTCACATCTACTTTTTTATCATGCCTAATTTTGTGTCATGTTTACTGTGTTTTTTTCTTTTTTTGTTTCTTCATGGCACTTTTGTGCATCATGTTTACTGAATTCCATCATGCCTACTTCCTTTGTTCCTTCATCAATAAGATAGTTGTACTATATATATTTTTGTTTATTTTGTTATTGAGTTCATTTGTGTCTTTTTAAAAAATCTTTATTTGGTTTATGTGTGCATGTGAATGTTCTTTGAATGTTTGTAATGTTTATTAACTTGGTTAAGATTTTTTTTGGGTGTCATTTTTGTTTTTGATGTTTTTGCATCATGTATTATTCTACATTTTTTTGCTTCTCCATCATGCTATTTCATGTTGGTTCATGTATCAAAGCTTTCACTTTTCATTTTTTATTTTTTATTATTATGTGTTTTTCATTTTATTTCATTTTATTATTTGTTTTTTTGATGTGCACAAGTTCTTCTAGTTTTGTTTTTATTTTAAATATGAAGGTTGTATGCTCATCTCTTCCACTACTATCTTGGTTGAGGTTTCTTTCAATTGTTATTTCTTTTTGCATTGTTTCATTGCACTTTTGCATTGTGTGTTATTTTACATTGTGCTTAATTCTATTCCCATGTGCTTCTTCATGTGTTGCTTCATCTATCAAACTCTTACATTTTAATTTTTTTGTTTTATTTTTTCAGATTTTTTGTTGTCTTCGTGTCTTTCTTTAATTCTTTGTTTATTTGATGTGTGCAAGTTCTTTCATCATTCTACTTTTGTTTTAAAAAGATTGGAGTTCATTTTTCTATAAAAGAATTGTTGTGCAAATGTTGATGTGATTGTACTTTTTTACATATCACATCTTCAAATATTGTAATGTAGTTTTTCCTCTTTGTGGGTCTTTTTCCCTTTTAAATGTATTTTCCCCCTTTTTGTTTGTATAATGTATAATGCCAATGAAACAATTATGAAAAAATCTTATAGTGATGGTTTTGGACATATGTTTTTTGAAATCTTGAATGTCACTTTGCCTATTTAGTTACAATCTTATGTTATCACTTTATTACATTGATTATTGTATTGGGTGAATGGATCTAGAATGTATGTGTAATGTGATGAAAGTCATGAATATGCTTTTAAATCTTCTCTTGATAAGCCTCCTTTTGATTATGTTTAGTTGCATTTTGAAGCAAATGTTGATTTGTTTGGGCATTTTTTCAACCTTTACATCTTTTTGAATCTTGATGACTTTGATATTGTTCCTAATAATTTTGCATCTAATTTATTATTAATCCCAACCACGAGCCTAATGGTTTAGTACATGATTGTCTTAACCATTGTAAATTTGATATTGTTTTGCATTTGATTCTTTTGTTCATTCTAGCTATGAATTTCCTTTTAAATTTGATATTGAGGTTATTAACTATGAATCTCATGTTACGGAACTAGTTTCAAAATTTTGGTTCCTTGAAATTAATGAAAAAAAATGGACAATGCTAATAAAGGAGGTTGGAAAGTGAGTAAACATGTTGAACTTTGGGGGAAGAACATCTTTGGTGAATGGGGAGTTTGTTGTGGCTTTGATACAAAAAAATCCATTATTGATTTTTTGGGAAATGAAGATTATGTTAAACATCTTGTGAGCATGTTTTTGTATTTCGTTATGCAAGTTGCGAAAAACATGGCAATTTACATCTTCTAACTAGGTATTGTTTTCTTTCATTTTTGAATTTTTTTTCTTTTTTTTTCTTGTTAAATTTTTTTTGTGTTTTAATTGAAAAATCTTAAACTTTAAGCCTGATTTAAGTTTTTTTTTTTCTTTCATTTATTTTCCTCTATATTTTTTGTAAAAAAAGTTTAGGGTTTTTTTTTGCATCTCCTCAAACCTTAAACCTATCTAAACATTAAACCCATATAAAATTTAAACTTGGGTTGTTGTGTTTTGCTTAAATTCTTTAGTTCATTTGTAATGATTTTTTGTTGTAATTAATTTATGTTATTGCAACAACTATTTTGTGTATATTCTAATAATTTTCTTTGTAACATATAATATTTGATTTGAGGCATTGGAAGGCTTATAACTTCATTTAGTATTTTCACGAATGTGACTTATTGTTGTGTTTAAGTTGTCAAGGATAAAACAATTTTCTAAACTTCAATAATTGGTCTTAATTATTAAAAAATCTAATGTGTTATATGTTGAAGAGGAGTGCAAGATGTTGGCACAAATAATGTGTTAGCTCACATTTTTGTTTAGTGTAAATATCAAATTCAGATATTTGTATATCTGAGTTTTTTATATAAAGGGGTGTTCTAAACTTCATAGTGTAAATTTTTATGAGTTCAAATTACTTTCATTACTTATTAGTGTTGTTTTAAAAAAAATTAAAGGGTTTATAAAAACTAAAGGATAGACATTACCCATTGTTTTATAAATCAATCAACTTGTCGTGGATTGTTCAATTACTAATGTTTTCAAAATCTACAAGGTGGTTACACATCATCTTATCATTTAATTTAGTGGCAAACTTGGGCCACATCTATTGCTTTTGCACTATAAACCTAAATGAATTTAAAAAAATGAAGCATGGTTTTCTATTTGTTATTGGTAAAACATAGTTGTGACTTATTGTGGATAGATTTACTATTGATTTTCTTGATTTGAAATTTGGGTTTATGATCACTATTGATTTTAGTTATTTAAGTTTTGGTGAATTTATCACTAGGTCATTTCCATGAAGTGTTGCCATGTCACCACACAAGTTTGTATACACAAAAATTGATTTTGCACCAAAACTCCACTCAATGAAAATGGGGTATGATGGTGTTTACCATATACATCCATCATAAAAACTCAAGTCACATGATCTTTATTGAGACCCATGCCTTCAACAAGGTTATTCCTTACCATGGTTGTTAAACCCTACATAGTGACATTTAAATCTTTGATGCCATTTAGATTGCTCTTCTTCAATTTAGTGCTACAATCTACAATCAATGTTTGAGCAACTCCAACCAACTTGTATAACCCCCCTTCTTGGATAGCTTCAACAATCACCTTATTTGAATTAGAAAATTTTAACCAAAATTGGTTTCAAATTCCACATTGAAAACTTGCTCTATTAATTGGCTTATTGATAACATATTTTTTACAAACTTTGCAACATACAATATATCTCCAATGTGCTTAAAAAACCCCATTTGGTAATTTGAAAACAATAATGTTTTTTCACACAAATCAAGGGTATTGTTACCTTTAATATATACTTTGTGAACCAAAGAAATTTCCTCAAAAGTTGAAAATACTTAGACTTTTGAAAGGTGAGATGTTATGAAATTCTATAATCAATGAATCAAACATCTTTGCAAATTACATGGATAGATAAAATGGTGACAAAAAGTTTAGTTTTGCATATTGTAGCTACATGCACAAAGAACCTTTCAACTTGTTCTTCGAATGTTGTTTCTTTAATCTCATTATGTCATATAATAACCTATAATGCCATAATTGTAACAAGTTCCCTATTTCTTCAGCTTTACATTTTTTAACTTCCTCTAATCTACACATTTAAAAACTTCCTTAAAAACCCATAATAGTTAGTGTTTCTAGCCTTGTACCATGGTTGAATATATTTCACTAAAATTACAACTTTTATTGCACCAATTGTCAACATATTAACTCCATATACAATTCATCAATATAATAACTAAACACAACCATTGAGGTATGGAAATAGGGTAGATAATTCCTTAGAAGGGTAAATGCCATATCTTCATTAGAAATTGGATGATCAATGCTTATCAATTGATTAGCAATTGTGCAAAGCTCATCAATGGGAGCTTGCATCAAAGTGTTTTCCTCCATTTTAAAATTGCAAAGCTATTGATATAGTTGCAATTTATTACCAACATGTCATTCTTCAAATGTTGCATAAAAGTTGTCCCAAGTTTCTTTTGCATTCTTTGCATGTGTTGTATGATGCAAGAGAAAATCAATAACATTTGAGAATATTGTTTCATGAATAAACTTTTTCTTTTAATGAAAAATGATGTTCATGAATGCTTCCTTTGGAAACAAGTTTTCCAAATTCAATCTCTATTGATAGTAACTCTTTTGAAATGATCCCCACTAATCTTTTTCATGCAAGGAAATTCCATTTTCATCTTCAAAGTATGAAATTTATTGCCATTAAGCTTTCAATGTTTTGGATGTTAGAACTAGATGTCAAGATTGTGATCATGATAAAACACAATTGAACAATGACACAAAACAAACATTCAAAACTTAAAAATGAACAATTATTGCATGCAATACAAATTTTCTTCTAAAAAACAACCTTGTTATAATATCATGCTGAAAATTGACAATGGATCAATGAGAGAAAAATAATAATAAAACATAAATTTTCAATGTGCTTTCCACCCAACCTTAGGATCACACAAGTTGTTACAAATTTTATGATCACCCTCAAGCTCTAGATTGATCCTAATAGGAGGTGAACATCACACATGTAGATGTGACCTTCTCTAGTATTGTATGCACAAGTGCATACCCAAATATCTAACCTTAATTCAAATATCTCATAGTTCAATTAAATGTGTAATTGGGTTTCATAGGTTTGTGAAATTAAAAAAAATTCAATTGAAATGATAGAAAATGACCATTATTTTCAATGTTTAGTAGAATAGGGTTGTGTGTAGGCTTCAAGTTTTTTTTTAGGTCAATGGAATTCTTGGATTTAGTGGTCTGAATTTGTTATTTAATTATCTTGAATGAAGTTAAAGTTCAATGTGTAGTACCATAGCTATTGACAAACATGGTTCTTGCACATTACTTGTGCAATTTGTTTAATATGTGAAACAACTATCCATGTGTTTTAAAGAAAGGAAGGAAGGAACAATTGTTTGCTTTTACTTTTGTTAGATACAATTTGGGGATCAAATAAAAAAATTGATAGTGTCAACTGGGAGAAAGAAGGTGAAGTTTGTTGAATTCCTAAGATGATGAATCCTTGACCATTTGCTTCTTGTCATGTATTTATTGCAAAACATTAGTTTTATGTGTATATGATGTTGGAACTCAATTTAATGTGAGTGGGTTTTGGGTTGTTTCATGTTCAAAAGGCTTATCCTTTGGGAGGGGGAGGGGGAGATGTATCTAGAGTCTCATATTTGTTGTTTCATCAACAAACTTTCCTCCTCACAATGATGAATCCATTGCTCTTTCCCTTTCCCTCACAACAATTGACTCGTCAACAATCAACTTGACAAGTTGATTGTTGTGTTCCATGTGTCACAAAATTCCAAAGTGTGATTTTTTACTCTATCCAACTCAATGTCCATTTTGTTCATGAATCCTTACCGAGTTCCTTACAACATTTTTTTGGGGGGCGAACTTGGCAAAAAAAAGAAGAAAGTGGTGGGATTGTGACTCATACAAAGGATTTGTTTGGGAAAAAAATATTTTGAGGAAAAAACTTTTGAAATTGCCAGATTTAAACTATGGGTTCTAACATCATCATACATGTCACAAAATAATAATAGGGTTCCAAAAAAATTCTAATTTCCTCTCTGATCTGTAGCCAAATTTCCTTCGTCCTCTTGTGGATGATCACCATGATCTCATGCCCACCCACCTCACAAAATTGGGGGGAAAAAACGAAAAAAAAAAACCCTGGTTCATCACTCTCTTCAGCACAATTCTTAGTTGGTTTTTGTGTTGGGCATGTTTGTCCAAGAAAGAGGAAGGAGCTCTAATCTCATGCCAATGAACTTATCTTCTTCAATCACCATGCTTTTGTACACATGACAAATGTTTTTGGGCTGTTCTTTTCCTGTTGGGTGGAGTTCCTTCTTCCGTTTCCTAACCAG
>Ga0116228_10002687_pt1 | contig 15418 bp, 13 predicted proteins | sample S1TSphfallax_2_FD_89694 | JGI IMG/M metagenome (GOLD analysis project Ga0116228, IMG submission 89694) | Host-associated microbial communities from peat moss isolated from Minnesota, USA - S1T2_Fc - Sphagnum fallax MG | ecosystem: Host-associated > Plants > Peat moss > Unclassified | place...
CTGGGAGGACGAAGCGTTTTCGATGCTTCGCATCACGGGTCACGTCGAGTCCGATCTGTACGGGCTCTTCGATGGCAAGGTGCATTCGCCCGAATCGATGCTCGCGATCGAACGGCTCGCGCCGGGTCGCGGCATCGGAGCGACGCTTGCGTCGCTTTCCGAAGAGCCGCAGCGCGGGCCGTTGTACTACGCACTCGCGCGCGCGTGGGCCGGCATCTTCGGCGACGGAGTCGCGCGCATGCGCGCGTTTTCCGCACTACTCGGAATTGCCGGTATCGCTTTCGCATTTCTTCTCGGCCGCCGCATTGCGGGCGGAGACGTGGGCGGCGCGATGCTCGCGGCGCTCGTCGCACTCGCTCCCGTCGACGTTCGATTTTCCGGCCAGGTTCGCGAATACGTTGCGATCGCCGATGCGGCGCTCGCGAGTGCGTGGTTGCTGTTGCGCGCGTTCGAGCGCGGGACGGCGTTGCGTTGGATCGCGTACGCCGCAAGCATCCTCGTGGGGCTTTTCGTCTCGCCGCTGTTTCTCACGATGGTCTTCGCTCATTTCGTCGCGGCGTGCGTCGTCGCGCGCCGATCGCGCGCGCAATTCTTTGCGTGGTGTGCGGCGGCAGGCGTCCCGTGCCTTGCGTTCGCGCCGTGGTTCGTGCAGAGTCTCGCCGCGGCGCCCGCCCACGCGCGCGACGTGTCGTGGCTGCTCGGAACGTACGCGCCGAAGGCGCTCTTCACGAAGTGGATCTTCAATATCGGCGCGGTATTTTTCGATGCGGAGGTCGCGCGTTTGGCCTTCGTGGTCGTTCTCGTTCCCATTCTCGCGCTCGTCGCGTTCGCGCTCGCGCATGCGTTGCGCGGCGGCGACGCGCTCAAACGCGCGCTCGCACTCGCGATGACGTTCGCCGCCGTCGCGCTCGTCATCGGGGTCGACGTCCTGCGGCACGCACACTACGAAGGCGTGACGCGCTATCAGATGACGACGTGGGTCGGCATCGATATGCTCGTGGCGATGCTGCTCGCGGGCTGGGTCGGCTCCGAGCGCCGCATCCTGCGGTGGGCCGGCGTGGGCTCGTTCGCGTTTCTGATCGCGTGCGGCACGTTCTGTGCCATCTTCGACCGTTCGTACGCGCTGTGGTGGGACGATAACGAGCATATCGACGAACGCCGTGTGGCCGCGACGATCGCGTCGTCCGGGGTGCCGGCGTTCGTGATCGCGACCGACAACGACGGAGCGGGCGAGTACGCGCTCGTGCTCGCGCGTTATCTTCCGCCGGAGACCGAGGTGTTGCTGTATCACGGACGGCTTCCCGCGCTACCCGCGTTTACGGGTAACACGTACGCCTTCGTTCCGGAGGCAGCGCCGCTCGCGAAACTCGAGCGAGAGCGCCCCGGCGGCGTTCGAAACGTGTCGCCGCCGGTCGGTCTCGCGATCCCGAATTTGCGCTCGTCGGCGGAGGGAGCCGCGGCGGACGCCGCGCGTCCCGACAACACACTCTGGCTCGTGCGTTGATCTTACGCCGATTATTCGCGATCGTCGCGATCGCGTGCCTCGGCGCGTGTTCCGCGCGCCCCGCCCGCGATACGAACGTCGTGCGGCTCGTGACGCTCGACCCGCCGGGCTTGAATCCGCTGGTGAACGACAACCCGACGATCGGCGACATCGGGATACTCATCCACGGGTATCTCTTACGCGCGGACGATCGTGGTCGCTTGCTTCCCGATCTCGCCGCGCGGGTTCCGACGCTCGCGAACGGCGGCATCGCGGACGGTGGACGAACGATTCGCTATCGTCTCACACCCGGCGTGCGTTGGCACGACGGCGTTCCTTTCGACGCGCGCGACGTCGCGTTCTCGTTTGCGGCGGCAATGAATCCGCGCAACAACGTGCCGGACCGCTCCGGCTTCGACGACGTCGCGTCGGTCTCGACGCCGAGCGCGTACGACGTGATCGTGCGCTTAAAGCGGCCGTATTCGCCGGCCGTCGCGACGTTCTTCACGACCGGCGCGAACGATCCGTACGCGATCTTGCCCGCGCATCTGCTCGCGCACTATTCCGACGTCAATAACGTTCCGTATAACGGCGCCCCGGTCGGCCTCGGTCCGTATCGGCTCGTGTCGTGGGAGCGCGGCTCGCGCATCGTCTTGGAAGCCGATCCGCATTTTCGGCGAGGCGCGCCACACATCGCTCGCGTCGTGTTCACGATCGCTCCGGATGAGAACACGCAGCTCACGCTCTGGCAATCGCACGCACTGGATCTCATGCTCGTGCGCGGGTTTGCCGGCAGCCGCTCGGTGATCGACGGCGCGCGAGTAGTCGCCGGCGCGCGCGAATATCGCTCGGATCACTATCAATTCAATTACGTGCTCTTCAATACGGCGAGCGGCCCGCTCCGCGAGCGCGCGGTTCGCGAAGCGGTCGTTCGTGGCATCGACGGCGAGCGCATCGAGCGCGACATTCGCGGCGTGCTCAGTCGCCCGGGCGACGGCGATCGGCTGCCCGGACAATTCGCCTACGATCCGTCGATTCATCAAGCACCGTACGATCCGGCCGCGGCGGCGCGGCTCCTCGATGCCGCCGGGTGGAAATTGCGTGCCGGCGTGCGCGAACGAAACGGCGTGCCGCTCGTGCTCGATATCGTGGGCCCGGTCGGCTCTCCCGGCTCCGAGCGCACGAGCCTGCTGTTCCAGGCGGATCTCGCAAAGCTCGGGATCCGTACGAACATCAAGAACTATCTGTACAACATTCTCTTCGCGGGTGCGGCGGACGGCGGCATTTACGCGGGCGGCCGATTCGATCTCTCCGCGTACGGCTGGCAGCCGGACGAAGACGCGGATCATTCGTATCTCTTCCGCTGCGATACGCGGCCGCCGAACGGTGAGAACTACGGTCGCATTTGCGACCCCGCGATCGATCGCGACGCGCGCATCGAACTCGATTCGACGGATCCCGCCGCGCAGGCGGCTGCCGATCGCGCCTTGCTGCGCGAGCTCGACGCGCAGAGCGATATGCTCTGGCTCGGCTTCGATCGCGAGCTGCTCTTCGCGCCGCGCGAACTGAGCGGCGTGAAGCCGTCGGTTCTCGGCGCACACTATTGGAATATCGAGGACTGGTCGTGGCAGAAATGAAAACGACCCGCCCCTCGTGGTGAGGAGCGGGTCGTTTTTTGCGAACGTCAGTCCGCTAGGGCGTGAGCCTTAGCGATACGACTGGCGGGGCGTGAAGCAGTCGCGGCAATAGACCGGCTTGTCGCCGCGCGGTTTGAACGGCACTTGGGCCGTCTTTCCGCACGTGCTGCAAATCGCGTCGAACATTTCGCGCTGCGCTCCGCCGCCGCTGTAGCCACCGCGGGCTCCGCCGCCGCCGCCTTCACCGCGTTGCGCTTTACGCGCGGCGCGGCAATCGGGGCATCGGCTCGGCTTGTTGGTGAAGCCTTTGGCTGCGAAGAACTCTTGCTCGCTCGCAGTAAAGGCAAAGGGACGGCTGCAATCCGTGCAGTTCAGGGTTTCGTCTCGGTACATCGGTACTCCAGGATGGTTGTTTTGAGGGTTAACGTGCGATGTACCTAAACCTGATGCGGACGCGCCAGAACTGGGACAACAACTCGTACCTTCTACAGACCCCATTTGAGGCCAATGGTTGCGGGCCTGCCCGCCGTGGTGAGAATCGATCCTATTTGAACGGATGCACGGGCGGTGCGACTGCGCTCGCGTCGAGCGTGCGCACGAGTTGCGGCTCGCTGCCGCTCAGTTTCGCGACGTACATCGGCTGGATCACGGCGTGATCGGCGCCGCGGATCGTTTCGCGACCCTTCGGAGCGTCGAACGTCCAGTCGTCGAGCGCCGCGGTCGTCTTTTTCGGATCGTCGCCGTCGGCTTTCTCGACCGCGTGAACGATCATTTGTGCGGCCACGAAGCCGTCGGGATCGAAAAGGTCGGGTACTTTACCTTGCTTTTTGAGCTCGGCGACGAGGAAATCGTTCGCTTTGGTCTTGGGCGCCTGGTAGAAGTAATAGGAGAGAAACGTCAGCTTCTTCTCGACCGGCTGGAAGCTCGGATACGAGGCGCGGTCGGCGAGGCCGGTCACGACCTTCGTCGTTTCGTAGACCCCTTGATCGTCGAGCGTCTTGAAGAGCGCGGCCCCGGTCGCACCCGCCCACGCCACGAAGAGAAGGTCCGGCTTCTCGTCTTTGATCTTCTGGGCGAACGGCGCGAAGTCGCTCGCGGAGAGCGGTACGTACAGGCTGCTGACGGTCGCGCCACGTTCGGTGCCGAGCACCGCTTCGACCGCTTTGAAGTTGGCGACACCGAACGCCATATCTTGAGCGAGCACGAGAACCTTCTTGCCGTGAAGGTCGCCGACGATCGCACTGGCCGTTGCAACGTCCTGGTACGTCTGACGCCCGGAACGGAACGTGAATGCGTTGTTTCCCGTAACCGCGTCGGCGGCCGCCGGCCCGGAAATGAAAAGGACTTGATTTTCTGCGGCGAGGGGTGCCAGCGTGAGCGCCACACCCGAACTCGTCGACCCGGCGATGATCTTGGTGTTCGCGCCGATCAGGTCTTTTGCGGCGGCGACGGCCTTCGCAGGGTCGCCCGCGTCGTCGCGTTCGGTGACGACCAGTTTGTGGCCACCCGCCATACCGGTTCCGTGCGTCGCGTAGTCGAGACCGATTGCGAAACCCTCGGCGTATTGCGCGCCATACCCGGCAAGCAGGCCGGTCTTGGAATAGATCAAGCCGATTGGGACGGGCGCTGCGTCGGCGGCGCGTGCGACTCGCGGCGGCGCGCCCGTCGCGGTGAGCCCCGCTACGATCGCGGTCGCGGCAAACGCCGCAACGATCGATGCTTTCTTCATACTACTTCCTCGTGAAACGGTGAGGCGTTCGCTTTCCACAGCGATTGCGAAAAGTCTGCGGAGGAACGGTCGTGAAGCAAAACGGAACGACGACGTGTGGAGTTGACGACGCGCGGACTCGGTCTTCGCATCGGTGCGGTGCCGATCGTGGAGGACGTTTCGCTCGACGTGCGATCCGGCGAATTCGTCGTGATCATCGGTCCGAACGGTGCGGGCAAGACGACGCTCTTCAATCTCCTCTCCGGCGTGTCGCGTCCCACGGCGGGAAGCATCGCGCTCGGCGGGACCGATATCACGCACGCGCCGCCGTATCGGCGCGCTCGATTGGGCCTCGGCCGAACGTTTCAGACCTCAACCATCTTCCCCGCGCTGACGACGCTCGAGAACGTGCGCGTCGCCGCCCAGGCGTATCTCGGCGGCAGCGGTTCGTTCTGGCAGTTCGCGGATCGCGAACGCGCGCCGCTCGAACGCGCGCGAGCCGTTCTCGAAACCGTCGGCCTCGAGGCGCGCGCCGATGTCGTTTCGGGCTCGCTCTCACACGGAGAGAAACGCAAACTCGATCTCGCGATCCTCATGTGCGGCGATCCGAGCGTCGTGTTACTCGACGAGCCGACCGCGGGCATGGCGGCGGAAGATATTCCGGGCATGGTCGCGGCGATCTCGGAGATCCACCGCGTCCATAAGAAGACGGTGCTGATGGTGGAGCACCGCATGGATCTCGTGCTCGGACTCGCGGAGCGCGTGGCCGTGATGCATCACGGCTCCCTGCTCGCGATCGATACGCCGGAGCGCATCGTGGCGAACGAAACCGTGCAGTCCGCGTATCTCGGAGATCCGCTGTGATCGAGCGTCCGCTGCTGCTCGACGTTCGCGACCTGCGTGTCGCGTTCGGCGAATCGCAGATCTTGCACGACGTGTCGTTCGGCGTGCGCGCGGGCGGTATCACGGCGCTCCTCGGACGCAACGGCGCGGGGAAGACGACGACGCTGCGCGGCATCCTCGGCCTGACGCCGCGAAGTGGCAGCGTGCGGTTGGGCGGCGACGAAATCGGACGCCTGCGTTCGCACGCGCTCGTGCGGCTCGGCATCGGCTACGTGCCCGAGAATCGCGACGTATTCGGCTCGCTGACGGTCGCGGAGAATTTGCGGATCGCCGAGCGTAAGGGCGCGACGCTGCGCTACGACCAGGTGTACGCGTTGTTCCCGGAACTGCGCGAGCGCGCGGCGCAACGCGCCGGAACGCTTTCCGGCGGCCAACAGCAGATGGTCGCAATCGCGCGTGCGTTGCTCAACGCGGAGAATCGCCTTCTGCTGGTCGACGAACCGACGAAAGGCCTCTCGCCGCTGATGGTCAAGCGCGTCGCCGACGCGCTGGCTGCTGCCGCGGTATCGACGACGATCTTACTCGTGGAACAGAACCTGAGCGTCGCGCACGTGCTCGCAAAAGATGCGATCGTGCTCGAGGACGGGCGCGTGGCGTATACCGGAACGGTCGCGGAGCTGATGGAGGATCGTGACCTCGCGCGCCGGCATCTCGGCATCGCGACGGCTGGGCACTGATGTCGACGATCGTCCTGCTGATCGTTACCGGTTTCGGGCTCGGCGCGCTCTATTTCCTGATCGCCGCGGGTCTCTCGCTGATTTGGGGTCTGATGCGCGTGTTGAATTTCGCGCACGGCGCGTTCTTCACCGTCGCGGCGTACCTCGCGTACTCCGCATCGTTCGCCGTTCCGGATACGCAACCGTGGACGCGCTGGTGCGTATCGCTCGTGGTCGGCGTGCTCGCCGGCGGAGCGTTCGCCGCCGCGACCGAGATCGCGTTGATCCGGCCGCTCTACGAGCGTCCGACGAGTCAGGTTCTCGTGACCGTGGGTCTCGCACTCGCGTCGCTCGCCGTCATTCAAGGAGCGTATGGTTCCGATCCGCTGCAGCTCTCGCTACCGGCCGCGTTGACGGCGACGACGAACATAGCGGGCGCGCTCGTGCCGAACTCGCGTATCGTCGTGATCGCGGCCGCGCTCGCCGTGCTCGGAGCGCTGATCGCATTCTTGCGTACGACGCGGTTCGGTCTGATCATTCGCGCCGGCGTCGACAACCGCGAAATGGTCACGGCCCTCGGCATCGACGTGCGCACCGCGTTCACGATCGTGTTCGTGCTCGGCGGCATGGCGGCGGGGCTCGCCGGCGTTCTCGCCGGTACGTATGACGGATCGATCGATCCCGCGCGCGGCACGTCGATTCTCATTTTCGCGTTCATCGTCGTCGTGATCGGTGGCCTCGGATCCGTCACGGGTTCCGCCGTCGCCGCGGTCGTGGTCGGCGTGTTGCAGCAGTTCTTGAATTTTTACGCGGCGCCGGGGACCGGCGACTTCGCGGTGGTGCTGTTACTCGCCGGCGTGTTGCTCGCGCGCCCCGGCGGCTTCGCAGGCGAACGAACGTGAACGCGACGCTCGCACGCGCGATCGCGATCGTCGGGGTCGTGCTGCTCTTCGCGCTACCGGCAATCGGCGTCACGGTGCCGTACCTCTTCGACGGCCCGCTCTCGTCGCCGGGGACGCTCAATCTTCTCGCGCTCTGCTTCGTGTTCGGTGCGCTCGCGCTCTCGTACGATCTCGTCTTCGGATTCGTCGGCCTGCTCTCGTTCGGCCACGCTCTCTACTTCGCGATCGGCGTGTACGTCACGGCCATCGCGCTCGAGCGTTGGCATCTCTCGCTCCCGGAGGCGCTGCTCGTGACGGCGGCGTTCGCGGTCGTTTTGCCGACCGTGCTCGGAGCGATCTGTCTACGCGTTCGCGATATTCCGTTCGCGATGGTGACGCTCGCGTTCGCGCAAGCCGGTTCGATTCTCGTGATGCAGAACCCATGGGGCCTCACGGGCGGCGAGGAAGGGCTCGCGCTCGGTGGCGATACCCTTCCCGCAGCGCTCGTCGGGGTTGCGAATACGCGGAACGTCTATTGGATCGCGCTCGCGTTTCTCATCGTCACCTATGCGATCGGGTATCTTGCGGTCAACTCGCCGGCCGGGCGCGTGTGGCAGGCGATCCGTGAGAACGAGCGGCGCGTCGCGGTTATCGGGCTCAACCCGTACGTCTTCAAGCTCGGTGCGTTCGTGCTCTCGGGTTTTCTCGCGAGCGCCGCGGGCGTCGTGTATCTCCTGTTGCAGGGCGGCGCCGACCCCGGCGTCACCTCGGCGAACTTTACGCTCGCGCTTCTCGTGATGGTCGTGCTCGGCGGCGTCGGAACGCTGTGGGGTGCCGTGCTCGGCGGCGTCGTCTACGAGTATCTCGATTTTCGGCTCGTCGCGCTCTCGAACGCCGGCGTCGTACAATCGCTACCGGCGCTGTTGCGCGTTCCGCTTTCGGAACCGCTCTTCGTGCTCGGCGCGCTCTTCATCGTACTCGTGATGTTCCTCCCCGGCGGTCTCGGCGCGGCGCTCCGCGGATCGTTGCGCGTCCGGGGTCGCGCGGCGCAGGAATAGGGGTTCCCCCAATATGAACGCGACGTCGTCTCTGCTACGCTCGCCGAGGGGTATCCATGTCTCTTCAGGTCGTGCGTCGTTTCGGTGTCGTTTCGTTTGCACGTTGGGCGCTCGCGATTGCGATCGTGACTTGCGCCGGTTGCAGTTCCTCGGGTGCGCCGCAGTCGCCCACGGCCGCGCCGACCGTCGCGCCGTCGCACGCACCGACACCGACGCCGACACCGACCGCCACGGCAACGCCGACGTCGGCGCCGACGTCGACGCCGACCCCGGCCGGGTTCACGATCACGGGTACGCCGTCGACGACGTATGCGAAGCTCGATGCGGAAATGCAATCGTTCATGCAGCAAAACGGAATCCGCGCGGGTCAACTCGCGATTGGCAAAGCGGGCACCGTGCTTTTCTCGCACGGCTACACGAACTCGATCGATCCGAGTTACGCGATCACGCAACCGACGTCGATCATGCGCATCGCGAGTAACTCGAAGGCCCTCGTCACGGGTGCGATCACGAAGCTCTACGCGACGGGAACGATCTCGCCGTCGACGCTCGTGTACCCGTACCTCGGCGTAACGCAGCCGCTGCTCTCATCGCAGACGCCCGATCCAAACGCGAACGCGATCACGGTTCAAGAACTGGTCAATCATACGGCCGGGCTCCACAACTCCGACGGATCGGCGCCGGAATTCAACATGCAGAGCATCGAGATCGCTGCCGGCAACACCGGTCCGTTGACGGACGCGCAGTTCACCGCGTACCTCTACGGGCAACCGCTCTACTCGGTGCCCGGTGCGACGGCGGTCTATTCGAATGAAGGCTACTACTTACTCGCCCGCGTTGTCGAGAAGGCGACGGGGCAGCACTATATCGATTGGATCGACGCGAATCTGCTCGAGCCGATCGGTATCGACGATGCCGTTGTGAGCGCTACCGCGCTCTCGGGGCGTCGACCGAACGAGGTCACGTACGACGATCCCTCGACCGGCTTTTCGGTCCTCACGCCGCAGGCCTACAATCTGGTTCCCGACGCGTACGGCGGCCTCTACGTGAACGAGGTCTTGGACGGCCCGACGACGATCGCGATTTCGGCGCAGTCGCTCGCGATCTACGCGGGACACTACAACGTCTACGGGCTCGGCGGGCACACGCCCGGAACCGCACGCGAAGGTTCGATCAACGGCACGTCGTCGTGGATGGAATCGCTCCCCGACGGGTACGACTTCTCGTTTATCTTCAACACGCGTGTCGATCGGAAAGGAAACGAGTTCGACATGACACCGCTGACATCGTACCTCGAAGGCAACATCTAGCCGTGCCGAAGACCGAGCGCACGTACTTCGATGCGGCCGAATTGCGCGCGTTCGTTCGCCGTGCGCTCGTCGCTCTCGACGTACGCGACGACGATGCGGCGCTCGTGGCGGAAATTCTCGGCGCGTCGGACATGCGCGGTATCGAATCGCACGGCGTCGCTCGCCTCGAGCGGTTTTACGTCGACCGCATACGCGATGGTTTCATCGATCCGCAAGCGCGTGAAACGACGATGCGCGAAACGGCCACGTCGCTCGCCGTCGACGCAAACAACGCGCTCGGGCATCCCGTCTCCGACCGCGTCATGCGGCGCACGATCGCGAAGGCCGCGGAAGCGGGCTGCGCCATCGCGACCGTCGGGCATTCGAATCACTACGGCATCGCGGGCTACTACGCGATGCTCGCGCTCGAGCACGATATGATCGGCGTTTCCTCGACGAACGCGGGACGGCTCGCAGCTCCCACGGGCGGCAGCGATCTGATGCTCGGCACGAATCCGTTTGCGTACGCGATTCCCGCGGCGGACGGCGATGCGTTCGTCCTCGACATGGCGACGACGACCGTCGCGCTCGGCAAGCTCGAGATCGCCGGTCGCCTCGGGAAGCCGCTGCAACCGGGCTGGGCGATCGATGCCGAAGGCAAGATGACCCTCGATCCGCAGGCCGGCATGCTCGGAGCGCTGCTTCCGCTCGGCGGCTTCGGCGTCGAGAACGGCGGACACAAGGGCTTCGGTCTCGGCCTGCTCGCGGACATTTTGTGCGCCGTTCTCGGCAGCGGCGTGATGGTGCCGGATATGCCGTCGTCGACGCACGTGCTCGACCCGGGGATCACGAGTCATTTTTTTGCGGCGATTCGCATCGATGCGTTTCGCGACGTCGCCGCATTCAAGACGGATCTCTCGAAGCTGTTGAACGATATGCGCGCGAGTACGCCGGCCCCGGGCTACGAGCGCGTGTACGTTGCCGGCGATCCGGAGCGATCGCGCGAGCGCGCGCATCGCGAGACCGGCATCGGGCTCGATCCGGTGGTCGTCGCGAGCCTCGAGAGCGTCGCCCAGAAAACGGGCGTACTGCCGCCTCGAACGCGCGCGCAGCCGGCATAGGGACCTTTCGCCGGCAGCCGAATCTCGGCGCGATGAAATCCGTCCTTTCCGCCGCGATCCTCTTTGCATCGACGCTTTCGATGTGGGCCGGTGCCCTCGCGCAAACGCCTCCCGCAGGCACGCCTGCGTCGGCCGTCAAGGCGGCGTCTCCAGCGCCGCCTTCTCCGGAAGCGCTCGACTACGATAAGTTCGTGAAGACGGCCACGAAGCAAGACGGCCTCTTTCCGGTCTATCATCTCGGCGGCAAAGTCTTCATCGAGATCCACGACGATCAACTCGACACCGATTATCTCGAGCACATCGTTCCGGCAAACGGTCTCGGCAACTACGGGTTTCACTCGGGCGATCAATTCGTGCAGAACGGGCGCATCGTTCGTTTTCACGACGTCGGAAAGGCGGTCGCGCTCGTGTGGCCGCACACGCGCTTCATCGCAACGCCGGGTACGGCCGTCGCGACGGCCGTGCAAGAGTCCACCGCAGACTCGGTCGAAGCGGTGCTTCCCGTCGTAAGCCAAGACAAAGACCGCAAGGTTCGCGTGCTCGACGCATCGCCGTTGCTCGGCGATTTGCTCGATCTCGGCCCGTCGCTCACGCAAGCCGTCGGCGGCGACAAGAACCCGGAGGCCTCGTATCGCCTCGATCCGACGCGCACGTATTTCGGTTCGAGCAAGACGTTCCCGAAGAACATCATCGTGGAGGCCGATCAGAGCTTCACGTCGTCGGGTGTCGACGGCGTCGATACGGTTCCCGATTCGCGCTACGTGCAGATCCGCGTGAAATACAATTTCTCGGAGATCCTGACGTCGCCCGACTACATGCCGCGCCTCTACGACGAGCGCGTCGGGTATTGGGAAGATCCGCACGCGGCGTTCGATCGCGATTCCGAATTCGATAATCTCCGCTGGTTCATTTTACGCTGGGACATGCAACCGAGCGATCCGACGCAGAAGCTTTCGCCGCCGAAGAAGCCGATCGTGTTCTATCTCGATCGTTCGATTCCCGACGAGTATCGTGGCGCCGTGCGCGACGGTGTCTTAGAGTGGAATAAGGCCTTCGAGCGGATCGGTATCTCGAATGCGATCCAGGTGCTCGATCCGCCGAGCGATCCCGCCTGGGATCCCGACGACATTCGCTACAGCGTGATTCGTTGGGTGACCGACGAACCGACGGAATTTGGAGCCGAGGCACAGATCGTGTGGGATCCGCGGACGGGCGAAATCTTCCGCGGCGGCGTGCTCCTCGATAGCGCGCTCGGCCGCTACGCGAAGTTCAGCGAGCAAAATCTCCTCGCGGCGCTTTCGTTCCCGGGGACCGACGAAGCGGCGACGCCGAAGGGCGCGCGCAACGCGTACTCGCCGAACCACGACGAAACCGAGTTCTCGCAGGGCGAAGCGGCGCAGAGTGCGTTCGGCGCGACGGCCCTCACGATGATGGGCGCCACGCAAGGCGATCTCGATACGTACGTCTACCAGCGTATCAAAGCCGTTGCGATGCACGAGGTCGGTCACGACTTCGGGCTCAGTCACAACTTCATCGCGCACAACGCATTCACCGAAGACGAACTGCGTAGCTCGACCTTTACGAAGACGCACGGCACGTCGTCGTCGGTCATGGATTATTGGCCCGTCAACATCTGGCCGAAAGGCACGTCGAACGGCACCTACTCGCCGATAACGATCGGTCCGTACGACTATCACGTGATCCACTGGGGTTACGGGGCGGTGCCCGGCGCGAAGACGCCGCAAGACGAACGACCGACGCTCGACCGTTGGGCCCAATCGTCGGCCGACCCAAAATATATGTTTGCGGGCGACGAAGACGGCGACTTCACGGACGGACACGCGATCGATCCGCGCGCCGCTCCGTTCTTGCTCTCGAATCGCCCGATCGATTGGTGTTCGACGCAGCTCGAGATGACGAAGGGCTTCATCGCAACCCTCGACCATCGCTTTCCCGCCTATCAGCAGCCGTGGGAAGACGAACGCACGGCGTTCCTCTCGCTGCTGAATCGGTATGCGACGTGCTCGTCGTCGCTCACGCACTACGTCGCGGGCGAGTACCTCACACGTAACCGCATCGGCGACCCCGGCGTGCATACGGCGCTCGCCCCGGTTCCGCGTGCCGAGGAGCAACGTGCGTTCTCGCTGCTCGACAAGTATCTCTTCGCCGATTCGAACTGGCACTTCGCACCGACGACGCTACAACGCCTCGTCTACACGGAGTACATGCCGTTCGCGGATTTCGGATACGATCCGCAGCCGCGCCACGACCTGCCGGTGGTAGAACTCGTGGGCGCTCTCCAAACGCGCGCGCTCGCGAACATGTTCGCACCGCTCGTCCTTCAGCGTCTCGCGGACATGCCGACGAAGGCGGCCGCCGGAAGCACGATGACGCTCGCGGATCTCTTCACGTGGACGCAGACGTCGGTCTTCGGCGGCTTGGAAGCGGGCCGGCCTTCGACGCAAATCCGTCGCAATTTGCAGCGCGCCTACGCGCGGATGCTCGCGCGGATGATCACGTCGCCGGTCCCGGGCACGCCGCTCGACGCGCAGGCGCTCGCGCGACTGGAACTCACGAGCGTCGACGGCCTCACGAAGCGCGCGCTCGCGAAGTCGGCGCTCGATCTGCAAACGCGCGCGCACCTCGTCGCGCTCCAAGCGGACGTGGAACGCGCGCTCGACGCGAAGTTCGTTCTCCCGGTCGCGGTGGCGGTGCCGAGAGGCTAGGCTCCGACGAACGAGGGCTTCCGCTTTTCGACGAACGAGCGGATGCCCTCGCGCGCGTCCTGGCTGCACGCGACGCGTGCGAGTGCCTGTGCTTCGAGTTCGAGCTGGACTTCGAGAGGTTGCTCGTGCGCGCTCAAGAGAAGTCGCCGCATCTCGCCGTAGGCGCGCGTCGGTCCGCTCGCGATTCTGTGCGTGAGTTCTTCCGCACGTACTCTCAGTTGCCCGGGCGCGACCGTCTCGTCGACGAGTCCGGATGCGAGCGCGGCTTCGGCCGTGAGCGTTTCGTTTAGGAGCAGGAAGCGTCGCGCACGCGCGAACCCCATGCGGCGCGTGAGCATGATCGAGGAGCCCGCGTCGCTGCAGAGGCCGATCCCGGCATAGGCGGTGAGGAAGCGCGCGTCGCTTGCGGCGATCGCGAAATCCGCACCTGCGATGAACGCCGTCATCCCGCCGGCGCACACGCCCTGAATCGAGGCGACGATCGGTGCGTCGATCCGTTGCAAACGCGCAATACCGACGTGCAGATCGGCCGTCCAACGTTCGATCGTCAGCGGAAGCTCGTCGAGATCGCGAGCGAACGCGGTCACGTCGCCGCCGAAACTGAACGCCGGTCCCTCCGCATCGATCAGCACCGCCCGCACGCCGGACCGCGCGGTGAGAACGTTCCCGATCTCGCGAATCTCCGAGCAAAGCTGCCCGTCGATCGGATTCCCACGCGCGCCCTGCACGAGCGTAATCCGGCAGATACCGCCATCGAAAGCCACCCGAGTCGCTTGAAATTCCATGCGCCTCGGCTTCAGTCGACCTCCGAGGATTTACTTCCACCAGAAGAGCCACGTTCGCTCGCGAGGTTGACATGCGGCCGAACCGTATATTCGGTAGAATGGATGGCCGAATTCATCGGGGTCTTAGATTTGCTCTGATGTGCGTGGTTATCTGTTCCTATAGCTATGTAGCTTGTGCGGCGTACGTCGACGCGCGTGTCGTACTTCCGAAAACATCGATAAGAACGAGAGGCCTCGTACCCGCGACGCCACGTGCGCCGGATCAGCGACGATTTGTCGATCCGAAGGAAATCCTCTACTATCATTTATCATTACGTGTTTTCCGGCGACGAAGCTCATCTGAGTCGTGTGCCGTGCGGCATGTCTAGAGCAGTCGATAGACTGTGAGGAACGGGCGCTAGAGTTACGCCGCGTATTTACCGACGCCGCATTGCGTCGTTGTAGGCATCATCATGTTGCGCAAAGCTCCAAATTTTAACGACTCGTTCGGTTTCGAGTACTTCGTAGACGGCGCGCCACAGATCGCCGCGATATCGTAAGGTGTAGGCACGCGCCCAACTTAAGCGTCCGGCTTTCTTCTTGCCAATGGCTTTTGGGTCGCTTCTCAGATCCTCGAGCATCGTGTTGATCGGCGGCCTGAAGTCGGCATTCTTACGGCGATATTCTGATAGAGCGCGAGCAACGGCCGGATGTAGATTAACGCGCCATCCGCCGCCGCCCAGCATTCGAGTATCGAATGCTGTCGGCTGCCTCGGCTGCTGCTGTGAGGACGTCGAATGCGTCGACAAATTCTTCTGGCGAGGTTGTTTCGCGACGACGATTGATTTCGGCGTCGGTTTCCCGTAGATCGTCTTCGGTGCCGTCCAGAAGAGCAGTAACAGGACATCCGAAGGCCTTTGCAAGCGCTTCGATTGTACGAAGGCTGACGTCCCCGACGGTGTTCTCAATGTTCGATATCGTCGCTCGGCTGAGACCCGTACGCTCGGCGAGTTCCGATTGTGAGATTCGCGCGCGAGCCCGTCCGACGATGACATTCAGGGCCAGTGTCTCTATCGCCGATTTCCGCGCCGTGTCGGAGTCGTTACCACTCATGCTCATCGGTCTCCACGTCTAGTCAGTCGTCGGGCCGCGAACGCGTGCCGCAATCGAGGCATCCGCCAACAATAACCGA
>Ga0116228_10002688_pt1 | contig 15415 bp, 14 predicted proteins | sample S1TSphfallax_2_FD_89694 | JGI IMG/M metagenome (GOLD analysis project Ga0116228, IMG submission 89694) | Host-associated microbial communities from peat moss isolated from Minnesota, USA - S1T2_Fc - Sphagnum fallax MG | ecosystem: Host-associated > Plants > Peat moss > Unclassified | place...
CCAATCCGGACGGCATGGTTACGTCATTGGATCCTCGCGCGTTGCTGCGCGTCAGCGACGCCGGCGAGCGCCGCGGCGACATGCTGTATCGAACGCTCGGACACACCGGTGAGAAGGTGTCGCTGATCGGACTCGGCGGCGCACATTTGAGCCGGGCGCCCCTTACCGAGCAGACGGCCATCAAGTTGATCCACAGCGCGCTCGATCGAGGCATCAATTTTCTCGACAACTCGTGGGATTATGGCCACGGACAAAGCGAACGGTTCATGGGCACGGCGCTCGCCCAAGGCGGCTACCGGAGCAAGGCGTTTCTCATGACCAAGCTCGACGGTCGCACCAAGGCGGCCGCCAACGCGCAACTGCATGAGTCGCTCACCCGGCTCAAGACCGATCACATCGACCTGGTGCAGTTCCACGAGATCCTGCGCTTCGAAGATCCGAATCGCATTTTCGGCGAGGGCGGTGCCTTGGAGGCGCTCACCGAGGCTCGACAGGCGGGCAAAGTTCGTCACATCGGCTTCACCGGTCACAAGGATCCCCGTATCCACCTCTACATGCTCGACGTCGCGCGACAACACGACTTTCTATTTGACACGGTGCAGATGCCGTTGAATGTCATGGACGCGCACTTTCGCAGCTTCTCGCATCTCGTGGTGCCGGAATTGGTGCGCCTCAACATCGGCGTGCTCGGCATGAAGACCATGGGCGACGGCGTGTTCCTGAAGAGCGGCGCACCGGTGACCCCGGTGGAGTGCCTGCATTACGCCATGAATCTGCCCACCTCCGTGGTGATCACGGGGATCGACAGCGACGCGATCCTAGACCAGGCGTTCGAGGCCACGCGCACCTTCAAACCCATGAGCGGCGATGAAGTGGCCGCCCTGGTGGCCAAGACCGAGCGATTCGCGGCCAATGGCAAGTACGAATTCTTCAAAACCTCCAGCCACTTCGACACCACCGCCCACCATCCCGATTTCTTGGGCGAAGACTCTGAATTGGTGCTGACGCTGGGACCGCCGACAGGCTAAGTGGTGCCCCGGGGCGGGATCGAACCGCCGACCTAGCGCTTAGGAGGCACTCGCTCTATCCACTGAGCTACCGAGGCTGCAAAGAACGAGGCCGGACTCGCGCCAATCCGGCCCACAGATTTGGTGGAGGAGAAGGGGATCGAACCCTCGACCTTCGCATTGCGAACGCGACGCTCTCCCAACTGAGCTACTCCCCCGAAAGGGGCACGAATAGTAGCAGCAAAAGATCAAGTTTTCCAAAGTCTGCACCGACTCGGCAAAAAATCGCTAGGATTGTGCCGAGGCTCGGACCAGTCGGAGGGGAGAGGATGCTGACCGCGGGTGAACGGGCACCGGAATTCACGTTGCCGGACGATGCCGGCAAAGATCGCTCGTTGACAGATTTCCTGAATTACGGCAACACGGTCCTCTATTTTTACCCCGCCGACTTCACCCCCGGATGCACGCGCCAGGCCTGCTCGCTGCGCGATTTGCATGACGAGCTCAAGGACGCCAACCTGCTCGTCGTCGGCATCAGCCCGCAAAGCCCGGAATCGCATGCCCGCTTTCGCATGAAATATGGTCTGCCATTCGCGCTTTTGTCCGACCAGGACAAGGCGGTGGCCAAGATGTACGGCGTCGACGGGCCGCTGGGCATCGGCGTGCGGCGGGCGACATTTTTGGTCGACGGCAGTCGTCGCATTCAAGACGCGGTGCTCGCGGACTTCAGAATTGCCCGGCATACGGAGTTCGTTCGCAAGGCCATCATGTGCAACCCTCGGTAGGAGCCTGTCAAGACAGACTCTTGGGGGTGATCGTCCTCGCCGCCGGATTCTCGAGCCGGCTGGGGCAGCCGAAACCGCTGGCACGAATCCATGGCGCAACCCTGCTGACAAGACTGATCGCGACGCTGCAGCCACTGCAGCTCGCGCCGACGATCACGGTCATCATTCCGCCGCGGGCCACCCGCTACACTCGCAAGACCACCGCGCAACGGCTGCGTTTCATCGCCAATCCAGCTCGCGCCGGCGGCTTGTCGAGTTCGGTTCGGCTGGCCGTTCGCAGCGCGCGGTACTGCGCCGGCGCGCTGCTCGTTCCCGTCGACCTGGTCGACCTGTCACGCCGCGATGTCGCCCGCTTGGTGCGGCGCTGGCGGGGTTCTCGACGGCGGGTGGTGGCGAGCGCGATCGACGGCGCGGCCGCCACACCCTTGATCCTCCCGCACTGGCTGTTCGGCCAGGCGAGGCGCCTCGAAGGCGACCAAGGCCTGCGAGCCATCGTGCGAGGACTCGATGCATCGGCGATCACCCTGCTCGCCATGGCATCGGCGGGCGCGGATGTCGATACGCCGCGGGATTTACAACGCGCCCGGCGCAGCAACCGGCGCAAAGCGTAACCTTCTGGCGCCTACGCTCGTGCGACCTGCACCAAGCGGTAGCCCACCGCGGTTTCCGTGAGGATGTGTTTGGGCTGCGCCGGATCGTCCTCCAGCTTGTGCCGCAGGTGTCCCATGTAAACCCGTACGTAATGGCCATCCTCAGCGTGCGAAGGTCCCCAGACATCGCGTAAGATCTGTCGGTGCGTCAATACCTTGCCGGCATTGGCGACGAGCAGGCTGAGAAGTCGATACTCGATCGGCGTCAGATGCACCAGCGCGCCGGCCTTGTGCACGGTGCGCAGACTCAAGTCCACGGTGACCTCGCCGAACTGAAATATGACCGCGTGGGCACCGCCGCCCGTTTGCTGCCGGCGCCCCGCCGCACGCACCCGCGCCAGCAGTTCACCGACGCCGAACGGCTTGCTGAGATAGTCATCGGCGCCAGCGTCCAGCGCATTGATCTTGTCCTGTTCACCGAGGCGTGCCGACAGCACGATGATGGGCACGGACGACCAGCGGCGCAAGTCGCGAATGAAGTCCATGCCATCGCCGTCAGGCAGACCCAGATCGAGGACGATGACATCGGGCTTGCGCGTTCCCGCATCCGTCATTCCCTGCTGAGCGGTGCCGCTCTCGACGACGTTCCAACCCTCGCCCTCCAACGCGGTACGCACGAAGCGCCGTATCTGCGGTTCGTCCTCGATCAACAAGGCCAGCGGCACCGGCTCAGCCATGGGCCGCCTCGAGGTCGGCTTCCGTGGTCGCGACCGGCGGTGTCCCGAGCGGCAATGTGAATGAGAAACTCACACCGGACCCCGGGCGATTCACGCCGACGATGCTGCCATGATGCGATTCGATGATCGCCCGGCAGATGGCCAAACCTAAACCGACACCGGGGGTCGCCGATTCCCGGTTGCCGCGGGTGAACTTCTGAAACAGCGCCTCCTCGCGCCCCGGCGGCAGTCCAGGTCCGTCGTCGGCGACGGCGACTTTCAGATCGTTGCCCGAGACCTCGGCCGACAGCGTCACGTGACTTCCCGCCGGCGTGTACTTGGAGGCATTCTCGAGCAGATTCACGAGCACCCGCTCGATCAGCAGCGCATCGAAGCGAACCAGCGGCAGATCCGCCGGCAGCCGCACCTCGACGTGATGCTGCACCAGCAGGCTGCGCGTCGAGTCGAGCGCTGCCCCCACCACTTCCTCCAAGGGCTGCCACTGCAAATCCAGCTTGACCTCTCCGCTCTCGATGCGCGCCATGTCGAGCAGGTTGCTCACCAGCGTTCCCATGCGTCGCGCTTCATCCTGGATGGCCACCGCGGTCTCGAGTTGTTCGCCGCAGAGCGGTGCCTTGCCCAAGGTCAAGGACTCCGCCAAGCCGAGCAACACCGTCAATGGCGTGCGCAGATCATGCGACAGGGCCGCGAGCAAGGAATTGCGCAGGCGCTCGGACTCCATGCTGACCACCGCATCTTGAGCCACGCCGACGTAGTGGACGCGTTCCAGCGCGATGGCGATCAATGCCGCGAAGGTATCGAGCAGCTGTCGCTGCTCGGGGATCTTGAGCAGCCGCCGGTTTCTCGGCCGCAGCGCCAGCACGCCGCGCGCCTGCACGGGTGCGCGAAAAGGGACATACATGACCTCGCTGCCCGGCAGCGTATCGGTGCCGGCGCCCGCCGGATGAGCATTGTCGAAGGCCCATTGCGCGATGCCGAGATCGACCTTGAGCTCGGGATCGCTGCGCGACGAGGTCAGGTCGAGCCGTCCGGTCGGATCCGGCAGCAACAGCGCCGCCGTGGCATGAAAGGTACGCTCGATGGATTCATCGCTGATCTTGACCACCTGATCGAGTTGGATGGCGCCCGATAGATCCCGCGCCAGCTCATAGAGAGCCCCGGCGCGCTCTTCGCGGTGCAAGGCCACCCGCGCCTGTGAGCGCAGCCCGGCGGTGAGTTGTCCGGCCATCAAGCCCACCGCCAGCATGATCGCGAAGGTCAGCAGATACTGCACATCGCTGACGGCGAAGGAGAACCGTGGCGGCACGAAAAAGAAGTCGAAGGCGCTGACGCACAGCACGGCGGCGAGCGCCGCCGGTCCGCGGCCCAGACGCATGCCGACGAGCACCACGGTCAGCAGGTAAATGGCAACGATGTTCGAGCGGTCGAAGTGCGGCGCCAGCGGCATGGACAGCACCGTCACGCCGCTACAGGCGAGCGCCGCCGTCAGGTAGCGCAAGCTCTTGCGTTTGTGACGCTCGGGCGACTCGGCGCCCGCAAACGACGCTGCCGTGGCGTCCGTCCTCGCCGCGCTTCCCCGATCCTTCGCCTCGCGACCGATCTCGATCATGTCGATGTCGGGCGCAAGCACGGCGAGCCGCTGGCCGCTCGAGCGCTGCCAGGGCCAGAGACGGCGATTGGGGTCACGGCCGATGACCAGCTTCGACAAATTGTGCTTGCGCGCGTACGCCACCACGCTTTCGGCCACGTCGGGACTGGAGATCACCGCCGTGGTGGCGCCGAGATTTTGCGCGAGATTGAGCGAGGCGAGTATGGTTTCGCGGCGGGCGGCGGGCAGGCGCTGCAAGCTCGGGGTCTCCACATAGATCGCGTGCCAGTCGGCGTTCAATTGGCTCGCGAGGCGGGCCGCGGCGCGTACCACGCGTTCGGCGCCGGCATCCGGACCGACGCAGGTCAACAACGCCGTCGCCGTCTTCCATATCGAGCCGATGGACTGGTCGACCCGATAGGCCTGCACGTCACCCTCGACCCGGTCGGCGGTGCGCCGCAGGGCAAGCTCGCGCAACGCCATGAGATTGCCGCGGCGGAAAAAATTCTCCGCGGCATGCTGCGCTTGTTGAGAGAAGTAAACCTTGCCCGCCTTCAGGCGGGCCAGCAGCTCCTCGGCCGGTATGTCGACGAGTACGACCTCGTCGGCGGCATCGAACACGGTATCGGGAACCGTCTCCCACACTCGCACATTGGTGATGCCGCCGACCACGTCGTTGAGACTTTCCAGATGCTGAACGTTGAGGGTGGTGAAGACGTCGATTCCGGCCGACAACAACTCGTCGATGTCCTGCCAGCGCTTCGGATGGCGCGCGCCGGGGAGGTTCGAATGCGCGAGCTCATCCACCAGAATGAGCATGGGCCGCCGCCTCAGCGCGGCGTCCAGATCGAAGTCGCTCAAGGTCCGATCGCGGTGGGTCACCGACTTCGCCGGCAACATCTCCAGACCTTCGAGCAATGCGGCCGTATCGGCGCGCCCATGGGTCTCCACCAGACCGACCACGACGTCGAGTCCCTCCGCCTGCATTTTCCTCGCCGCCAACAACATGGCGAAGGTCTTGCCGACTCCCGCCGACGAACCGAAATAGATGCGCAGCTTGCCGCGCTGCGCCTTGGACTCCCGCAGATTGACCATCGCCAGCAGCGCATCGGGATCGGGACGTTGTTCGTTCGAGAACGGCATAGTGCGATTGTGCGCCTTCGCACCCTTCACTTTTAAGGATTGATGCTCAGAAATTCACCGAATGTGCGGATCACGCGGTCGATTTGGCTGCGCGAAACGTTCAAATGCGTGACCAGTCGCGTGTGCGGCGAAATCGACGCGAGAATTGCATGATCCGCCAGGTGCAGGCTGAGCGGCGTCACCTGCCGCTGCGGCACGTCGACGTAGAGGATATTCGTCTGCGGCACGCTTACCGACAAGCCAAGCTCCCGCAGCCCCGCGGCGAGGGCGGCGGCATTGACATGATCGTCGGCCAGGCGTTCGACGTGATGCTCGAGGGCGAACAAGCCGGCAGCCGCAAGGATTCCGCTCTGCCGCATGCCGCCGCCGAGCGCCTTGCGCCAGCGCCGCGCGGCACTGATGAATTCGCGATCGCCGAGCAGCACTGATCCGGCGGGTGCTCCCAGCCCCTTCGACAGGCAGACCGACACCGAATCGAACCCGGCCGCGGCGTCGCGCGGCGTGATCCCGAGCTTGACGATGGCATTGAACAAACGCGCTCCATCCAAATGCGTGTGCAGGCCGCGCTGGTGCGCGAAGCGCGTCGCGCTCGCCACATAATCGGGGGGCAGCACACGTCCGCCAATCGTGTTCTCGAGTGCGAGCAGCCGGGTTCGCGCAAAGTGCATGTCATCCGGTTTGATCGCCGCGGCGATGCGCTCGATGGCGATGCCGCCGTGCGGTTCGTGCTCCAGCGGCTGGGGTTGAATGCTGCCGAGTACCGCCGCACCGCCCTGCTCGTAGCGATAGGTGTGCGCCTCCTGGCCCACCAGATATTCATCGCCGCGCCCGCAATGGGCCATCAGCGCCGCGAGGTTGCTCTGCGTGCCGCTCGGAAAGAACAACGCCGTCTCGAAGCCGAATCGATCGGCGACGGTCTCCTGAAGCTCATTGACGGTCGGGTCATCGCCATAGACATCATCGCCGACCGGCGCGGCCGCCATGGCGGCGCGCATCTCGGGCGATGGCCGGGTGACGGTATCGCTGCGTAAATCAATGACTTCGCTCATCGTCGCACCGGCTCGAATCCGTACTTTGAAAACACCGCGGTCGCGGCCGGCGTGCGCAGGTACTCGAGGTAGTCCCGAGCGCCCGCCTTCGCGCCCACCAGCAGCGCAACCGGGTAGACGATCGGTGGGTGGCTGCCGGCCGGGAATGTGTCGACAATGCGGACACCCTTGTCGATCAAGGCGTCCGTTCGATAGACGATACCGAGCGGCACCTCGCCCCGATCGACGAGCGCCAGAGCGGCGCGGACGTTCTCTGCGCGCACCAGCCGGCCCGAGACCGAATCCCAGACCCCGAGCTGGGTCAATGCCGCACGGGCGTAGCGACCAGCCGGGACCGCGTCCGGATCGCCGACGGCCAGGCGCCCGCCTGCCAGCGCCGCCGCCAAGGGAAAATCGCGTCCGATCTTCAACCGCGCGTCGCTGCCGGCCGGGGCAACGAGGACGAGCCGATTGCCAAGCAGATCGACGCGCGATCCCGGTTCGATACGCGCATGGGTTTGCAGATAGTCCATCCAATCCGTATCGGCGGACACGAACACATCGGCCGGCGCGCCGTTGTCGATCTGGCGCGCCAGCGCGGAACTCGCGGCAAATGACAATTTGACGGTCACGCCCAGCAAGCGCTCGGCCTGCGCGGTGACATCTTGTAATGCATCGGTGAGCGACGCCGCGGCAAACACGACGATCGGCGCTCGTCCCGCAGCGGCACCCGCTGCGGCATCGCCGGCGGCATGCGCACAAAGCGCCAGTGAGCTCATCAACAGCATGGCCGTGCGGAGGAGCCATCCAAAGATACGGGTTTGCAAGGTTCGCGGCATGCTCGAGCTGTCGACTCCCCGCCGCGGGCGCAATCGCCCATGGCGCAACGTTAAAGATCCCATGACATATTATGCCCTTGATAGCCCGCTTGCATGAGGCCGGCGGAGTCATGTCACAATGGATCGATGCGCACTCACGACACGATGGCTCACACGGCCAAGCTGACCGCGCTGCGCGGCCAACTGCTCGGCTGGTTGGTCGACTCGGCCTATCCGCTCTGGGCGCTGCGGGGTATCGATGCGGCCAGCGGCGGTTTCATCGAGACGCTCGCCCAGAATGGCGACGCCTTGCCGCATGCGCGGCGCGCACGCGTCCAACCGCGCCAGATTTATTCCTTCGCACAAGCGCCCGCGCTCGGCTGGACGGGCGACTCACGGCGTATCGTGCTGCGCGGAGCCGATTATTTTTCCAGTCATTACCTGCGGCCCGACGGACTCTATCGAACGCTGGTGGGCGTCGACGGCGCCGCGTTGGACGACCGCGCCCTGCTCTATGATCAGGCCTTCGCCTTGTTGGGTTTCGCCGCAGCCGCGCAATGCCTGGAAGCCGTGCAGGATTTCGAACGTCGCGCGCTCGACCTTAGGCATGCCATCGAGTCGCGTTTCCGTGGCGTGGATGGCGCGTTTTACTCGGTCGAAAGGCCGGACGGCCGCTTCGAGTCGAATCCCCACATGCATTTGTTGGAGGCGTGTCTTGCATGGGCCGAGATCGGCGCGGATCCCGGCTGGCAGGACTGGGTCCGGGATCTGACGGAGCTGGCCCTGCGTCGCTTCATCCGGCCCGAGAGCGGGGCACTCGGTGAGTTCTTCACCGCAGACTGGCAACCCGCTCCCGGGATCGCCGGTCGGATCGTCGAGCCCGGCCATCAATTCGAATGGGGCTGGCTGTTGCTCCGCTCCTCGAAGGGCCGTCCAGGAGCCTTGCGCGAGGCGGCGCTGCGGCTCATCAGCATCGGCGAAAAATCGGGGGTTCGATCTCCGGTCGCCATCAATGCCTTGCTCGACGACTTCTCCGTCCACGACCCGAACGCCCGCTTTTGGCCCCAGACCGAACGCCTGAAGGCCACGCTGCTCGCGGCCCGGATCACCGGCGAGGCGCAATACCTGGAGATGGCAGCGGCGGCAGCCGCCTCCCTGTTGCCCTATCTCGGCACGCCCGTTCCCGGATTATGGTTCGATGTCCGACTGCCGAGCGGAGAGTTCGTTGATGCGCCGGCGCCGGCCAGTACCTTCTATCATCTGGTCGGGTCCCTCGTAGCCCTGTCAACCGCGGCGTGACCGATCCGTTGTGCGATGAGGTTTGCCGGCCAAACTCTCGTGGAGGATTACGTGCTGACGATCAACCCGACAACATTTGCCGTACCGATGAAGATGGCCTGGACCGCTCGACTGGCCGCGGGCGCGTTGACTTGCCTGCTGATGAGCCTGGCGACGGCCCACGCCGATGATGCCGCGGCCGCCGCCGATCAAGCGCCCGGTGTTTGGCAGAAGCACACGTATTCATTCGCCTTTCTCGGCTTCACCTCAACTTATTCCTGCGACGGCTTGGCGTCGAAGTTGAAGCTCTTGCTGATCGCCGCCGGTGCGCGAGCCGATGCAAAGGCGAGTCCAGGAGCCTGCGCGAGCACTTTCGGCAGGCCCGATAAATTCGCCAGGGCGGAGCTTACGTTCTATTCCTTGGCGCCCGCGAGCGCTGCCAAACCCGGCGAGGGCCCGGCCGTCGCGGGCAGCTGGCTGCCGGTTGCCATCGCCGACCAGCATCCCTATGAGCTCGGCCTCGGCGACTGCGAGTTGGTCGACCAGTTTCGCACCAGCGTGTTGCCGCTGTTCACGACCCGTCAAATCGAGAACCACACAACCTGCATCCCACATCAAGAATCAGGATCGAATATCGATCTGCGGTTCCAATCCTTCGGCGTACCCAAGCCGATCAAGCAAGCCGCGTCCTAGCGTTCAAGTACCGATGGGCTCGAGGCCCGTCAGCACGTTCCCGACCGGCACCGCCGCCGCATCATCGGCGCCGATGCGATCGGCGCGCTCGTAGGTGCCGATCAGGCAGCCCACCGCAATCGCCCGCTCGAGCACGATATCGATGAATTCCCGCCGCCCGGGACCGGCCGAGAAGGCGGTCCCCGGCCCCAACGCGAACAGCTGAAACACGTAGCGGTGTTCCCCATGCCCGCGCGGTGGATCGGGCGGGAGCCACGCCTGACGGAGGAACGAATTTTGACCGGTGTTCAGCCCCACCCCGGCATGATGCGGACTCTGCAGCTGTCCTTCCTCGATGGCGACGCTGCTCGCCGGCAGATTCGCAACGATCGCATGCACCAGCGGATGAGGCGTCGGCGAGTCCGCATCCTCGACCAGGAGTGCCAGCGACTCGGTTCCTTCGGGCACGCCATCCCAATCGAGCGGCGGCGACAGACCATCACCATCGGCGGTGTAGCGCCGCGGCAGCTGAGCGTTGAATATGAAACTTCGGCTGCGCAGCTGCAGCCGTGCAACATCGCGCCGGCGACTCAATTCGTTGTAGAGCACCTGTTCCATGCCAGCTCGCTGATTGATGAGCGCATGGCCGATGGCCTCCGGTAACTTCTCCAGCATCTTCTGGCTCTCCGTAAGATAGATCCGCATCAGGGCAAGAGTGAGACTAGCCGCGGCAGCCGGCTGGTGCCAGCAACCCATCGAGGCAGGAATCGACGGATTATTCCTACACTCATGGGGAACTAAGCGTGGGAGCTGCTCACGCTTCACCGTGTAACGCTGGCCGAGAAACGCTACGACGAACCGGGCGACGATTTCGGAGATAGATGCATTCGCCGATTACGGCGGTCACGAGGATAGCGATGTTAGAGCTGACGTAGATCCAGTTGTGCAACAAGAAGCTATAAAGGGTGTAGCCAATCGAGGCAGTAATCTGTCCCACGAAGAGCCATTTCGACACTCCGGCGACCGCACGGGTGCGCCACTGCGTGCGCACCTGCCGAATCAGCGTGAGCAAGAGAATAAACGAACTCGCCCAGCCCAACAGGTCTACGGGCTTCACGAGGCACCACGGTCGAATATGGCCATGATGGACGGAGAATGACGCGTTCCGACGTGGAGTATCGGCCCAAGTATCCGCGGCAGATACCAGCGCATCCATGACCAGTAGGCAGTGAATGTGATCAGCTCGCTCATGTGCCACCTCGAAAGAAACCTGACAACTCTAAGGGCGCATTACAACCTTGATGCAGCCGTCCTCCTTGTCGCGAAATGTCTTATAAGCATCGGGACCATCCTTCAGCGCGATCCTGTGCGTAATCAGGAACGAGGGATCAATTTCCCTCTTCTCGATGCGTGCCATGAGCGGCTTCAGGTAGCGCTGCACATGAGTTTGCCCGGTCTTGAGCGTCAGTGCTTTCCCTACGAATACGCCCATCGGCACCTTCACGGCGTTGATGAATACGCCGGGTAGGGAGACAGTGCCTGCAGGGCGGCACGCGAGGATGGCCTGCTCCAACGCGAAAGCCCGTTCCATGTGGGTGAGATGAGTCTCGACGGATTCCATGACGCCGCCCTGCCCGTGGCTTTCCATGCCCACGGCTTCGATGACAGCATCAGGACCCTTGCCATGCGTGAGATCGCGAATCTGCTCCTGAAGGGCTTCGTCCTTGTAGTCAAGAGTTTCGGCGCCGGACCGACGCGCCAAGCCCATTCGCTCAGGTACGGTGTCGACGGCAATAACTCGCGACGCCCCTAAGAGGAAGGCCGACTTGATGGCGAACTGGCCAACCGGCCCGCAGCCGAATACCAGTACCGTCTCGCCACCTTTCAGATCGCAGTTTTCCGCAGCCATGTACCCCGTAGGAAAAATATCCGATAGAAACAGCACTTGTTCGTCGGTCAATTCTTCCGGAACTTTGATGGGACCCACATCAGCATACGGCACGCGCAGATACTCGGCTTGTCCACCAGGGAAGCCGCCGTAGGTATGTGAGTAGCCGAACAATCCCGCCGTCGGATATCCAGTCTCCTTTGCTTGCTCCTGGCCGGCGGGGTTCGATCGCTCGCAGACGGAGAAATTACCTTTCTGGCATTGTGGGCACTCGCCGCAGGAGATCGTAAATGGCACGACGACGCGGTCGCCAATTTTGAGTTTCTGATTGTCCTTGCCGACTTCCACCACTTCGCCCATGGTTTCGTGACCCAAGACATCCCCGGATTTCATATTGGGGACGAAACCGCCGGTCAAGTGAAGGTCGGACCCGCAGATCGCGCAGGCCGTGACTTTGATTATTGCATCTCGCCCGTGCTGGATGATTGGGTCAGGAACGGTGTCGTAACGAACGTCTTGTTTGCCATGCCAGCACAGTGCGCGCATCGTCGAAGTCTCCTGAAATGGTGAGATGCCGTACTGTGCGCGGCCGTCTCGCTCGGGGCGAGCGACGTTACGCCCCTAGCGCAATACAGACGTTTCCTACGAGCCCCTGGTGAATATCTAACCAAACCGCGGCTCACCCCTGCCGCTTGAGTGACTCGAGGTGTCGCGCGAATCCTAAAGCCTACTGGTGCTTTCAACCACCGGCGGGTTGAACGTAAATAGCGTCGCCGTGACCGGTCTTTTTATAGATACCTAACGAACCTCCAACACCTACTCCAGCTGCCGAGTGATTGCCATACGACTCCGATCCCACCCCGGTGCCTATGGAGCCCGTCTCGGCATCGGAAAATCCCTCAAGGATCACGCCATTGGCACCGAGCTTCGCGGCTTCGATCTTGAGACGTTCGATTACTTTATCTACGGACTTCTGGCCGCCGGTACCAAACGCACTCTTGCTTGAAGCGTCCAGCGTCGCGATCTCCTCAAAAGGCGTCGCCGGGGGATGCGTGTATATTGTGACCTGATTTGGCGTAATCGGCGGTCGCGCGCGCCCAACCAAAACGTGTGTGGATGGTGCGCAGGCAGTCAGAAAGGCGACAACGATCGGCAGCACTGCGTGCGTCGATAAACGGACGCCGCCAAGCCGGTCTATCAGAACCGACGAGGCAATGACTTGCTTGTCAACGTTCGTAACTCCCATAAAGCGCTTCCTCTCGAATTGGGTTTCTCCGGCTGTCGCGGAAAACATTTCGCCGAAGATACAAGGAGATCCGCCACTTGAATGTCGGCGGGGATTGAATTCGGCTGTCGGTAACCACCCTCATCCTGATTGGGCCGCCAGAATTCAACGCGGCCGCAGCCCCACATCGATTTGGGTGTTCCAAGTCTGAGACCCCGATTACGGCTGGTTTGCCGCCTGCAACCGCACGGAGATTTCGATGAGCTTGTTGCCCCGTTTCACACCGAGCCGAATCGTATCGCCAATCTGGTAATCGTCCAAGGTCGCGAGGAGGCGAGCTACTGACTCGATCTTCTTCTCGTTGACGGAAACGATGACATCGCCACCGATGAACTCGCCCTCTCGAGAAATTCTAGCGGCCTGCAGTCCGGCTCTCTCGGCGGATGAACCCTGCGCGACCCGAAGCACGAACGCGCCCTCGATTCCGGTGACCGCCTGCAAACGCTCGTTCAATCGCTCGTCGACCTTGACTCCGATCCAAGGTTGATCGTAATGGCCATAGCGGAGGAGGGACGGCACAACGCGGTTGACCGTATCAACGGGCACTGCGAAGCCGATGCCGGCCGCCGCGCCGCTCGGACTGTAGATGGCGGTGTTCATGCCGATCAGACGGCCCGCCGAGTCGAGCAATGGCCCGCCAGAATTACCGGGGTTGATCGCCGCATCGGTTTGGATCAGGTGTTCGAGCAGACGGCCATCGTCTTCTGTGATGGATCGATTCTGAGCGGAAACGATCCCCGAGGTCAGCGTCCAATCGAGACCAAAGGGATTGCCGATCGCATAGACCCGTTGTCCCACCGCGAGGTCACGGCTGGTGCCGATAGGAATTGGCCGGGCGCCCTTGAAGCCGATGCCGATCTTGAGGACGGCAATGTCGTGTTCAGGCGAAACGCCAACCAAGCTGGCCGGAAAGCTACGACCGTCGACCAGCTTTATGGAGGCTTCGCTCGCCCCCTGAATGACGTGGAAGTTGGTGACGATATGACCTGCCTCATCCCAAATGAATCCGGAGCCTGTTCCGCGGGGAACCGACATGACATTACGGCTCCAGAAATCCACGACGGCCTGTTTGGTGCTAATGAACACCACGGAATTGCGGGAGCGCTCAAAGAGATCGATGGTCGCCCGCTCATCAGCCCCAAGTTCGCCGCGCGGCGTGATGCCTCGAGGTGCCGCAGAATCCATCAAGCCGTTTCGAACGTCCAGTGCCCGCCCAGGCACCAAAGGCATGAACATAGTCAATGCCGCAAATGCCAGAAGCGGCAACAACCGAGTCTCGAGTCTCATGGCAGCACTCCCAGGTCAACGCCTCAACGACCTACTGTAGTGGGTCAACGGGCACCCCCGGCATTGTTTGGGGTGAGAATGAGAAATCAAGGACGGATCATCTCGTTGAACGTCCTGCAACATCCAAGACCTAGGACATCGAGGCTTCAGCGGTACGGGGCCTTGTGACCGCATCCTTTCAAGTGTGTAAGGGCCCGCTGTCCTGGAACCGTCGGCGGAACGGTTGGGCAAGTAAACCGTAACGAAGGTCGAGCGTTTTCTCCGACCGGAAGCATTGGGAGGGCGGCTGTCGAAGCCGCCTGGAGATCGCAGGATGTTTTTTCCAACCTTTAATTCGGAGGTGTCGCATATGCAGCAAGCAGCGAAGCTCAGTCCGCTCGCATTGTCGGCGGCGCTCTTATACGCAGCGCAAGCCATTTCGCCAGACCAGGTGGCCAATGCCTTTGAGCATCGACCGGCAGATCGGGTTGTCGATGGCCACGGCCATATATTGGATAGTCGCTACAACCACGGTCACTATTATCCCGCGGTCGGTGTTTCCGTACGCGTGCTGCCGGAAGGCTATCGGCCGTATTTCTTCGGCGGTCATCCGTACTACTTCTACGCCGGCGTGTGGTATGTGCCCGCGGGCACGGGGTTTGTGGTCGTGAGGCCGCCGGTTGGAGTGGTGATCTCGGTCTTGCCCCCGTATTATTCGACCGTGTGGTTCGGCGGGATGCCGTACTACTACGCGGACGATGTGTACTACACCTGGGATCCGGCTCAGAACGGTTATGTAGTGGTAAATCCGCCGGCCGGCGCGAATAACCCGCCGCCGCCGCTGACTGCTCACGATGATTTGATCGTATATCCGAAAAATGGCCAAGAGGCGGCGCAACAGGCCGCAGATCGATACGACTGCCACAGCTGGGCCAAGACCCAAACGGGATTTGATCCCACACAACCGGGAGGTGGCGTCGCCCCGACCAATGCCGCGAGCAGTCGAGGTGAGTACGACCGCGCCATGAGTGCATGCCTTACCGCGCGAGGCTACGAAGTGCGCTAGCCACTCACGGGACAAGCGCGCGCCGATAAGGCGCGCGCTCGAAAAATATGGGATGCGGCGGTGGCAGCCTGCGACAATAGGGAGATGTTCTCCAACCCGCTGCCACGCTCCGCCTCCGCTCTGTTCAGCCATGTCATGGCTGACCATGCGCCGCTCTATCGTGCGATTCTCGATGTTTTCGCGGCATCGAAACGCCAGTTCCGCCTGCATCTGCGTCCCGACGATGTCCTCCTCGAAGCGGCGTGGCCGGGTGATCCGCCCAGC
>Ga0116228_10002690_pt1 | contig 15411 bp, 14 predicted proteins | sample S1TSphfallax_2_FD_89694 | JGI IMG/M metagenome (GOLD analysis project Ga0116228, IMG submission 89694) | Host-associated microbial communities from peat moss isolated from Minnesota, USA - S1T2_Fc - Sphagnum fallax MG | ecosystem: Host-associated > Plants > Peat moss > Unclassified | place...
AGACTAAAAACTCTAGTATTTATACTGCTCAATTATGCTTGAATAATCACATCTATACTGATTTAACAACATAAGATAATTTCTTTTTATTATTTTATGTAACTTTTTCGCGTTGCACCCGTTACTGTTTGATATAATGGCAATTGAATTCCTTAAACTGCTTGATTGGTCTTAGAGACGAGTTACTATGGAAAAATTTATTCTCTCTCAAAGCTTTTATGATGATCAAATATCTCAAGACTTAGTTAGAGTCTTGGATTTAAATGAACAATCCTTAAATTTATCTAATGCAATAATTTATTATAATTTCCCCATTTTTAGAAATATTGATGAAGAGATTCAGTACCCAAGCTTAATGTTAGTATCTCCTCGTCACGGAATTTCTATATTTCAATGTGATAATATTTTAGACCGTGATCAAAATAAGCTTAAGTATATTGATGAAAAAACATCACAAATATATAACTATTTAGTTTCTAAGTTAAGAACAAACAAAAACCTTAGAAAAGATCGTAATAATTTATTATTTGGTGTAAATACATTCATATATGCACCTAATATTCTTACATATCAACCTGATGTAAATACTACTTTAGAGAATGAACTTATTACTCAAGATTCAAGAATTATTACAAAAATAAATGATATCCAGAATGAGTCTGATATTTCAGAGCAAATATTAAATGAAATTTTAGCTGTTTTAGAAGGTTCCAAAGGTATTATTAAGTCTAAAGATAGAAATATATCTGAGGGAAATTCAGATAAAAAAGGTGGAATATTAACTCTTTTGGAGCAGGAAGTTGCTAATTTTGATAGACGACAAAAATATGCAGCTTTAACTCAATTAGAAGGACCTCAAAGAATTAGAGGACTCGCTGGTTCAGGTAAGACTATTATATTAGCAATGAAAGTTGCATTATTACACTTGCGCAATCCAGAAGCAATTATACTATATACATTTTGGACTAAGAGCTTATATACATATGTTAAGAAATTGATTACAAGATTTTATAGGCAGCATGATGATATTGATCCCAATTGGGAAAAAATTCATATACTTCATGCTTGGGGAGGAACTTCAATAAAAGGAGTATATTCCCAAACCTGTCATCAAAATAATATTTTACCTATACAATACCAGGAAGCAAAAGGTAAATCAGATACTCCTTTTGACTTTGTTTGTCAAAACCTGCTTGCCAAAAAAAATGGAATATTAGAAAAAGTTTATGATTATGTTCTTATAGATGAAGCACAAGATTTTAAACCTTCTTTTTATCAGTTATGTCGTCAAATTGTAAGAAAAGATTGTATTGTTTGGGGATATGATGAACTTCAAAATATTTTAGATGTAAAAATCCAGTCTACTATAAATACATTTAAAAATGAAAAATATGGTTATCAAGGAATTGATTTGCCTAAATTACAAGAGCAACATCCGCAAATTGATAATGATGTAGTCTTAGAAAAATGTTACCGTAGTCCACGAGAGATTTTAGTTCTAGCTCATGCAATAGGTTTTGGTATTTATAACACTCAAATAATACAAATGCTTGAGAATAAAGAGCATTGGACTGATCTAGGATATGAAGTTATTCAAGGAAATTGTAAGGAAGGTGAACATATAATTATTTTAAGGCCAGAGAAAAATAGTCCTTTAACTATATCAAAAAGGCAAAAACCAGAAGAACTGATCAGGTATTATGCTGCTACTAATAGCATGGATGATGAAGTGAAATGGATTTGTGATTCTATACAAAATGATATTGCCTGTGAAAAATTAGAGCCAGAAGATATTTTAGTTGTTTGTATAGATGATAAATATGCCAGAAAATACTTTCATAAAATTAGTAATTATTTAATGTCTATAGGAATCAAGTCGAATAATGTTCTTCAAGATATCTATGCAACAGAGTTTTTTATAAAAGGTTGTATAACATTGTCTACAGTTTATAGAGCTAAAGGTAATGAAGCAGCTGTAGTTTATGTTATAGGTGTAGATACAGTTGCATCTGAGAAAGATTCTAGAATTGTTAGGAATAAACTATTTACTGCGTTTACTCGTACAAAAGCTTGGTTAGTTATTACGGGAGCAAATGAAAATTCTAATGTTTTATTTCAAGAGATTCAAAAAGCTTTAACTAATATGCCAAATATTGAATTTATATATCCAAATATTGAACAAATGAATGTTTTCCAAAGAGACTTAGCTGGTGCTAACATATTAAAAGCATCTGTTCGTGCGAAAGCTTACGAATTGATAAACGAAGCTGAAAAACAAGGTATTTCTACTGAAGATATTTTAAATTTGATAAGAGCAGAGGGGAAAAAATGAATTTAGCAATTATGGAAGAAGGGTTTAGGAAAGCAAAAAAAATATTAAATGCTTGTGACTTATTTGAAACTGAAAACTATACTAAAGGTTTAATGTTTAAGCCTTCTAAGTTTTCAAAAGATTTTTTTAGTATATCTCAAGATAGAGATTATTATAAAATATATAAATTAGCTATTACTAATAAAGATTATGATATTTTGCTTAAGGATTATTCTTTTTTTCAATTTTCTTGCGAAAGTAGTGATATTAATACAATAGTAAAATATAGATATGCCTATTATGAAACACCGTCTGAATTTCCGACTTATGAAGATTTCTTAGATGAAAATGGGTTTTCTTATATAGATTGTGGAGAAGAACTTATTCAAGAATATCAGCAGGTTATAGATGAGGCAAAATTTAAAAATACTGTTACACCATTAAGATATGACTATGATGAAGACCTATACAATTCACCTGTTCATCCCATATCACATTTACACTTAGGCTTTCAAAATGAAATAAGGATTCCTATTAAGTGTATTTTAACTCCTCATGCTTTTGTATCTTTTGTGATTAGACATATCTATTGGAAGAAATGGAAGCAATTAATGAATGATAGTAACTTTTGTTCAATTTATTATGTGAAAAGTGAATGTAAAGTTTTACCTAATGAAAATTTTAGTCAGGATGAAGAAAAAGATTTTTATATGAATTAATTTCACAAAGTTTTTGCCACGATTGAATGGGCAGAAATAAAGTATAAAGAGGTGACAATGAAAGGAATAAAAGCTTAATAATATTAAAATCTAGTTTTGTTGCATTTAATTGCAATAAAACAACATTAAAAGCGAATAAGCAAAAAGGGGGAATTTATGAAGATAGGAGTGCGATCGCCCACAACACGAACACCCATTTTTCCCATTGAGATATTTCACTGGTGTCTTTGGGGGACAGTCATCATTAGAAATGCGATCGCCGAAGACGAAACTTGCACCATAGCGATCGCCGCTATGCGACTGCATAACCAGTATGCTCTCTAACTTCGGGAGGATGAAAAGCCAGAACAATATGGTCTTTAGGTACTCCAGCAGCAACTAATTCGGCGGTTATACCATCTTCAATCCCATCATAGTGAATCCAAATCTTGTCATTGCGAAATTCAACATGAACTATACAGCCATGAACTCGGTGGTCTTTTTCCCAACCTTCGTTTACTAATATGTAGTGATTGCGATCTTGACTAATAACTACATAAGTAATTACATCACCATAGCGATAAGGGAGGTCAGCATAATATTGGAGAATGTTCTCTAGAATCTTGCGCCATTGGTCTAAAGGGAGATTTTTGGTATCCATAAGATGATTTTCTCACTCACTGGGTCAAAAACTATCATGTGAAAACCGGGTTACTTCAAAGACTGAGTGAGCGATCGCAATTATGTAGACGTTGCGCAATACCTGAGTTACGTGCAACACCTAGACCCTAAAAATATCAAATTCCCAACCAGGGGCGTAGATGAGCCCGTCGAACCCTAACACCTGGCTTAGTTTTAGTACCAATACGGACATCATTTGATTGCCCACATTCCCAAATATAAACTAGTTCGCCATCATAATCAGCTAAGGCATCAATACGTAATCGCCACACACTATTAGCTGCATCCTTAATATATTCCATCTGCTCATTACTAAATCCCGCAACAGCTTCACGTAATTCCTCAGTTTTAACTGATAGTACAAGTTTACCAAGTGACGACTTATCATTCCAACTATTCATCATCTGTTGTCCAACAGATGGAGCAGTGACGACCGATAACTGCTCAGATTCCGTCATGGTGACGACCTCGTGACGACCCAAAACGCTTGCTGTTGAAGCATTTAACTCCAGTGACAACTTATCTCCCTGACTCGGTTCTTCTGTAGATAACATCAAGTAACTTTGGTTGTTGCTATTTTCTGCTACTTTATCAGTCAAAAGGTCGTCACTAGCTAAAAATCCGTCACCAGAAGGAGTTTCAGTCGTCACCAAGGTCGTCACTAGGTCGTCACTTTCTTGATTGAGGTCGTCACTAACAGAAATTAGTAAAGGAAAATTCTGTCCCGGTTTGCGGATGGCAATGCTGGTGATAAACCGCCCTCTATTAGTTTTCTGCTTAATAGCATTAATCCCCAATTGAGCTTTCAACAAATTTAGCAACGTGCTAGAAAATCGTTGCTTGTTCATAGTTCCTTGTCCGTTGTTATTCGCCCATTGAGCGTAATTCGGATAGAGAAATTCCTCAGAACTTTGGCTAATGTCCCCAATACCTGTGAGAGCATTAGGATCATAATACAAACATTCATCAGCCCAATTAGCCAGTGGGTTAGTTTCCATAAGAACTTCTTTGCTGAATACAGCCAGTGATGACACCTTATTATTTGTATCCACAAAGTAATCCTTGATTTCTGCTTCTGGCATTTCCAGCACCCAAGAGAGAAAACCAGGAAGATAGGGGGCGAACTCTTCCATCAAGTCACGGCGCTGATGAGGAGCAATAACACGATTAAAAGGCATTGACAGACGACGGCGAGCAGTGGCGTTGGTGTAATCTGTACTTTGCATTGCTTCATTCGCTGCTACCATGACTACACCATTAAATTTAAAACTACCTGTTTGCTGTATCCCTTTTTTCTCATGTCGCAGGTCGTCATAGCCTGTAATGGCTTTAAATACGCTGACATCACCTGTATAGCGTTCAGAATCAGTGATACAAATTAGTTTCTTGCTATAAAACGAAGCAGTCTCAAACCGATTCTGTTCTAGTTGTTTAAGTGTAGTGATAGCGTAGTTTTCTTTACCTACTAATTCTTGCACAAGTCTGAGTAATGTACCTTTACCAGTGCCACCAGCACCGACTAACTCTAGATATCTTTGCATTTTACCGCCGCGCTCGGTAATTGTAGCATTAATTGCAGCCCTAATGACCTGTACCCAATTTTCTTGTCCTTCGCAAACTTCTAATAGCCATTGGTGAATTGGTTCACAGCCAACGCTGCGGTCAGACCACTTAAAAGGTAACTGACTCAACATTCTATAACCAGGAGCGTGGGAGTATTGTTTGAGAGTATTAACGTCTAGTACACAATCTTGTAAACAGATATAGCTAGAACAGACTTCCCAATGATTAATCCTTAAATCCCCTTTGAGGAGATTTAGCGTATTGGCGACAAAACGATAACTAAAATGTTGTATGCGAGATCGTAATTCTGTAACTATAATGTCCTGTGCTTCCTCATAAGGAATTTCACCCCAAACACCTTGTTTTTGTTGTGCCTCATACCAGTACCATGCTTTATTAGCTACATGCCAAGCTAGTTTATGACGATAATTTTCTGCCATTTCAGCAGCAAAAGCTGACTCTGACAGGACTTTATGATTATTTTCTTCCGTCTTAAACTGAAGTTCCCAAGTTTCAAAATTAACAGCCTTTGCTAACACATTATTTCGGAAAGCATCAATACCCTTAGCTTGAATGTAATCGTCCATCCCCTTTCCTTCCGTTGTAGTCCACAAACCCGTAATAATATGTACAGGTACTTTAAATTTAGTTAATTGATTACCTAGTTTTCTTTGTGCTTTAAGCACATTTTGATTAGTTTGGGTACTTTCATCTGCGTCAAAACCAATAATCCAGCCAAAATTAGCACGGGCTAATAATTCTAGAGTATCAACTAAATAACGTTTACCTTGAGGGTCTTTAGCTGCTGATGTTAATCCTTGTTCTACACCAGCGATCGCCACTGTGGGAATTCCGTGAGAACAACCAGCGATCGCCTTGAATAGTCCTTCAGTCAAAAGTAAACAAGGATGACCATTGATCCAATAGCAAAGTGCTTTAAGCGCATCTAAATCTTTCCAGTAAAATGGATTATGAGGATGATTTGGTAACATTGCGTCATATTCTTCCTGACTTGCTGTGCGATATTTAGGAGCTTTCTTGTCATCTGAACTTTTCCAGGGTTTATTAGGGCGATATTGTCCAAAACCATTGATACCTTCTAACCAAATACCATCGGAAAGGGCTGTATATCCTAATCGCTGAGTCGCTTCTCGAATTTCCATTGAGCGACAATTAGCCTCTATCCATTCTGAAGATAAACCGCGCTTTATCACGCATTCTCGATAATGTCTGTCTGTCAGCCTATTAGTGTTTACAGTTGTAGTTTTCTGTGTATTATCCACTTTTATTACTCCGAATTTTTCAAAATCCGGGTAACTCCTGATTGCAATCTGACCCCAAAATTAGTTAATCTAGGGGTAAGCGATCGCGGTCCCGAAAAGCCTCGTAAACTTTTCCGTCGGAGCTACCGCAATATGACAAAGCAAATAGTCTTAAAGCCGTTCTTAGTGCCTCCACACCTAGATCGGCTTTTTGCATGGCATTCTGTACTACTGTGCTTATGATGTTTACGTCCTCCAACGTTCCCATCATAATTTGGCAAGAATTTGACTTCTTAGCATTTGCACTCTTTTTGTAAGACATGGCTCGCAATCAATATTGAGCCTCAAGTATTAGCTTAGATTTTCCCTTGAAATACTTAATCTGGTTGTTTGGCTGATTTCCTCCAATTCCATTAGCTCATTGTTTTCTAGTACCCATCATTGATTTCCTCTGGTGGAACCCACTCGATTAACTCACAAGGTTGAACCCGATAAGTGTCACAAATTTTGTTCATTGCGATTACGTGTGGTACTTGCCAGGGATTGTCATACAAGGCATAAGCAGTAGTTGCAGATAGCCCAGTATCTTTCCCAAATTGATAACGGGTAATACCCTTATGATCAATAAACTGCTTGATCCTATTCCTAACTGGCATCAATAACAAGTGACTGATAATAACAGTTAACTATTATTATAATTGATCAGGATTTAAAAGCAATACTCGTGAATGAAATCGTCAGATTGCTTTTCGAGGAAGGATTTTCAGATCTTTTTCAATGCGGCTACAACCCATCCATTAACAACTCATACCAATTTTTAATTTACGATTTATAGTTAAAGCCTTACATAGACTGAGTTATAGGGTTTGGATCTGTTACCAACTTTTCGTGAATTGGTATTACTTGTGCTTTCCTCTAAGAATGGTGGAGGGTATGTGGGTAATCTTCAAGGTGAAACAAGTTATACAGTAGTGGCTATGTAACAATACAACTGGATTGTTTTTGGATACTACCTCACTTTTGGTCGTCCTTAATCCATACGGTCATTTTTAGGCATTTAATGCAGTTATAGGTAGATTTCCGGCTATTTATCTCTCCATTCCTTCCATTTCCCCTTTATTCTCCCTTTTATATCTTGGTGAAAACTTCGTGACAATAACATTACTAAAGTCATATTACATTAGTCATAATCTATTCACCACTTTAGTAACTTACTTATAATTGACTAGTACGGTAAATTTAGAAACAACAGATGAAACAGTTAAGTACCTGTAAATATAATTAGATATCTACCAACTTAACTTTGTTCCATTGATATTGATATCTTGTTTTCTGATCGAGATATTCTAGCTTTTCTTTCAAGATAGCTGGGGTTCAATTTAATTCTATCAACAGCCAACAGCAGATTGTTTGTAGATTAAGTACTAATTAAATCATAGCAAAATCTGCATTTTCTAAACGTAACTTAAGAGGTAAAAGTAATGAGTAAGGGTGCTATAGGAGCTGGAGCAGGTGGTGCACTTGTGGCTGCAGCAGGTACAGGTATTGCAACAGGTGCTATTTCTGTCGCAACAGGTACTAGCGCAGTTGCAGGAGGTAGCAGTGCCATTCTTGCTATTGCAGTAGGAACTAATGCCTCGGCAACAGGTGCTATTGCTATTGGAGCTGGAGTTGGAGCAACTGCTTCAGGTACAATGCTTGGGATTGCTGCTGCGAGTCTTGCACCAGTGGCACTTCCTTTTTTAGGAGTGAGTGCTATTGTGGGTGGTACTGTTTTTGCAATTAAATACTTCTCAGATAGAGACTAGTTTGTTCCTAGTTCTTACTTCCATTCCTGGTAGTAGTGAAAATATAGCGATACTAAAATCTCAAGGCTTGATTTAGTGAAGTTTGACTGATAAAAAATTACTGTCTTTATATTGGCACTAATTGCCGGTACTGCAACCATGTTTTTCCGCAATCGAAACTGATTTCTTGTTATTTAAGCTTAAAGATATCGAGGAATATAAAATTATGAGCTGGCTTGATAAATTGGCTGATTTTGATCCAACAAGTAGCAAAGGAAGACAAAACCTCAATAATATTCTGAGTTCAACAGTACCTGGCTACAGTGCTGCAGAAAGCATAGTTGATAATTATGTACGAGACACTGTTAGTCCTAAACCAGGTTCCATTCTTCATTGTAGTCTTTATACTGCCGAACACTCTGGTATTTATATCGGCAATGGAGAAATTGTTGAATTGTCAGGTAAACTTAGTCGCAATAGTGGTGATATTCATATAACCAACAAAAGTGGTTTTACAGCAGGTACAAATGCATTAACCGTTTACGTTGCTTGCTATGGGGATGGGAGTGAACCCATCGGTTTAGAAGCAGTTGCTCAAAGAGCTAGAGCTTTAGTAGGACAAACTAGAAACTATCATTTGTTTAACAATAATTGCCATATGTTCACTTCTGGCTGCATAACTGGTAACTTTAATAACGACGACAATTTCTTCATAGACCTTCAAAATACAATTAGAGAAATTTACGATGATTTTAACTGGAGAGCTTGGAATTAAAGCTATAGAAAGTAACTAGGCATTAACCAAAAGTTTCATAAATGATTACTGTCTTGAATTTTCCACCACTAGAAAACAGTTATAGAGATGAAAGCAAAATTCCTTCCTAAAAACAACGTGAGTTCAATGCAATTAAAATATAGCAGCAGGTATTGCTGGTAAGCCTTTGGGGTGAATATTAATCAATGGCTTTTTAAGTAAATATGTATAAGCAGTCAAGTCAGCTATCCAGTTGACCAAAAAGTTGAATATGCTGCGATGAAGGTGTAATCTATTTTATTCGTCTAGCAATACCATTACAGTCCATCCATCAACAACTCTGACATCTCTAATTGATCGCGATTGCGATTATCATCATAAATCTGTAGCGTATTCAACTTAGCATGTCTACTGAGTTTCTGCGCCTTCCTCACATTCCCATCAGTCTTTTCCAGCAAAGTAGTAATCGCACTATGACGACATCTATGTGGTGACATCTGCTTATCTACACCAGCACTTTTAAACAATCCCCTAACTATCTTATAAATACCATCTCCAGTCAACCGATGTCCAAAGTGGTGAAAATCTACAGAGGTAAATAGAGGAAAGTTACTTGACATATCAGCACGGCGAGCAATCAACCAATCTATCAAAGCCAATGTAGTATTTTTAGGTAAATGTATCACTACTCGCTTTTGCTTTCCCTTGCCCAATATTGACAGTGTTCCTTTACTCGCATCAAAGTGACCCACATCTAATGTACTGATTTCATTCCGTCTAAGAGCATTTCCCCAAAGAAGTAGTAACAGAGCATAATTGCGCTTTCCAATTAGAGTAGAGAGATCGCACCCCTTCATCACCTTGATAAACTCCTCTTCTGTCACCCCACTAGTATCCCGATAGGGCTGCACGGTCACATTATCTACATCTATAGTATAAGTACAGATACCCATCTTGCGCCCAAAAGCGATTAATGATTTAATAGCAGCTAGACGACGATTAATGGTATTGGGTGATAATCCCAATTCATTCAACTGAGTTCTGTATTTGGTGACGACAATAGTAGCCTTATGCGCGTGTAATCGTAGGAACTCAGCGATCGCCTCCTGCTTCGGTTTACTCCCTGTCATGCGCACAAAGAAATCAGTCAGATCTTTCCTGTATTCCTGGCGTGTTCCCTCAGAGTTCTTAGATTTCAGTAATTCACTGAGAATATCTGGTTCTGATTCCAAAGCCTCAGCAAAATATGACCCAACTCTTGCTGGGAGAGAACCTTCAACAATTTCTACTGGGACTAACTGGCTGATTTGTTCCATAATTCCATTATATCCTCTCGCTATCGAAAATCGCTGTTTTCGATAGCGGCAAGAAAATAAGATGTATTAAAAGACACTGTTAGTAGAGTCAGTTATACTAGTAAATAGGGGGGTTTCTCTGTTGATTAAATGCTCATTCATGAAATTCGTCGCTTTTAACTCTGAGTGAAACTAGCGCTTAGTCGCGCTAAAGATACCGCTTAATTGCTATAACAAACGCTAACATAAAATAATCAAAATTTATCTTTTATCCGATAAAAACTCCGATTAATATCTTCAAAGAGCGATTAATCGCCCTTGAGGAATTATTCTTGATTCGCCCAAAAACGATTATTGTTTAATTCACGCGATTAATCGCTCTAATAAAGTGGTATTTGCCTGATGTTTCAGTACTTCTATTGGCGATTAATCGCTAATAGTCGTGTTTTGTCGTATATTCTAATAAATAAACTCTCTTACAAACAAATTTATTAGTAAGGTTTTACTAGTAAATGCTTTTGATAATTTGCTATAACTAACTTAAATCCACTTCACCTTGATAAGACATTGGCCTAGGTTTTGATTTACTTATGTCCTTTAACGATCTTTTCACTAGTAAGGGAGGACGACAGATTTTACAATATAGCGGTCTTGGTCCGAAAGTTTCCCGTTTTGTAGCCTCATTGCATTTCTTGCAAATAAAGTTAAAAATCCGAGAATGGATTACTCTCTTATGTGCTCTTACAGTGTATTCTCTAACTTCAACTATTTTCGTAGCCATTGTTTATCGATGTTCTATCTGCCTATTTTTACTATATCGGTTCAAACAAATTAAACATTTATACCGTTTGTTTGAGAACTAGTTTCTCTGAAAGAATGCTGTCATAAAATGTGCTGTGTTCAAGATGCGATGGTTCCAACAGGTGAAGAGATCGCACTACAAACATTTTTCGCAGCTAGCTTTTTAGCCTCTTTTTTAGACTTTCCCACACCTGTACCATTATTCCCTAAAAATTGGCAAGTACACACAAAATTTCCTAGACTATATTTGTAGCTGTACTCTGGAAGACTATGACTTCCCATGAGAGCAAATATATTTAATTCAGAAACGTAGTCCCTCTCATCTTCAGGCATTTCTACAGGTATAGAATTAGCTGGTAATTTAGCTGGTATTATATTAACTGGTTCATCGATAATTACTGGTGGTTCATCGATAATTACTGGTGGACATTCAGGTACTACTTCTAAATTGTCATCTATATAACTTTTAATCCATTCTTTCGCTGCTAGATTTACTGCCATTTTTTTACTAATATCTGATGCCATTGGGCGGATTTTACTTGTCATCACATTTCCATCACAGCATATTGATAAATTGACAATAAACATTTTTCTACTGTCTTGCTCCGCAGTAGTTTGCATATCATTCCAATTCGGTTTCTTTTGAATTGAAATATTCAAAACACTTTTAGCCGTTTCTGGTGTCAAATTTTCTAGTACTTCCTGCTCTAAAAGTTTTAGACGTTCTCCTTCTATCAAAATATGATAGAAATCCTCTTGTGTGAGCAATTGCGCTTTTGCTCTGCGGATTACTTCTTCTTCTATCTCTAGCAGCTTAGAATTAATTACTGCCATTTTTACTATCTTACTAAAATCCTTTGGTGCTAAATCTGTCAAACTTTCTTTTAAAATCCTGTTCATTGTTTTTTGCTTTTCTCTTGTTTCAATATATTCTTTACGGTGGGTATCTCTCTGTTCAATTACTTGATTTATCTGTTCAGCAATTACTGCTAATTCTTCATGATTATATGGTGGTTTACTAGCATTAATCAATCCTTTTAATCCCCAATGGACAACTACATCAGCATACCGACGAATTGGCGATGTCCAATGGAGATAACTAGGCAGATTTAAAGCAAAATGTCCTGTAGGAATTGGGTCATATTTAGCTCTACCTAAACAACTTCCCAAGAACTTCCTTAATTCTTCAGGAGATGCTATATCCTGAATATGTGGCATCAATAGCTGCTTATCTTCCGGTAAATTACGAGTTGCATGATTTCTAAAAAGTGCTGGATAAGATGCTTGCTTTAAATGCTTTGCGGCTACCGTATTAGCTAGAATCATAAATTCAGCTATGATCTGCTGGGAACGAGAAAATCCCTCTAGCAAGATTTTACCTTCTTCATCAAAGAAAAACCCATGGGTATGGGTAAATCCTATCGCCCCTTTGCGGATTCTATTTTGATTTAATCCTTGAGAAATTCTCTTCATTAAAGCTAATAGATTGTACCATTTGTTATCTGGTTCTTGTTCTAGAATTAAATCAACTATTTCATAAGTGAAGCGTTTTTGACTGATTAAAATAGTTTCCTCGAAGTTATAACTGACTACTTCGACGTTCTGATCTAATTTAATATTTAACGATACTGTATACCGCTCTTCACATGGTAATAAACTCAATTGATTTTCCGCCAAATCCCTTGGGAGCATTGGGATATTACCTTGTCTGAGATAGATGGTAGCTACTCTCTCTCGTGCTAGTAAATCTACGTAACTGCCAGGAGTAACAAAATTAGTAACATCCGCAATATGAATTGACACTAAAACATGATCGCCACGTATCTGGGCGAATATAGCATCATCCAGGTCTTTGGATGTTGGACTGTCAATAGTTATACCTTTAACTAGTTTTCGTTCTTTTGTAGTACTCATCGAAAGATATTAATTCGATTTGCTTCTCTATCGAACTTGATTTAATTATATAATAATTGTCAAATTTTAAGATATAGAGAAGCTGTCACCAGGAGCAAGATAGCCTAAAAGCCTTGGCAATCACAAGAAAAAACTAATGCACTTCTAATCAATAGAGATTAGAACTTTATTGAAGCTGTTGAATTGCTTCAACTTGATGAGTAGTTGCGTTTCCGCAGAATATTAACACGATTTCATTCACGGTTATTATGCTTAAACAAGCAATCTGAAGCATATAGAAATACTCCTCTGGAACCAAAGCCACCAGAAAAATCCCTAGTTAAGACATTACCTAGAAATCCTTTATTGGGGGACAAGGACTGGCTTACTCGGCACATTCAACCCTCCGTTATGTGTCAAGCATCATCCGCCTAGTAAGCCAATCCTTGTCTTAAGATCCAGCTATTTGGAAGTTCTTAACTTCAGGATATCAACATGAAATAAAAAGAGACAGAAACAACTTTGTAAAATATGTCTTAAGATAGAGGTAAAGTTTTAGTTTTACCCACTATTGCTTTGATTCTTTGATTGAACTAAAATTATTATAAACTATTCCCAATAGAAAATCTTGCCAATTTGACATTAATTAGTAATGAAAATAAATATTCTTTTCCGTTAATTAATGCTTAATCAATGGTATAATAAGTAGAGAATATAAAAACACTTAACATTGGTGTTTCTGATCAGTTTACAGATAATTATATTCAGATTATTGAGCCATAGAATACTATGAAACAATATCCTAAGAACTGGGGCGAGTTAACAATATCAATTAAAGAGCAATCTAATTGGTCTTGCTACAAGTGTGGTCGTAGCTGCTTACGTCCTGGGGAAAAGTCTAATAATATTAAGCCTCGTGCCTATAACTTACAGGTTCACCACTGGAATAGAGATCCATCAGATAATAGGCTAGAAAACTTAGTCTCTCTCTGTGCGCCCTGTCATCTTGATTATCATAGAGGTGGAAAAAGTAATATCTCTCCTGGTCAGTTATCATTGTTTGATGGTTATATTTATTAACTCTTGGAATATCCTCTAGAAATAGGATAATAACCAACGATTTGACTGGTAATATTAGTAATATAACCTTCACGGAAACTAAAGGGAGCAGTTGCGATCGCTAAGATAACTGCTCCCTAGTACAGGTAATTATTGTTACTCTCGTTCTACTGGTTGTAGTCTACTTTCTAACCATTGCTGTAGGTCATCTACCGTAGAGAAGTCGAGTAACGCTACTGCTAATTGTTCCAGTTGTTCAGCAGGGAGTTGACGAATTCGCTCGATTAATGATGGTTTAATTTCACCAATTCGATGATTAAGTAGTTGTATAACTAGTTTCTGCTCACCTTTGATTTCACCACGTTCTTCACCTCGCTGTAAAGTCTGCTGTTCCCATTCTAAGTAAGCTGTTGACAATTGCATTACATCCTCCTGGTCTTCTTCATTTAAATCTGTCTGTTTAAGAACCATAATGCGCAAGTTAGTAAGCATTCTCAGAGTGTTGTTTCTATAAGGACGGGTATCTGGCAGTGCTAAAAACTCACTAATCCTCCTACAACAGCACCACCAAAACTAAAGGAGCAATACTTGGTTGGACATTTCACCAACAACCACGCATTATTCCCTGTAGCATGTAATTGATTTTACTCTGTCCTAAAACAAGAGGAGTGAGCATCACTCCCCAAATAAAGTAATTAGCTAACTATTGCTCTGCTTGTGTTACTCTATCCTGTAACCAAGTTTCTATATCGCTTATATTAGTGAAACCGAAAACGGCTTTCCCCAATTCTGCCAATTGTTCATTGGTTAATTTTTTAACCTGTTCAGTTAAGGAAAGAGGAATTGTAACAAAACGGTAATTAAGCAGTTCTATAACTAGCTCCCGCTTACCTTTGATTTCACCGCGTTGTTCACCGATTAATTCAGATTCTTCTCTTACTAGTTCTATGGTTGGGCTAATGAGTGGCATGATTCGCTCCTGTTCTAATCGTTTAACTTTAGCAATAAATTCTGCTTGTAATCGCTTGGACAAAGACATAATGGTGTCGATGATGTCGAAGATCTTAATAATGTCTCTATTTGTCCAACCTTTCTCGTAGATTTTTTGAACTATTGCCCATTTCCATTTAGCCCGTTCAGCTAGATTACGTGTTGTGGCTAAAGTTTTTAGATGAGCCATGATAATGATAGCAAATATCTCATCGCTTGACTCTAGTTCATCCCATCTTAATAGATAGTCCAGCAGTTTTACTGGGTGAAATATCAGAATGTTTTCGTCACCCAAAATCCCAGACTTATAAGAATCG
>Ga0116228_10002694_pt1 | contig 15401 bp, 13 predicted proteins | sample S1TSphfallax_2_FD_89694 | JGI IMG/M metagenome (GOLD analysis project Ga0116228, IMG submission 89694) | Host-associated microbial communities from peat moss isolated from Minnesota, USA - S1T2_Fc - Sphagnum fallax MG | ecosystem: Host-associated > Plants > Peat moss > Unclassified | place...
ACCGGCTTCGACTGGCTCGGCTTTAACCGCATCTTCAATATTCCCATTGGCGTGCTGACTCTGTGTGTCATCGCTTTGGCGTGCGGTTTCCTGCTCAGCCGCACCGCGTTTGGCCGCTGGCTGTATGCTTCCGGCGGTAACGAACGTGCCGCCTCGCTCTCCGGCGTGCCGGTAAAACGGGTCAAAATCACAGTGTATGTCCTCTCTGGCGTCTGCGCCGCCATTGCCGGTCTGGTGCTCTCCTCCCAGCTCACCTCGGCAGGCCCGACGGCAGGTACCACCTATGAACTGACCGCCATCGCCGCAGTGGTTATCGGCGGTGCGGCACTGACCGGCGGACGCGGTAACGTTCGCGGCACGCTGCTTGGCGCATTCGTCATCGGCTTTCTTTCCGACGGGCTGGTTATTATCGGGGTTTCCGCCTACTGGCAAACCGTATTCACCGGCGCGGTCATCGTATTGGCCGTACTGCTTAACACGCTACAGTACGGACGACGCAGCAAGTGATGTGACTTTAGATGTAAAAACAAGAAGATAGAAAACTCTACACCCTACAAACACTGGAGTATCTCACATGTTCCATAACAGCAGACGTTTCCTGATGGTCACCGCCGTCGCCGCAATGACGGTGTTCGCGACCCCTTCCTGGGCGGATAAAGGCCTGATGACGATTATCGTCAACGACCCTTCCAACCCTTACTGGTACACCGAGGGCCAGGTGGCTAAGGCACAGGCTGAAAAACTCGGCTATTCGGCGACGGTCAGCGCCCATAAAGGCGATACCAACACCGAAAGCCAACTGATTGACACGGCGATCACCAACAAATCCAAAGCGATTATCCTCGATCCCGCTAACGCCGACGGCTCGGTAGGATCGGTCAAGAAAGCCATCGCGGCGGGGATCCCGGTGATTGTTATCAACGCCGAGCTGAACCAGAGCGGACTGGCGAAGGCGCAACTGGTGTCTAATAACGCGCAGGGTGCCGCATTGGGTGCAATGGAGTGGGTCAAGGCGGTTGGCGACAGCGGTAATTACGTCGAACTGCTCGGTTCGCCGTCAGATAACAATGCCGCAACCCGTGCCAACGGCTACGATACCGTGCTGTCACAGTATCCTGACCTCAAACAGGTTGCCAAAGAGGTTGCCAACTGGGACCGCACTCAGGGCTATAACAAAATGCAGTCCATGCTTCAGGCGCATCCTGACATTAAAGGGGTGATCAGCGGCAACGACGAAATGGCGCTTGGCGCGATTGCCGCGTTGAAAGAAGCGGGGAAACTGGGTCAGGTCAAAGTCGGTGCATTCGATGGCTCACCGGACGCGGTTGATGCAGTGAAAGCCGGCACACTGGCCTACACCGTCATGCAGCCAGTGGCACAATTTGCCGCCAAGGCGATTGATGAGGCCGATACCTTCCTTAAAACCGGTAAAACCGGTGCGGCTCAGGAGAAACAGCTGTTTGACTGTGTGCTGATTAACAAGGATAACGTCGCGAAATACACTTCCGCGTTCAAACTGTCTAATTAACGCAGAGAAACAGGTTAACTTTCCGTTCTTACAGGCTTTTTTACTTCGCTGATTTGCCAAACCGCTCAATCAGCGCTGTAATAGGTCGATTTTACAGGACACCCCGTCGCCCTTCTCGTGCCGACGGGGTGACGTTAATTCGTCTTTTGGAACTCACTATGACTCAGGCTTCCCAAAATAATGCAGTCGACGTTTTCATGGCGGAAGCGCTGCCCAGCGACAGTCGCCAGGCGAGACAGCTTGCACGTCGCCAGCTGATTGTCGAGGCGGTGATGGCGGAAGGCGCGATTCGTATTGAGGACATCACCGACCGCTTCAGCATCAGCCTGATGACCGCACATCGCGACATTGATGAACTGGTCGAGCGCGGCCTGCTGAGAAAGACGCGTGGTGTGGTTTCCGCGACGCCCACCAGCCTGGTCGAGTCCAGCGACGTTTATCGTTCCACCCGTCAGCTTGAAGAAAAATGTGCCCTTGCCGAGGTTGCGGCCAGCTATATCGAACCCGGTCAGGCAATATTTTTCGATGACTCCACTACCGTGCTGCAAATGGCGCGCTATTTGCCGTCAAAAGCGCCGCTGACGGTGATTACTAACTCACTCACCGTGATGACCGAGCTCAAAGAAATGCGCGACATCACCTTAATGGGCCTCGGCGGCCAGTTCTATAACTGGTGCAACGCCTTTATGGGCCAGATGACGCGCAAGGAAATCGCGAATTTACAGGCGGATATGTTCTTCGTCAGCATGTCGGCGATTATCGACGATCGGGTATTTCACCAGTCGGCCGAGATGGTCGAAACCAAGCGCGCAATGTTTGAGTCCTCCGAGAAACGTATTCTGCTGGTCGATCACACCAAGTTTGAACGCCGCGCCCTGCATAGCTTCGCCCACCTCGACGAGTTTGACGTGGTCATCGTCAATCAAGGCACGCCGCTGCCCATCATTCAGCGCATGAAGGATAAAAACGTCAATGTGGTGGTTGCACCGATGAAAGCTGATTAGCCGTTATCCTGAAAACCGGGATAGAGGCTCATCCCACCGTCAACGAACAGCGTGGTGCCATGCACGTAGTCGGAGAGGTCGCTAGCCAGCCAGACCACGGCGTTAGCAACGTCGACAGGGTCACCGATCCGCCCATAGGGCACCAGTTTGAGGATTTTGTTGGTACCTTCTCCCTCTCTGCTGCTTGCATTGATGGGGGTAGCGATGGCCCCAGGAGCCACAGAATTCACGCGGATCTTCTCGCCACCAATCTCCTGCGCGATGCTGCGCATCAACATATCCACTCCCCCTTTCGAAGACGCGTAATTAACGTGCCCACCCCAGGGAATAACCTGATGCACCGAACTCATGTGGATAATTTTCCCGATGGCGCGGCTCACATTGCGCTGTGTCCCCTGTTTGCGGAACTGACGTAATGCCGCGCGGGCACAGAGAAATTGCCCGGTGAGATTCACCTCGATCACCTTGTTCCAGTCCGCCAGCGTCATCTCACCAATCGGCGAATCCTTCTGCAAGCCCGAGTTGGCGACCAAAATATCCAACGCCCCGAATTCGGCGATCGTCTGTTCAAACAGACGCTCAACGTCCTCTTCGTTCGAGACATCTCCCCCTAACGCGATAGCCTGACCGCCCTGTTGACGAATCTGTGCGGCCAAGGCTTCGGCGGGTTCTGCATGACTGTTGTAATTGACAACAACGCTGGCACCGGCGGCTGCCAGCCCTTCGGCACAGGCATAGCCAAGGCCCGAGCTGGCACCGGTGACCAGCGCAATTTGATGAGTAAGAGATAAATTCATGCATGCTCCTCATTGATTTCTATTGGGTATTACAACTTAGTGTAGTCACTAGAGTTGTTCAGCACCGAAATAATGAGCACGCAAAGGTTACAAACTCCTACAGAAACAGACTCAATGACCGTGCACCGTCCAGCTCACCAGACGCATTACCACAGGCCGAACCACAAGAATGCAAACGAAGGCCGCAGGCATTGCAACGCGATAGGCATTCATCACATTTGCCATGTAATGATCCCCTGCGCCAAATTCAGCGAACGTGATCACCAGACTCATCATAAACGCCATGATGGTCGCCATATAAAGCGCAAAAACGTAGGGTGAGGTATGCTTGGGAAAGCGGATCCTTGCAGTATTCTTCAGGGTGCTCTGGGTCATCGTTGTCTCCTGCTTTTTTGATAAGTAGCGTAAGAGCGCTTAACCTAACAAGCTCTCCGGTACGGCGGTAGAGGCGCTATGCTTTAATCATTGCTAAGTAAAAATTACGAATGGAGCGTTGAGCATCAATGGATATTCTGGGCCTGATCAATAGCTTTATCCGCGTGGTGGATAACGGCAGCATCGCAGCAGCGGCTCGTGCCCAGGGCATAAGCCCTGCCGCTGTAAGCCAGAGCATCTCGCGGCTCGAAAATCATTTAGGGGTGCGGCTGCTGTCGCGCACTACGCGTAGCATGACGCTCACCGAAAGCGGCAAACGTTATTACGAGAAAGTGCACCACATCCCGCAGGATATCGACCTTGCCTCGCAGGCCGCTGCCGTCGAGACCAAACCTCAGGGGGCGCTGTGTATCGCAACGACCGCCGCCTTTGGCCGTCACGTGCTCGCACCGCGCATGCCTGCGTTTAAAGATGCTTATCCAGATATCGAAATAGAGATCATCAGCACCGATCGCAGCGTCGATCATCGGCTAGAAGGCGTAGATGTCAGCATTCGGATCGAGGCCCAGCTCAACGATCAGCTTATCGCCCGCCCTATTGCCTCAATCCCTTTTGTGTTTTGCGCCGCCCCTGCCTATCTTGACCGCGCAGGCGTACCTGCAACGCCTGAGAACCTGAGCCATCATTCCTGCCTGGTTTTTCGTTATCCCACCGATGGCCGTTTCCTGCCCTGGAGTTTTGTGCGTGACGGCAAACGTTTCAACGCCAAACTGAACCCCGGTTTTATCAGTGATGACATCGATATCATTACGCAAATTGCACTAAACGGCGGCGGCATTGCCCGACTTGCAGGCTTCGTCGCACAACCGTTGATTGATGCGGGAAAGCTGGTAGCGTTATTTACTACTTTTAACGACGACACCGCCCGAGCGGAACCTTTACCGATGAATATCTATGCCTGCGTGACGGAACGTTCGGCGCTCAATGCCAAAGTACGGGCGTTTATTGAGTTTCTGGAGGGAATGTAATGCTTTGCTGCAAAGGGTTCAGCAGTGAATTTCAGGCATAAAAAAAGACATCCTGAGATGTCTGAATTCTGGCCCCTACAGGGTTGGATATAAACACCCAATTCATTGTATTAAAACAATAAAAATTCACACCAACTTAGTACATACCCCCAAAGATACCCCCAAATGTTTTTGTGTAGCTCTTTTTACGGTGTTTTTCACCGTGCTGGAGGCATAAGAATTATCGCCGATAACTTTTTTATTTTCTTGACATAGGGTAGGTAACTTTCCAATCTCTACCCATTTCAGATAAATGATCTTTACATCCCCTGACCCTGACCCGAAATCCTGCTCCATTCAGAAACAGAATTCCGGCATGATATTCACTCCCCCGAGCGGAGGTTGTGCCGATGAAAAAGTCACGATTCACCGAAGAGCAGATTGTCTTTGCCCTGAAGCAGGCTGAGCTGCGACTTATCCAGCCCGGCAATCCGACACAGAACGGATTTGTTGAGAGTTCTAACGGACGCTTTCGCGATGATTGCCTGAATGAACATTGGTTCAGTGACGTTAGTCATGTATGGAAAACCATCAGTGAATGGCGTCAGGATTATAACGAATGCCGCCCGCACTCCGCGCTGAATTATCAGACGCCGTCTAAATTTGCGGCGGCCTGGAGAAGGGGTAATTCTGAGAGTAAAGGATCAGACATTAATAACCGAGTGTTGTATCTAATCCTGGGGGCAGGTCACGTGAGTTCAATTAATTTAGCAAGATATTTTAAATTTCTATAAATTTAAATACCCACAGATATACCAAAAAAAATTTAGTAGGTAATCCCCTTCACTATTTATACGATTTCGGCTATGAAATTAGCTTATAGTAAGAAATGGCAAAATGCCATAAATATAAAAGTATTATTTATGGCATTAAAAAGGTAATTAGGCTAATCAACCTTACATGAATATCCATATTTCTTATTCATACATTGCCTATAACCCGAAACATCATATCCACATTTAACTAATAATCCGATCATTTGAGAAACGTAGACTTCTAATTGCTCTGGCTCTTTATCCAAATAATCATCAACATTAAAGTTACAGTTCTTTAAATGATCAAACGCCAAAGTCACAGCCTCCTCTAAAGTCTGAGTGTGAGTATTCACCTCACTTCCCTTCACTAATCCTAAAGCATCTGGAAGAACCGTGTCTTCTTTCTCAAAGTAGAATACAAAGGAATGCATGTCAGCATCGCGATTAAAAAGATCTACGGAATATTTGAAGCTACTTTTAAGCAAGATCGTGTTTTTGCGTGCAATGGCGGCTTTTAAAAGCCAAAGAACTAGTAAAATCTGGAGAGTTTCATTCACTGTAGCTTTATCAACTAAACTTTCTAATTCATTTGACTCAAGCAAATATTGGTACCCAGCACTAAAGCACTCTTCAATCCGACTTAAAATATCATTATTTTTTGAAATACCTTCGACTATTTTTTTAAATTTTTCAATTACTTCTTTGTGCGCGCTATCTTTATTTAATCTCGTAGTAAGACAAAGCAACCATGGCAAGTCACTAACCATCTTCATTTGATATTCAAGAAGGTAATGCAATGAAATAAGAGTATTTACATTTAAGACATTATTACAGAAATCTAGATTTATGAAGTGATATGGGCCAAAATTCCTTACTCTATTCCATGCCTCTGAATTTAAATATTCAAGATTTTCAAAATCAAGATGATCCACGCGTGATGCTTTAGAAACATTTTCATTATCCAACAACTTACTTAATTCACCTTGTGCCTTCTCATAATCCCTTTTATTATTAATAATTCCATGAAAACCTAGCTTCTTTCCTTTTAAGCGTGAGGTGTCTTTTAAACCGCTATAAATATAGTTTATGTCTAATAGATCCCCACCCGGAAGGCCGAAGTAATTTATGACATCCGTTTTTCCATATTTACCAGTACGAAGAATCCTAAGAAAATGTTCTAACCATTGTTTTTCTCTAATGTATTGCTTACGCGGTTTGTGCCAAGGTTTAAACTCTTGCTTATCAGTGGAGCTCACACGCCCTGTGACTTCATCAGCATCAAAAAGAGAGTCATCAGCATCAAAAAATTTCATTTTCAAACCTCCACACTCAAAACTTCAATTAAATCTAAAACTAAACGCTGTTGTTTATCGACAGTTAAGCTATCTAATAAATTATAAGAGTCTAGAATCTGTAGAATTGCCTCAGATCTAACGATTAAGTTTTTTTGTTTTGTTTTGTTTTTTGATATTTGACTAAAAACAGATTTTAATTTTGACTCTTTAACCACGAAATTATCAGTAACGGTTTTAGTGATAATTGTTTTTTCTTCGTGCACAGTTTCTTGATTAAAAGAAAACTCTTTTATTTCGGATGACAAATCATCCAGCATAACTAGATTCGAACGTTCATTAGGATCTTTTTCATTACTAACGTATGAACGTGAAACAATCTCAACAATTGAATTACTAAATGCATCACCATATTCATTCGCAATTTCAACTTGTACTTCCTTTTTAATCTGTTTATATCGATTTACAACCTGGCGAATTGCATTATGTAACCATCTCATTACAATTTGATAATGTGGATGAGCAATATTGAATGACTCCCTATCAATGTTCAATGCTGAATCCATGCCCTTTGTTACAAATATCTCAGCCGTAAGCTGACTCTTAATAGTATGCTCCGCAACCTGATGCTTCATGAAATTTTCTTCGAAAAGTATTCCTGAAGCATCGTTTATCCTGATTAACGAACCATTGTGATCTCTAGGACTTACTTTAGGAGACCATAAAATATATGCTTCAAACTCTAACTCCCCTCCAGAATCTTTGAGTTCCAAAGCTGACAAATCAGGTTCGTATTTACCAACAAATAGGATTGGTTTTTTTACCCTAGCTTTAGACTCTGGTAAATTTTTAAACTTAATAGGCCGATATAACTTAATTCCATCAACATAAACATTAAAATCATATATTCTTTTTTGTGAATTAAATCCTAACGAATCTCCAATTGAAACTCCATCAAGTAAGTTATCATAAATTTTACTGACTTGGCCTTTTTGATTATTACTTAATACATAAATCTCTGGGATTTCATTTCGTGTCAAGTCAAACGGATGCTTTTCAATATATTGAAGCGGAACTGAAAGACCTAGAGTCCAAATCATGTTTAAATAACTATCCAAAACAAAGTTCAATTTTGGACTGACGGCATTTTTTGTTTTAGATAAAATCCCTTCATAGAGTTGAATGAATTTTTTATCAGAAGATGTGTTTTCATCCCAAGGCAAAGCAGGAAGTCGACTTGAATTGTCGCTATAACTTACAGCGCCGCGACTCTCACTAGATAAATATCCAACATGAAAATCAGGGAGAATTGCTTTTGATGAATCAAGTAAAGTATTAGGTTCATTGTCCTCATCAGGATTAGTTTCATTTTCAGTCTGTGCCCATATATCTACACTACGTAATTGATTTTGAGCACTCTTCTTAATGTTATGCAATATGATATCTGTGCCATGAGCTTCAAGGTTATCAGTTTCTTCAGTCCAAATATCTACATTACCTGTTTGAAAACCTCTTCCCCGCTCATCAAAATCATCTTGTTCTTTCACTAACTCATCAGAGTAATTATATAAACTTACTTTTGCTCTTAGATAAAATCCACTACCTTTTTGCTTTGTTACTATTTCAAAGTCTCTTGTTAACTGGGCAACACTAAATAATCCAATGCCGATTTTACCTATTAACTTTCTTTTCTTAATAAAACTCAATGAGTTATTATTATTATCTGTAACCTGGAGCTCTTTGCCTCTTTCGCTTCTTTTAGAACTCCCGCCGATATGGCGTATCATATTGACGAGAGTGTCAATGGACATACCATTGCCATCATCACGAATTGTCATAGATTCGAAACGAGGGACGTCCGTGCTTACATATACATTCTCTGCATCTGCATCATAAGCGTTGGATATAAGCTCTCTTATTGCAGAACCAGGCAGACGATAAATCCCATCGGTCACTCTAGCTAAAACTTTATCATCTGTTTCAAGCTTTGTTGACTGGAACTCACCTTTTTTTAAATTCTGTATTAGCTCTCTTTCAACTTCATCAACAATGATTGACATAATATTCCTTATACAAGAATCAATAAAAAATTTCTTTTATTAAATGCCCTAAAGCCTCCCCAAGAAGAGGTGGTACTGCATTTCCAATTTGAGTGTATCTAGGGCATTCTCTGGTTCTTCTCTCACCACCAGTGGTATACCTACCTAAAATTTTAAAACTATCTGAAAAAGATTGAATCCTAGCCATTTCTCTGACAGTTAATATTCTTGGTTCCGAGTAATGAAGTAAATCATCAGGCAAAGTTGTAAGCGTTTTTGATGGCTGATTTTCATTCAACACTGTGATAGCGTGCTTTTTAGTACCAATCTCTAAACGCATTGCATCATTCAAGCTTACACCCGGAGTGCATATTTCTTGTATTTTCTTAAATTTATTAATAGTTTCCGGCCTATGCCTAGCTAATCTTAAACTATTAGGTATTTTTTTTCCCATACCCTTACGCATTAATGTCAAATACTTTGATTTTTTTAATGGTGAGGTATAATTTAATTTATTAAAACCAGAGCCTAAACCTCCCGAGTGATAAACAACTCCATTACTTTCAACTGTTAAATCACCTATGGCCTCACCAACACTAATATGCCTTAGAGGTAATTGCTTATATTCAAGGAATTCTTTACGCATAGTCTTAAGCATCTCAAAAGGTTCGATTTTTTTATCAATAATTAGTTTTTCTTTTATACCTATCATGATAAACCGAGTTCTCTTTTGTGGAACTCCGAAATCCGCACTACAAACATAATTATGGTAAACTTTGTATCCTAAAGACTCAAGCTTTGCCTTCACAATCATAGAGTAAGGCAGTTTATCTCTTTCCCCATTTATATCTTTAAAAGAGGAATTAAACCCTCTAACATTTTCAAGAAGTAGAAATTTTGGTGAAATAATTTCTACCATTTTTATATATTCTTCAGAAAGTTGGTTTCTAGGGTCTGCAACATTGCGTTTTCCTGCCAGTGAAAAACCTTGACATGGTGGCCCCCCTGCAATCAAATCTACTTTCCCTTTCAGTTGATTAAGCTCAACATAATGATTTAGTAGTAATTCTTGAATAGTAGTAGCTTCTTTAGGCAACCATTTCGGCCACTGAAAATGAGAGCCCTCACTATCGATTAAGTTATGCTTGAAAGTAGAAAATGCCATAGCATCTTTTTCTACAGCAAATAAACCTTGCCAACCGGCGTTTCCTAGCCCTAGTGAAAGCCCACCACAACCTGAGAATAGGTCAATATAAATGCCCTTTTTATTATTTTCCAAATTATTGCGCACTGGAATTTTTCTCATATTTTTTAGTTACGTATTGATTCAGCATTCTAAGGGCTACTTAGCAAATTGCCAGGGAATTTTGCCTTTTGAACGATATTTTACCGCGTAATAATATCTGAAGAAGAGCTTAGAAACTAGGTATATCCTGATACTTAAAAGTTAAAAAAATGGCAGGAATGGAAAATTTATGAAAGTTACCTTTAACGTCATCTGGAAAATATTTGGCACTAAGCACTACAGCTATCTTGCTGATTTTTAAGTTAAATAAAGCAGCAATCATTCATTTATGATTCAATCCCAAAATGGAGGTTGTTAGTACTCCTCTTGAACATAGCTATGGATTATGACAGTCAGTATCGGTGGCATCTGCCTGATAGAGTTATTAATTCTAAAGTCGCGAATGTGGTAAATATTATACATCTCTAGTAGTTGAGATCGCTTTGGCGACACATAGCGTGCATAAGCCTAAGATCTAATCATTTGTAGGGCAATCTACAAGTGGAACAGCCAAAGATTTTCATTAGCAAATGAAAAATCTAATTACGCTTAGTCAATTATACGCCTGAGCAGTGTAGTAAAAGTTTCCTATCGGTTTAGTATTTGCCAGACATGGTGCTTGAGCAATCAGTGTATGAACTTCAATGCAGGCTAGACGGGGGTGCCGGCAATTATTCTCAGTTCGTGGCTTTACACCAAGGTTGACACTTTTTCGCAAATCCCCTGAAATACTTGCATTTTTGCCACTCAAAGTGTCAAGTTTGACGCCCTGTAAGCCTTCACGGTTTACACTTTTTAGAAAATCTAAGGTGAAAGTGTCAAGTTCTCGTGTTTCGTATTTCCACTAGCTTGACACTTTTCTATTGGATCATGGTTAAGCTTTTGCCCATTCAGATAGAGCGATTATGCCTTCCTCACTCCAATCGTCGAGATCGTCTGGACATACTGCGGCCGTATAGAAAACATCACGCCTGAGTAGCTCTATCGCCAGTTCAGCATTCTCACGCAGGCCGTATCGCTGACAGTAATGCTCAGTATCTCCACTATCCAGATAAATCCCTCCATCTTCGAGGAAACCGACTTCCCAGCCGAGTTCTTCCACCGCTTTACTTACACGCTGCTGAATCTCATCCTCGTTCGCTGGCGGGGGTGTTTGTCCGTCTTTGGCCTTGACCGCCTTCCAAAAGTCGCCCCAGGTCATTTCAAGCGTTCGATTCTTCCATTTACCCTGAGTCGCTATAACAGACTTATTCTCCTGTTGCTTTCCCACTGTGGCCACAGCATCAATTTTAGTGCCGGACATCACAACTTCACCCTTAGCTATCCAGTCATAAACCGTCTGACGGCTTACCCCACAGTGTTTGGCGTAGGCTGCTTTACTCATCAGCATGGTGTGTCTCCTCTACTCGTCATGCGTTGTCTCTTATTTCCAAACAAACAGTCTCTACCAATCAAAGTCGCTCAAGTTTGAATCACACACCTCGCGATTCAGCACGCGGGGCGGGTGCTCACGTGTCAGCAATTCTAAAGTGGTACGCCCACCCGCGGCTATGAGTCGATATTGCTTGTCCGTATCGGTAAGGGACTTAGGTAACAGCGTGAGCGTCGCCTGGTTGTAACTGCGGGTATGATCTTGGAAAACCACATTGACGATATTTTGCAGATCGCCATTTATCGTGGTTCGGTAATGGTCAGGATTGACGATGAAAGGCCCGCACTGGAAAGCATGAGCAGATAGAGAGGTTAGGCTAATAAGTGCCGCAAGCATCATTCTCATGCTTCCAGCTCCTTTAAAATATTAAAACCTTGGTTCATTGAAGGAAACATACCTAGAAGGCTTCGGATTTTATTGTACGGTATGTAGTTAAAATTCTCCGTCAGCTTAGCCAGGGCGATAATCTCCCACCAGTATCGCTTAACCAGCTCCAGTGATAAGGAATAAGCCCGGCCATAGAGCGCCTGACATTCATCCTCTGTAGCGCCAGATTGTCGGTGTTCATCAAGAAGCTTTTGGATATCCGCGGCATCACCCCGGCCACTCTTTCCGAGTAAAATCTTAGGATCCTCCTCGCTGTAGAGGTGCTCAGCCATAACGCCGGCAAAGAGGATTGTCATGCCTACAAGAATATAAGTTCGCGCGCTATAGGTATCATGAAAGCAGACAGCGCGGCAATCATCTGAAATTTTACCGCTGCTGCCTTTTGCAATACGAAATTCATCAGCAAGTGAGATTTCAATATTAACAGCGCCATTTAGCCAGGCCGCAACCGCATGCCCTGCCTCATGAATAGCCATACTGCGCTCCCATAACGGTTCTCTGCTGAACTCTATAATCACGCCCCCACTCATCGTTTTATGCCCTCTAGTGCCTTATCCATCAGCTGGCGGGCAATGACGTGAATGGATGGCGCCACACCGAGCTGTGAATGGGCGCGTTCCTGCTCCTGAATCTGCCGGATGGCGTCGATCTGGTGCTTGCTGAGTAATATCGGTTTTACTGTTAATTGCCGCATTTCGTTACCCTCATGTTTTTATATACAGCAGTCATTGTAATTGCAAATATCGCAACAAAGATGATCGTTATTTCAAAAATAGGGATAAATGATTTTATGGTGAGGATCGAATTTATTGCTTAATAAATTCATTAAGAGAGTGAAAAGAAGGCGGGTTATACGGGTTATCGGGTTATATTCGCGTGCTAACCATTATTTATCGTTTATATTCAATTGCATAACATTTAAAGCTTAGCAATTTGTAACCCGTATTTATCATCGCATAACCCGTTTTAACAACCTTCATACCCCGTTTAAGGTTCTGTAATCATTGCTACGTATTTTTATTAAGGAAGTACCCGGCGGGTTATAGTTAGCTTCAAACGGGTTATTTATGGCATAAAACGGGTTACTCACGGGTTATAAGAAACACTTAAAATCAGCAAGTTAGATTCTTTAATAGTGCAATAACCCGTGTAACCCGTTAATTTTTACCTCGTGTGACTGTTTTTATTCTGGCTGCTCGCCCTCTTCATCGTTGAGGGGATACATCAGCACGTAAAATGCATGCTGCTTGCCTCCTATTTTTTTCAACGCTTTCTTCTTAAGCCTGTCGCTACCCGCTTCCAACATGCCCGCCTGGACTAATACCTTGCCAAATTGCTTCGAGTTAAAGCCTTGCGCTATTTCTCCTTCGAAGATAGCGGGGAACGTATAAAACTTGAATTTGTCACCCTCGCTCATGCTTCCCGTTCTGTATCCAGCCAAGTCTTTAATTCCTATCATCTGTGGATCGGTGTTGGGATAGGGAAGATATCGGCTGAGGCCATGCACATTCAAAAACGCCTCCGTTTGCTCGATGATCTGTTGATGCTCTTTGTTGCCGGTACCGAATTCCCGTAGCCAGGCGTTATAGCTGTGCTGGATAGCATCACGGCACGTTTGCGCGTCCCACCCGGTGATGCTGGTGCCCAATATCAATGCCGCCTCCATAATGGCAAAGCGTGCAGCCACGCGGTGAACCTGTTCACCGTAGTCAGCCGGTATCAATCCCCGCCACCGACTTTCTGCGTCTCGAACCGCATCAATGGCCTGCTGCTGGTGGTCTGCAAGCCACCGAACCCACTCACGCCCCGCGGCGCCATAATGTCCCTGATACGCATCCTTAAGCGCATCGGCATGCTGCTTGCCGGTCTGATATTCATGAAAGCGCACCGCTTTACTCATGGGGATGTTGAGCAGGCGTACCAACTGACCGGCTTTTGTTTTGCGCCCGGCACTGGCGATGAAGGTTTCCAAATCCATCTCACCGGTGCTGATGGCCACGGTGCGCCAGCGCTTTAAATCCCGATTGCCACCCTCTTTTGCCCCCTGCAATTTACCCACGCCGTTAAACAGCGCATAGGCAGACTGCGACACGCTCACCGGATCTGCGCCTTGTCCTACCTCATCCAGCGGCATCAGCGCATCATTGTGTGCGGCGGCCTCGTTTGCCAGCCCCAACGCAGTACCGTACCAGGTCAGGCGCAGCAAATCGGGATCGCCGTAAAGGCTGCTGGCCACGTTCGCTGTGGTGGTCTTGCCCGCGCTGGACTGCTCATAAAAATGGATACCGAACCCGTCAGCGCCGGCTAACCCAATCAACGGGGCGGCCAGCGCCGCACCGATCCCGGTCATCATGGAATAGTTGCCATACGCCAGCCGCGCCACGTTCTTCTCCCAGCTCTGCGGCGATCCCTTGCTGGTATAGCCGGATGCTGCTGAACTTCTGCCGCTAAATAAAACTGGCTTAGTCGGTGTGCCGATAACTTCCCCATCCGGCATGATATAGGCGCCGCATTGCCAACCGGTTTCATGCGTAATACGCCATATTTCCCGTCTACCGCTGCGCTGGAGCCAGTCGGCCAGCGTTGCCCTAAATGTGTTTTTAGTCGTCACCTTCACACCGCCCGCTTTTAAGGTGCGCCATCCCTCGCGCTCACCTATATCAGCCAGGGGAACGGCAGCGGTGGTGGGCAACGTTTCGCCTGCCGGTAGCCAGCGCAGGATCAGGAACTGGTCTTTATCGTCTTTACCGGTACCGATCACCTCCAGAGGAGAGCTGAGCCAGCTTTCGTTATTGATAAGCTCGCCACTTTCTTTATCAACCTTAGGTGAAACCCAAAACACGCCGTCCTTACGGCTTTCCACTCGGGGCTTGAGGAGATCATCTTTTTGCCCGGGCTTTTTACCGCCGTCGATGGCCTGTAGCTGTGGTTTCACGTTTGTACCTTGTGGTTGATATATCGAATCATCGAATGCCCGTGCGGCGGCTTGTACGCCGTTGTGCTGCCGGTAATCGTCCCAATCGGCTTTGTGCGCTGTCGGTGGCAGCGATACGCCGCCAGTCACGGATAAAGCCGCTTTTTCAGCCTGTATACGGCCGGTGTTAACTTTCGGCTTCCCGCGCTTATCCAACTCTCCTGGATAATGCCAATCGTTGTCTGCCGCGATGATGATCCGCACATCGGGATGCCGGCGACGCATCAGCTCAGCCACGGGTAACTGATTGCCGGCATCAATGGCGGCTACGGTCAGCGCCTCCGGACGCATCAGGCTCAACGTGAGAGCCGTTGCCAACCCTTCGGTAATAATGATGTCCTGCGGGTGTTCAGGCGCGTTCACGGCGTGGTATGCACCGTGTTTTACTGAACCAAATACCATCTTTTTCAAGCCACCAGCGGTAATGGTCTGTGCGGCGGCCACGGTGCCGGGTTCATTGGCCAGT
>Ga0116228_10002695_pt1 | contig 15392 bp, 8 predicted proteins | sample S1TSphfallax_2_FD_89694 | JGI IMG/M metagenome (GOLD analysis project Ga0116228, IMG submission 89694) | Host-associated microbial communities from peat moss isolated from Minnesota, USA - S1T2_Fc - Sphagnum fallax MG | ecosystem: Host-associated > Plants > Peat moss > Unclassified | place: USA...
ATGGTAGAATAAAACTTTACAATTCTTGTCATCTATTAGGAAATGAATTCCCCTTCATTCAAATATTAAAATGTGGCAACTTGCTTTCAAATGCTTTTGTAAAATTATTTAAAGATTAACATATTTTAACATAAACAAGTGTCTAAGAGGTTTTTGATGGAAACTATCTAAATTTTGGGAAGGTGTTTCTAATAATTATAGTTATCTCAAATTGTATTTTGAAATCTTGCTCCAATTATTGATTGCATTGTTGAGTCTGATGAAAGTTGAATTGGTTTGGTTTGAAAGATCAAATACCCAAGCCAATTCTACTCACCAAATTCAACTTTCATCAAATGTTTCATGATCCAAGAGGAATGCATGTCAAAAGTTATCCTCGACATTTTCATGAACTTGAGTTCATGATTTGAGTGGAATGTTTGTCAAAAGTCGTCCTTGATGTTCTAATGACCGTAAATAAACTAAAGCTTAGAAGTCATAGTCTATATACCCAAATAATTGAAGGTGTGATCCCATTCAAATGTTTTAGCCAAGTTATGAAATACCACATGTTAACATAGCAACAATTGAAATCAAAATAAGAACACCTCTAGTAGTCTTATTCCCAAGCTAACTACAAGAGCTCAATTCAAAAACATTTAAAAGCTTTGATTGATAATCCAATGAACAATTCCTTTCAAAATGCAAGAGTTATAAATATAGACTTAGTATGTAATGGTTTGTACATAGAGCTCAGCAAAAATAGACACTCAATTTACATCAAACTGTAATGAATTTCTACCAATTCAATGGACTCCAAATCCATGCTGAAAAACCTATGGCTCACATCAAGTCTTTGTAATCCTCATCCTGACATCCTTCACATGGAAGTCCCAACATCTTCTTCTCCAACCTGTCTCACTTTGTCTTTCCTCAAATGACTCATGAGAGAGAGAGAGAGAGAGAGAGAGATGTCATTCAGAGGTGTATTGAGAGAAATCTCAAAAGCAAACCCAAAGCAGCAGTGAAGATATGTTCGAATCTCTAAAAGCAAGAGATGCCAAACCCTGCCATCCCCTCCCCCATTTTTGTAATTTATATTAGTTCTTATGCAATTAACCCAACTCTTCTTTGTACATTGGAATGAATATTTTTCCCATCAAATTTTTGGGGGTAAAAAAAGCTGGGAAACGGAGCTGTAGAAGACCCAATTCAGATTCAGCAACATGTAGGAGAGACTATGTCAACTTTACCTTACATGCGACAAATGTGGATTCCCCTCCTTCAACTTGCAATTTGTGTTTGACAAATGCTTTGGGGTACAAGCAGGCAGTGCAAATACTAATCAAATTATTGGGGCTACTGGAAACAAGGCACCTTTATATGCTCTAGACAAGAAGAGGAAAACCTAAGGAGCACCCATTATATTCAATGGACTTGCTGTAGCTTTTGCTTAAAGAATTCTAAGGAAAAATTGTCCCCATTTGTATCCTTAATTGAATTACTAGGTCATTTATACGGTAGTATATTTTTTATTCATATTAATTAGTTGTGGGGACCCCCAAATTTCAATGTCTTTTTGTCGTGACAGGCATCTTTGATTGACCCATCACACAGAAAAAAAAAAGAAAAGTTTTGGATAGTCCCAAAATAGATATTGGGAACATGTGGTGAACATAATGAGAACTTGGGAACATGATAGGAACCCATTGGGAATGTGATGGGAACACAGTGAGAACTTCATGGGAACACATTGGGAACAATAAAAATCCAACACTACCACCCTCCCCCAAAAGGAAAAAAACTTGAGCCCCCAGGTGAATGCTGCCTCTCATCATTGGCTGCAGGAAATTGTTTTGCCTACCTGTGTTCTTTGCCATTTTTGGGGTAGGCTAATGGCAGGGGCATGAACTTATTTATTTAGAAACTGGCGGTACTTATTTATTCTGTTTTATATTAATTGGTTGGGGGTGCCTCACAAGTCCAACTTTTTTTTCTTTTGCAATGAGCCAATTTGATTGGCCCATCACAAGAAAAAGTTGAATCTATGGAAGGCCCCCAAGATAGAAGATTCTATGTAAAGATAGAGTGCCTTCCCCTTTGGCCCACCTATATAGGTGAGAAGGGGAGGACTTTGGGCAAAACATATGGGATTAAAGCGAGGTGCTATTGGGAACAACCTTGGGGAACACATTGGGAACCTGATGGGAACCCATTGGGAACTTGAAGGGAACTTGTTGGGGACAAAGGAAAAATGAAAAAAATCCTCTCCTCCCCTCGCCCCAAAACTTTAAAAAAATAAATCAAGGCACTTTGAGTGCATGCTGAGCCTTCCCATTGGCTGTGTGAAATTTCTATTTCCAAAACTGTTTGTCAGCATTTTTGGCCTGGGCTAATACCCCCATTATAAACTGGGGTTACCTTATTTATTTGTTAGATTCAACTGTTAGTTCAACTGAAGCATTTTATGGCTCAATTTGCCTTTAAGAGATTTTTTACCTGCCCCCTTTTGAAATTTTTAGGCTGCCCACATAGCAAGAGTTTCAAGAGTTTCAAAGGCTTTTTCTGTGACGTTCAAGAAACCCAATTTACATCAATTGTTTATCTCTGTTGTTTTCAAATTTTCAAATGCGTTTTGTTGATTAAATATTTCTTCCAATTGCCAATCCCATAAACAGGGATTTATCTGAGCAAAAATAACAGCAACCATATTCCTTGAAAGTTAGGTCTAATCATCTGTTCACTAGGCAGACTTACGTTTTTTCCAAGAAATGTTACTATTTTGGTATATATTTTTGCCAATTTTTGGAAGCCTGATAGACTCATCCACATGCCTAAAGCACTCCAAGAAATTTCTTAGTGTATTTGGAGGGCAGTTTATGTATCTTATGAATATCCCTGATATTACAGCTATTCATTAAGAGTCAGAGAGGTTTTACACCTATAAGTAGGTGTAAGATCCCTTCCCTCCCACTCTTAAAGAGTAGGCATAAGAACCTCCCCCTCCTCTGCCTGTGATCTATATAAGGGTGAAACCCTCTGGATAATCTTTGCATCATGCTTTACAATGGGTACAACGCCATGGTAGAACACCACCCATAAATTGTGAAGTCAACAACAATTTATCAAAGGTACAACACTCAAAGAATTTTTCCTACTATATTTGGAGGGCACATAACTCTCCACAAGGATGTAAGTATCTAAGGATCTCCATATTGAATGTATAAACATGTTGCAAAATACCAAAGGAAAAATGGGCAAACAGCTAAAGAGGAGACCCGAGAGAGATTCACAAGCTTCCTAATCTTTCCTTTGAAGAACTCTACATCATTAGGCCATTGATAACGTAGGGAGGAGAGCTCAATGAGTTCAGGTTTCCACATGTTACCAATGTGTTCTGGAACTTCAAATGAAAGTAGTAGCCTAAATTCTTGATGATTTGAAATGGCAGAGAGGAGCTGACAAACACAAGTTTATTTCTCTCACAGATCACCAGACTGAAAGCACAAATACACAGCAACTTGTGCACAGGTTATGCTAGAAACCTCCTGAAACTGACAGGCACAACATAGGAGGTTTCTAGCAACAATATGCCCATGTATTTGTGCTTCCATTTTGTGTTCTCTGATGTATACACCCCTGCAACAATATACTCATGTAAATCTCTGCCATCACATCCACACTGCAATGGTGGTTCTCACAAATCTCGCATTGTCTAGAGTGTACAACCACTCAGGTCCACCCTGGATATGCCTCCTGTATGTTTATCGCATGATGATGTGATAAACGTCATGATGCTGATTTCCAATCTTCTTATAGCCATAAAGAATACCCTAATATCTGCTGCATGAGTCTGATAACTCTTACCGGGCTTGTGTAGTGTCTTTGGAAATGTAGGGACAGACTAGAGAATTCAAGCAGCTTGAACTGTAAGGACTCGTGCAAAATCCTTAAGACCACATTCAATATACAACTTAAACAAAACTGACCATTCTCCATTTCATCCATCAGCTATGACCACTTATGCTAGATGGAAATCTGCAACAGAGATCATGTTAAGAGGCATGCCAACACACACAAGCTTTCCTACTGAGGTTCTATTCTCTGAAATGCAGTCATGATTGTATCTGACCACTGATGGACAATCAGGATTTACAAACCTAACTAATGAAGAGCAGAACTTCCTAGAATCAGCAAGTTTGAGTTTAACAGCCCCATTAACATTTGAGGCCTGGTCCTCATGATGCAAATCCAAGCAAGAACTACATTACACTACTATCAGGCTGAAAAAGTCGTACTGTCCATGCCATAGCTGTGAGGAACTGCCACAAACATGTGTCCACTGACAACAAGATCATTACAACTGCCACCAGCACCTTTCAAAGTGTTGAACCAATTTTCACTTCCATTTCCAGTTTGTGAAGGGTCTCAGAATATTGGGTAAAAACTGTATCCACCCCCACTTGGGCACATATTCAGGTGCATAATTGTCAATTTGAGCTGCAATAGGAAACACAACTAATGATTCAAATGAATCAAATCTCTATAAGTACAAGAAAGTTCAACATACCAACACATATTGTGACATGCCAGTAAGTGCAAATGACACATGAGCAATATCTCGCCCAATGACAGAAGGAAAAGGGGCCCAAAACAGCACTCATTGATATTTGTTTAACTCACAGTTCTCTGTAAATACTTTCCTAAAGCTGAGAAATCAGGATATACTTATATATGCACAAACAACAGAGAAATCTAAGCCCTTCAATGTGAGGCTGACAAAATGATGTGGCTGACTATGGGGATCATACAGAAGTGAAACTGGCATCTATGGACAACTACCAATCACCAATGTGGCAGGTACTTGGAACAGTAATCAAACTGCCAGTACTGCAAATATACGAATCTGTCTGAGAAATTGATGGCAATTTGCCCTAAAATTACCCTAATTACCAATGGAGCCTTGAGGACTCAACAGCCCTGACCAACTCACTTCAATGGATAAATTAGCAGTGTCTTGACTGCAAAACTAACTACCATCATGAATAGGTGTTTGTTTCTTTGAATTTCAGCTCATGTGATGTCTATTTTTGGGATGTACTTATAGAGATCATCACAACCAAAAAAGAGAAAATGAAAAAATTGAGACCTGACCCAACTGATTCTTAACATGTACCTAGACTCTTAAAGAATGTTGATGACCATGGTTATCTAAGATTCCACTACTGAAACTGTTCATGCCTGCTGTTCACAAAAATGTTCATGGACCCTTGTAACCCTGGTGTCACTATCTACAGAGGAACGACTGACTGTGGTCAGAACTTCCAGATGTAGCAGTGACAGCCAACCCAGAGAGCATAAAGTCAAACTTCACCTGATGGTGAGAAGTGAAAATACCTGGAGTGATTCTGTGGGATGAAAGAACTGCTCAACCCTATTGTCCTAGGAAACACAAAGAAGCCAGTCTCAATTACAGAACTGGCAATCCTGTCCTCAAGCAACACCAATTTGTTGTACATGGATGTGAGGTGTTAGAACTCAATGCTTGAAACCAAATGCAGGTACAATGTTATTCTTACCAAAAGCCATATATCTCAATTGATCACTTCCCTGACATTGTCATAGTTCTTTGAATATGGCACTTAGTACTTAAATTTAGCTCATGGGGTGATTGGGTCATGTCTTGAACTGTGAATGTGCACACCAAGGTCTTGCTGATGGCAGCTGAATAGTTGCCACAAATGTCATAACACAAATAAGCCTCCCCACTCCCATGGGGAACATGTATCAGACCCCTATCCTCAGGCCATGAGCTCTCAAACACCCCATACACCACAGAAAAGGCCAAGAGAAGAATGAGTGTGAGAAAATAGTGAAGTCAAATCATGGGTGTTGTTAGGAACCACTACAATTGGAGAGGGAGGTTGCTCATTCAGGAAAGAAGTAGCTGTTGGCCAGAGTCAGGGCTCAGGAAGGGGAGCAGTTGCCCTGCAGCATAAACAACATCAAAGTCAAGAACAATAGATGATGATAGACTCTAGTCAAGATGTCAAACAACCATCAATCTGACTACAGGGAAAAATACTCCCCAAAACTGTGTAAACTACCTCAAAAAAATGTTGAGTCAGTTCCAACCAAAACCAAAATAAACACAACAAGAACAAGTGTAGTGATAACCTTGTGAGTGTCACATTAATGTACCAGACAATCACCTTGATCATGAATGGCGAGGACTACCTACCATAATTCCCCACCGACTTCATCATCTACCAACAGTGGGGGGCAAAAAGATCAAGATTTAGGGCAAAAAACTATAAAAAAAATCTTAGTAGGACTAAGTTTCTTGTTCTTATTCCTGGAAGCTTGAAAGAGACCCAGACACCACAATGTGATGAGCACTCGTAGGCATAGCTTCAATCTTCTGAATAAAACTGGAATGCAGTCAAATCATGATTGCAATTTCAGATACAGAGTGAATACTAATGCTATTGGTTTGCCCACCAACTGTGACTTTGAGTCTCTGCAACTCATTTTGAAAGGTGTGAAACACTTCTAAATAGTTGTACCAGGGTCCAGTGATGAAGATGGTTGTCTTATCCTTCCAGACAAGAACTCAAACGCATCTAACTTGCAAGGTGGCCATGAGTCTTAGCCACTAGACTAATGGCTTGAGACTCAAAGTTCCAGGAGTTTGTGCTCAAATTTGAGGGTTCCTACACATATCCATTGAACACTTAGATTGCTTGTCAAACATATAGACAGAGGGGCATATATACATAGGCCACAACTTCACAAACCCAAACAATCTCACCTAAAGAATTGACAAGAGAGATAACCTCCTAACACCATTCATTCTGTGAGAAAAAACACAACAGATTGCTTCTTGAAGCAGCTCCAAAATATTGATTGTGCAGGAGAGATAGAGAGTCAATTGCACCTGGCACTTCACAAGTTCACCTAGAGTGCAAATTATGTGGCATGTCCAGGTAGTGGATATCAAATCCAAAACAGCCAGATTGATTACAAAAGTACAAACTTGCATCCCAAATCCACAAGCACTTGAGAGATCTTGATTCCTTTGAGAAAGGATGAGGGTGATCAATTTTGAATCTCTGGGATAGAGTAGGTTGTACTGACTTTGACTTATTGGACATTATCTTCTGTCTAGATTCAGTTGGATCATTAGTATCAAAATGATTCCTCAGCACAAATTTGTACTGAGGAATTTGATTTGGCCCAGATGTGAAAATTTGCACTCCAAATGATGCAGGTGTGAGGTATAGCCAATGCTGATCTTGTAATAACTTTCCATGGCTCCCACAAACTTAACTTCATTTGCAGCATGAATATTTTTTTAAGGCTCGATTCCTCTTGTCTGCATCAATTGATTTGGGAATTATCTGCATGATGTAAACATCCACCACCTTGAGCTTCACATTTAGGACATGGCTAGCAAATGAACCCACAGGGGCATGCATTCTCTGGTTGTATGGCTGGAAAAACTGTTCTATTGTTCAGAAGTGCATAGATTCCACCAAGGGCTATGAAGTCTTCATTGACATTGAGGAACTGGAGGGCCTGCTGTAATAAGTGATGACAAGCTGTGGAGTGGCAGTTCAGAATTCACAGCTATGTCTTGCAACCAGCACAGGAATCTGGTAGTCAAGGAAACTCTTTCTAGAATGGCCTGGTTGGGCTCACTCAAGAACTCTTTCTGGAGGAGACCTCTCTGTGACTCCACTGTTACTTTCATCTGCCAGCATCAAACAGATGGGCCACAGTTACTTCTTGCAGCTCTGCAGTCAATATTTTGGAGCTTTGCCTTATTTGACCCTTCTCTGATTTGCTTCATTCTTGCAGCATAATTTTCTGTATATGGTTACAGAATTGAATGATATATATCTACTTGGGGCTAAAATCTGTCATGTCCAGAGAAAACAGCTGTGATTGAGCAACAGTAGTGTTCTTATTGTGACCAAAGAAATCCCTGTTTTATAATTAAGTGACATGACTGAAAATAGTGCTAGTGTTGAATTCCAATGATAGCCCTTTCTTTGCAGAGAATTTGAGTTCGCTTCAGAGTATCAATGGGTAGCAGAGAACCTTACATTTGATTCTCTATGGCAGATTTTGGGATCTCTGGCTCCTTAACATTGAGTTTCATGAGGAATATGAAGAATAGCTTCAGAGTGATCTGCAGAGGATTGAATTTCTGATCCTGTGAGTAGGGTTTGTACTGTACATAATTTTGCTGTTGGTTCAAGATTGGGCATTGACAGATATCAGTTAAGATCAATTTTTTCTTTCTGTTATAATGAACCTGTTCACCTTGCTTGATGCAACCTCCATTTGTAGTATGTCTTCTTTTTGCATATTCTTTTACTTGTTGCACTCAATGTAAATTCCAAAGCTCATTGTGATGGACCATTTGTTAATACCAACCAACATGACATTGCAATGGAGACTTCTCCAAAATGGAGTCAAGGCTCATATGTCTGGCAAGGTTGTCACCAAAAGAAGAGGGAGGAATGAAGACTTCATCCTTGAACAACAATAAAATCAATGATCCTTCTTTATCTCCATTCTATATATAGAGAACAAAGCTGTAAAATTAATCAACCCTTCTGCTAGGACACATCTAATCCTATTGCATATGTCTAAAGCAACTTTTGGATCAGTAGGCTTTGAGTTTACTCTCATAAGCTATCATAGCCTATCAGAATTATTTCACAACAAAACAAACCCTCCCACACTCATTTCTGATTTCCTACAGCAAGGTGCGATGTGGGATATTGGTGTTACTTTATGTATTTGTTGGTTTGCACTTCATGAAGTGAATCTTCAGCTTTTGAGTGTGTTGTTTGTTGAATGTGATTTATGATGTGGAGGTTACTAGGAATCTGGGACCTTCAAGCCCTTTATATGAACCAAAGGTTGTAGTACCACAAAAGGTGTGACCATTTTTGTTCTGTGACTAAAATTTGGTTGCTCCCGGTTTGGGTGCCCATTGCCCATGTCACGGTTGATTATCAATTATCAACCTTTACTTAGTTGGCGCCAGAAAACCCGTCACACCTAGACAAGGTCTAGCAACCAAAATTGTTTGCAAGCTAAACAAGGTACATGGTTGAGTTTGCCATCCAAGTAGGGTCCAAGGGCCAATGACTAGAATTTAGTCATTAACAAGATTGAACCATTGGACCCTAAACCATGTTCAAATTGCAAGTTCAATCCTATCCAACTTTGGTTGTTAGACTTTGGACCCTATTTAGATGGCAACCTTTTTTGGTTATTGGACCTTGTTGGGCCCCAATTAACATAACCTAGTTTTGATTAAACATAAGTAAACCAACTAATGAAGTTTTGGGGGTTGACTCGAGGTTCATGGGATAGGATAATAGGTTGATCTTGTCCAAGATGGACTACTAGGGGGTGGGAGCCTTGGTTGGGATAAGGTGAGGGGTAGGATAGTTGTATTAGGTTAAAATAGGGCTATTTTGTTGCAACTTTAACATTGGGTTTGTGACTAAATGTGGAGTGCAAGTGCAACACATGAGATCAAGAAAATATGTTTGGAAATGAAACATGTTCTCACAAGTGGGGGTGCATCACTCACTTTAAGAGTTGTAAATGTGCATGAGTTTCAAATATTCAAAGCATTAGTTGAAAAGGAAACAAACACCAATTTGAGCCCCCAAAATACCATTGGAAAGGGTTTATAGTGTAGCCACATAAAGTGCTTTCACATTATTCGTTTAGACCTGAAATGCATGAATTATGATAAAAAGAAGGGCTAATAGTCAAATTGAAAATTTGACTCCTAACCACAAATCCTTTTAAAGTAAGAGTCAAATGAACTATGATTGGGCATGCCATACACCATTGGAAAAATACTTTTAAGGGCTATAAGATACTTTCCTTACATGTTCCAAAAATGTTTGATTTGATAAAAATATAAATATCTAGAATTTTAGGACAATAATATTCCTAGTTTTGGGACTCCCTAGGTAAAAGTGCCATTTGGATGTAGCCCCCATAAATAATCACATAGTATATTATAGGGAGGGGAATGGTGTCCCTTCCCAAAGGTTGTGAGTTGTGTAAAGGTTGAGCTTGAAGTTGTCCCCATTAAATCCACCACACCATTTGTGTCCAACTTTCACTAACCGCCCTTTTTGTTTGGTTGTGCAAGTTAATTTCATATCAAACTTTTACTTATGAATTCATCCTAATCCCATCTTGGAGCTCCGACATGCCCTCCTACCCCAAAAGTGTTATGAACTAAAGAACATGCCCTAATTTTTTATTTTTTTTTCTAATGTTTCATTATGGGACCCACATTTAGGTCTTTCAAGGAGTTTGAGGGTGCATCATATCTTATCATGGCCTAGGCCGAACAAGTCTATTAAATAAGGAGGTATAGATATAGTGGAAGAAGTTTTTATGAAAGCACTAAAATTTAGGTTTAGGTCAGGATAACAACCATTTTTCTTCCTAAAGCTTGTTGACCACTCTCATTTTTTGAATGATGAGTGGTGTGAAGAAATGGGAGGGAATGAAGAATGATGATGATTAGTGTGATAGTTGGGATGATGGGGGGATTTGACCTATCACGCTCAAAGGCAAGATCATAGGAGGAGGCCGTTGCATCATGAAGAATTGGGCTACCCAATTTCACCCAACCAAGTAGTTGTGGACATGGAGGTGGAAGTATCATTGGTGGGTGATGGCAACTATTCAATGGTGGTTTTGGTGAACATTCCACTCAAAGGCAAAGGTGGGAAAAGGTACATGGATCTTGTGCTAGGCTTGGTAAGGGGAGTAGAAAAGGAAGAGGAGGAGGAGGAGTTGACCTAAAAAGGAAATAAATATTTGCCATTTTGTGCAAGAACAAGGAAAGTAGGAAAAGGAGGATTGGTCTCAAGGAACTTGAGCAAGTAATGTTTGTTAATAAGGCTATGGGTGGAAGGTGAAAAAATCAGAGAAAAAAGGAAAGAAAATAGAGTTGTTTATAAGCAAGAGAGTGTTGTATTAGGCATGAATAGGAGCTTGGTTGGAGTAGGAGATCCATAGCTAGGGACTAAGGGCTCCAATGTAAATCTTTTTTTCTTTTTGATGTGTGAAAATTTGATTTGAGGAAATCTTGTTCCAATTACTGCATATGTGTGTATCTAGTTATAATTCATTGGTTTAAGGTTACCGTTAGTTATAACATGAATAAAGGAACATGGTTGTGAACATGGGAGGTGGTTGCTATCTCAATTAGACAAGGAAAAATAAAATAAAATACATTTAGAAAAAAAAATTATTTCCTAACTATGACACCTATTGGATGTCCTCTTAAGGGTAGGGGGGAATGGCCCAAAAGAAATTGTTAGGCCAAGCTAAATTTGTGCTTAATAGACCTTATTTAGCTTGTGAATGATTTCGGTCATTAGAGTTTATTTAGGTGCGATGGGGTGAAAACATAATTAGGTGTCCAATTTGGACTATCATAGTTGTAGTTTTTTACATTGTATAAGAACTTAAAATGTCATATTTAATAATAATATTTTCTATTTTTCTATTACTCATGTTGCAATAAACTTTATAGCGAATCATATAAAAATAATGGAAGATTTTTTTTAAAAAGTGGACTCAAAAAATATATCATAGTAATTTCAAATTATTAAAAAAAAAAACCCACCATGAAATTTCAAATTGTAAAAGTAAGATGGAAAAAATTTCCCAATATAAGAAATTATAATTTTAGAAATTTCAAATTTTCAAAAAAATTCAAAATTTTGACCTTTTTTTATCATTTATATTCCATTTCATATTGAAATCTTTAGTATTTTATATGGATTTTTACCAATAATATATTTAAGGATATTTATAAGATGGTCCACCAATATTTTTTATCAAAAGCATAGGGAATAATTATAGGATTTATAATTTGATAATTATTATAATTACAAGAATTTCACCTAATGTGAGATGTGGAGTTTTCAAAATGTCAAAAGTGGCCCATGGGTGAAAATACAATCAAGGAACCAAGGGCACCAAAGTAAAATTCCTTTTCCAAGGATTTCATGTGACACGTGTCATTTTTGCAGTGGTTTATAACTTAAAATTTTATATTTTGGACATCTAATTAAACATTGCATGGTAGACATAAATACATTTTGAATACAAATTGATTTACATCATATATATTATGCATTGATGCCCTCTCTCACATAAATTTATGAACAACTTTTGTTGAGGCCACATTTTCAAAATCCATAATTTTTAGGGTCAAAAACACATTTGAAATTCAAATTGGTTATAAATAATTTTCATTAGTTCAAGTCCTTTTTCCTTTCTAATCATCAATGTTAAAATCCTCTCCAATTTTCAAAAGGAATGATGCACATTTGGTATGAAAAAAAACATTTAAAAAAAAACATTGTCCATTTTTAAGGTTTGAGTGCTTTGAACATGCAAAAACATTTCTGATTTGTGTCAAGCTTTGGGCATATAAACTTCGCAATTAATGTAGAATATTTCAAAAAAAATTATGTCAATCCAAATTATTATGCTTCCATTGTGATTTTTCAAATAGACAAAATTGTAGTTTTAAGGATTGTCCATTCACTTGGGTGGTTCCTTTGATTGTGTTTTTACCCCCATTTAACCATGCTTTAACCCAATGGGTTTTTGGTCACAAACCATGTTTAACCTTTTAGGCTTCCAAGTTCCATTGTATGTGGTCTCCCCTTTTAGATTGCAACTAATATTTAATTACAAGCCCCTATCCATCTTGCAATTGAAATTAGGTTGCCAACCCATTATTATTTTGGGTCACCATCCCCTTGTCCATCTTGCAATTGAAATTAGGGCACAAACCCATTATTATTTTGGGTCACAATCCCCTTGTCCATCTTGTAATTGAAATTAGGGCACAAACCCATTATTATTTTGGGTCACAATCCCCCTATCCATCTTACAATTAAAATTAGGTTGCCAACCCATTGTTATTTTGGGTGGCCATCCCCCTATCCATATTGTGACTAAAATTAGGTCACCAACCCATTATTATTTTGGGTCGCCATTCCCCTATCCAGTTTGCAATTGGTTTTTAATTAGAAGCCCAAGGTTTAGGGTTTAGAAGCCCTTTTCCATTCTTAGACCAAAATTAGGTTACCAACACATTGTTTATTTTGGGTTGTCGTATCCTTATGCAACTTGTGACTATTTTTGGGGGTAGGGTTTAAGGTTTAAAGGTTTAGGGTTCAATGGACGATTTTTCTATGTAGATATAAACAGCTTGGGTGCCACCCACCATCAAAATTGTCATTGTTTTTTAATTTTTTCTTTTGCTTCAAATCCATATGGGGATGGGTTATCTTCCCCCAGCCTGCCTATCTCACACTAATCACACACTCCAATGTATACAATTAAAAGGTTGTTTAACATAAAATGCAACATGAAACTATCTTGTGACAGATCATTATGTAATGTTTTAGACTATTGGACTACATTCATGGTGCACAAGAATGTTCAATCCAATTTCATTTGTGCTTGTTTAAATGTCACAAAACATTAGTGAGACTCAAAATCTAGCCCTCCCCCTCGTGAAAGCTCTTAATTATCAAGGGACTGGTTTTGGCTATCATAATACTTAAACATCTCCCTAAGCATGCCCATGTTCTACTACAATTGGTATGCCTCCATAGCCTTTACGTGGATGGCAGAAAACTTTATGACACCTAGATGATCAGTGGAACAAGCTAAAGCTTCCATAGAAAGTCGATACCAAACTTCCTAATTATCCTTTTTTTTCAATATTTTTCCAACAAATTCAATGTATGAAAACATTTCATCAAAGTTCTTTTGATCCATATTTTTTGAATGTTTCCATATCACTTTGCCAACTTGGACCATTCAAAGCAAGCACAATGTAGGCTGATGATGGGACCTAAATGACCCTTTGCCCCTTGTGCTTGGCTCAAGTTTTCCTTCTACCCCTTCTCCATGTGTGAAGGAACTTTTATTTTACTTTTGGAAAAAATTTAGGACCAATTCATCCACCACTTCACCTTTTCATGCAACAAATCAATCTCGGTTGAAAAATCCTTCTTAAACGGGTAAATTGTTGACACCCATTGGACCATGTTGAAAGGAACAACCTTTAGTTTCAAATCCTCCCATCTTGAATAGTCCTTGCAATTATAATCATCTTCAAACATAAGGGCTTCCAAAGCTTTTCAAATTAGTGGCCTTTGGATTGGGCCAATTTTCCTTTAGGACCTTTAATTTCCTATGAAAATATCCTTTAAAAATCGACCTAGTTTTAAACCTTTTCTCTCTTGAAGATTTTTCTCAAAGATGCTTGGATGTTTGGAATAGAATTCTCTATAGCACACTTGTACATTGAATTAGACATGTTATTCACACACCATGGTTCCCTTCACCCGCAACATGTGCCTCCCAAGCAACAATTGCCAAAAATAGTTGTAGTCTTACAAGGTTAAAGTAATTAGGCAAAGGACCTTATAGTATGTATGGCGCTTACACTTCTTTCCAACCTTTCATGCTCCACTAAAGTACCTTGCACTAATTACAAATAGCAACCAAAGATTAAAAACCCATTGTGGCATACAAAAAAAGTTTGAAGAGATGAGAAAATAAGATGGCAAGGATTAATCTATATTCTAGTTGGATTCCATTGAGGCACCTAAATTTAAGTTAATCACGACAATGTTTCCCATCATTTCAATGCAACCAAAATGTGGTTGCCACCTATATAGATTACGATCGAAATTTGGTTAGCACCTCTATAAAAAGCAACTTGGACAAGTGTAGTTGCTCAATGAGATGAACAAAATTTGATCATAGTCCTTAGATAAAGGCATTTGCTACTTGGACAAGGTTGGGTAGGGGCAATTAGGGTGCAGTCACTCTTCAATAGGGTGACCACAATTCGATCAATCCATGGATAAGGTAAAATAATATTATGTTTGAATTTTAGTTGTAATTATTCACATGATTTCATGAATCATTGAGATTGATGTGATTGGTTGGATGGAAGGTTGATATTTATTTATTTTTTTTAAATCCAACAAAACTTTCCTATTGTAACATTTAATGTTCTTTTAGATGTTTAACCAATAATGCATGTGTTAAGTTTTATAATAATTTTTTTACATAATTAGCACATGTTATGTTTGTAAGGGTAATTATTTAACCCTTCATACAAAAATAACTATATTTAACATAGGTTGACCCTAGGTTGACTTGAAACCAATGTGACACAGGGTTACATTGGCATCAAAATAAACATGATAACATGACATCATAAGGCCAACACTAATAATGCTAACTAGTACATACCATAATGTACATAAGTTTTCTTGCAACATTTGAATAAGGAATATCATCCATCTTTGTTG
>Ga0116228_10002696_pt1 | contig 15391 bp, 17 predicted proteins | sample S1TSphfallax_2_FD_89694 | JGI IMG/M metagenome (GOLD analysis project Ga0116228, IMG submission 89694) | Host-associated microbial communities from peat moss isolated from Minnesota, USA - S1T2_Fc - Sphagnum fallax MG | ecosystem: Host-associated > Plants > Peat moss > Unclassified | place...
TATTATTATTATTATTATTATTTAAAATTCTGACTTTAAAAATATATATTCTGAAAAAAAGTGCTTTTGTAGGTTTTTGAGTCGCCACAAGTGAGGGAAAAAAGAAAAAAGAAAAATCGTAAATGTGGCTTTCATTCATTCATTGTGTAGTAGCCAAACATATAGAAAGGATGATTAAAAGATTTGTACTTTAATTCTAGGCTTATTATAGCCAGATTTGGCTAAATCTTGCTAGGGATGATTACTACTTTAGCAATAAACAGAAAATTCCTTTAAAAAAGACGCACATTACAATTAAGTGTTTGTTTAAGTGGCGCCCAAATTAAATCAAATAGACACTTAAAATAATTCCAAAGGAACCTAATCAAAATAAGTTTGCACATCAGAAAATTCGGAGATCGACGCGGCGACGACCCACCAACCAGCAGCAGCGGCGTTGCAGGAAGTGGAACTCCGAAGTGCTGGAGGAAGTGGAATTGGGAAGTGGGAGCAGCTAATCCTTTCTTCTGCCATCGCCAAGCCCAGCAGCAGCAGTAGGACTAGTAGTAAGTAAATAGTACAGAAGAAGAAGAAGAAGAAGAAGAGGAAGAGTGGTGGTGGTGGTGGTGGTGCGGCGATGAAGAATGGGTTGCTGGAATGTAAGGTTTGTGGAGCCAAGGACTCCGTCACTAGACCAGTGTCCGTTGCTTACGATCGCCAGCATAGCAAAAAGACGCATGGACTCCGCGCTCGTAATGTCTTGCTTGTTGTCGCTGATTGCCTTCTCATCGGTGCTCAGGTAAACAACAAAACACTCTGCTGCCCCATGATCCAATGTAGACGGACGCCAGAGCCGCAGAGAGAGAGGGGGAGAGAGATGGAGATATGTACACATACATACACACGCGTAGAGAGGGTGGGGTTTGGTGGTTACGGAGGAACGACAAGATCCTGAGGTTGTAAATTGTGTCTGAGCGAAACGGCTGCTGCTGATGTCTGGCTCACTTTCAGCTCAAGAAACCTTGGAGATTTTAGTTTTCTTTCAGAAATGAATAGTTCCCCTATACCACCAAAGCTGCAACTTTGGGGTTTTGAGGAGGAGGTTTTTCCTAGGGTGCTTCTTCTTCACATCTTTGTGGAATTCATGTCTTTTTGTGAAAGTGGGTTTTGTTTTCCTTGCATCAATCTGTCCTGGAACAAGCCTCATAACTTTGTCAGGGTTTAGGGTTAGAGAGGCAAGTAAACCCTAGGAAGCCTATTGACCAAGAGCATTTGTTTTCCTATCTAAGGGTTAGTAATCCCAAGGAAGGCTGCTGAAAAAACCTGGCTTAAAGCTAAATCCATGATGATCAATGCTTTGCTTTCTTTGGCAATGTCATTATCTTGAACCCCAGCACATTGCAACAAGCTTCTGGACCTATGTGGACCCATGTGAAACCAAGCATCACTGAAGGAAGAATTCAAATTAAGATTATTTATTCCTTATTCACAGATTTACCATCCTGAGCCTTGAAGCTTGCATTGGACAGTAGCAATTGATGCTAGTGTGCAACTGTCTGTTTCTGATCACTGCCACTCAGGATTGAATCATCATACCTGTTGATTTGGCAACAGCAATATGAAACTGGCAGTTTGTTGAATGCTACAATTGACGATCAGACATAGAATCTGTTTGTAGAAAGTCTTTGTTGGAAGAACTATGAGAGTCCAAAAGATGATAGCCTTGGTGGAGAGTAAACTGATTGATTGATGATCGGAGAGGAGAGGAGAGAAAAGATAAGTGAAGAGAGTTGACATCTGAAATTCAGCTCTTTTGATGCAGCCAATACTTGTGTATATGTCAAAAGTGGATGGGAAGTTCCTCTTCAGCCCAGTGAGTGTGAATTTCTTGACAGAGATCGTGAAGGTTTTCTTTGCAATCTGCATGCTGCTTTGGCAGGTGTGTGTCCCTTGGTCTGTGCTCTCATGCAATTTCATACTGCTTTTTCCATCATCAGGTGCAGCTCTTGGTTTCACTTTAGGTACTGACATCAGAGGTTTTGGTCTCTGTCATTCCCTTGAATTTGTAGAATGCTCTGATGGGGCATGCTTTTATCCCAGCAAGTCCTTAAAGTCAAAGTCTCTGCTACTTACATAGGCATGGGTGGATGATGGGTGGTGGCAGGCACAGAGGCAACGTCCTGGAGAAAAATCACTACTTTCTCCAGTTGTTATTTTGCAGGTTTTTTTTCTTCTCTCCTTCTTGCCCTCTGTGCGTGCATAGGTGTGTGTGTGGTTACCAGGCTTACAAATGTCAGGAAAGTGTCACAGAGTCTTGAATTCCCTTGATGATTTCATAGACTAAAAAGTAGAAGGTTGAATGAGATATTAGCAATACCAAAGGGGGTTGAGGACAAGGAGGCCATCACAAACTTCAGAAGATAGCTACATTCAACAGAATAAGTATTGTTCTGCACTGTTCTTGCACATGGTGTGAAGGTATCTGAGGGTTCAGAGGGCTGCGACCACTACGCTCCATGCCTTTGGCTTAGATGCTTGTTTGTACAGGGGCAAGCTAAAATGAAACAAAGCTTACCCTCACAATTTTATGATGATACTATTGGCTTTGTTGATTAGATATGCCTCCTGAGTGCTAGCTGAAATTGTAACTGAGTCTTCCTGTTTGCATCCTATATGTGAATTGTGTGCTGATGATATTTCTCTGTGAAACCAGGCTGCAAGGAAAAATTATTTGCTCGCTGTACCTGCCTGCTTGTATGCTGTCAATAATTACTTGAAGTTCGTCATGCAGGTCAAGATTCCCTATCCTTGCTGCAGTAGTTAGGGTTTGCTCATTTTGAACTTGCAATCCCATTGCTTGCATCTCAGTGGTCTGCAGATTGGGTTGTGCAGGAATTTGCTATTAACTTACCACTGAATGGATTGGGGTTGATGCAGTTATACTTCAATCCTGCTACAGTGAAGATGTTGAGTAACTTGAAGGTGAGCTTCTGTGATTTGCTGCAAAATTTGGCATAGAGTAGCATTGCTGGTCAACATACTCTCAGGTGTGAGGCTTTCTCTCTGATAAGTGAGAGTTGTGATTTTCACAGGTGTTGGTAATTGCATTACTGCTGAAAATCGTGATGAAGCGACGATTCTCTGTCATGCAGGTTTGTTGCAATGGCTATTGAGCTTTCATTTTTTAAATGTAAATTTAGAAAAACAAAGTTTCAGTTTCTCTGGTTTTGGGCTCCACGGATAGACAGAGATTTTTAGATTCTGAAGAGCAACTTTAAGAGGTGCAATAGGGGACTCTTGTTTAGCTTCCCTTCCTGTATCCTACTGCTAGTGCTGCTGTGAGAACTTTATTTTCCACCCAGACTTCGGTTTACTGCCATTCATGGCACATTTCAATGCTTTCGAGGAGGGTACTTCATCTACAGACTTTCTGCAGTATCTGTTCATGGATTATGGTTTCTCTGTTTGATGTGGGATTTATGTGGGATTGATATTCTTATTCTTGTGGTGGGCTTTCAGTGGGAGGCACTTACATTGTTGCTGATAGGGATCAGTGTGAATCAGTTGCACACAACTCCTGAGGGCACAACTGTTTTTGGTGTTCCTCTTCAGATGGTGGCATACATCTACACCCTCATTTTTGTGAGTGAGCTTTTTTTTCACATCCTGAAGTAGGAATGTTGCTGGCAATCTAGGCTTCCACTGAATGTTTTCTATTTCTAGTGGAAATTTGCATCAAGATAGGGTAAGGTACATTGTTATGTAGTTTTGTGCTCCAACAGCCAATTTGACACAGGCTGAGACGTACCTTATTGACTTCTCACAATGCATCCTTTGGGTGCATCACAGTGTTGGACAAGGCTTTCTGAGTTGAGATAGTTCTGATGGGTGATCTACTTGTTGCACTGTTTTCATGAACATTGTAAGATCACAAGCTATTAGATGTTGCATTTGCATGGCAGGTGACAGTACCTTCCATGGCATCTGTTTTCAATGAATATGCACTCAAAAGCCAGTTTGACACAAGTGTTCATCTACAGGTTTTCTTTCTGTGCATTCTTTCTTGTCCACAGGCTTTCTGAGCTGCATTGTGGATTATCAGACATGCTTTTGTGCTTTTCTTTTGTCCATTGTGCTGCTCAGGATATGTAAGGTGCCAAGGATGAAATTTCTTTGTATGCCATGTATACTTAGAATGTTTGCTTGGATCATCTTGCAGAACCTGTTCCTTTATGGATATGGAGCACTCTTCAATTTTCTTGCAATACTTTGTACAGCTATATACCAAGGTATGGGAGCATCTCTTTTGTTCTTTATCTCATGGTTTCTGTGTGCTCTTTGAGGCCTGTCACCTCATTTGGGTGACTGTGATCTCAAGGTTTCATGTGCTAACATGGCATTATTGTCCAACAATCCTACTCTTGACTTGAGCTTCAATGTCCTCATAAGCTGTTATGCAATTTCTGAATATGGCTGGGTGATGCAGGGGCAGGAGCCGGAGGAAATGGGTTCAATATATTGGAAGGGCACTCAAAGGCCACCATGTGTCTGATCTTCAATAATGCAGCTCAGGGTATCCTTTCCTCATTTTTCTTCAAATATGCAGGTAAGTCTCCTTTGCTTAACCACATCTGCTCTTGTCATTCCCTGTTCCTCATGGGCATCTCAAATCCCCACTGCATGCACCAGACACTGTCACTCTTTAAAGGCCTTCACTTAGCTCAGTTCTCATTCCTTCCCAGATTAGTTGAAGAATCACATCACAGAAGCTGATTTCACTTCATAAAAAAAGCTCTGAGTAATATTTCATTGCACACTGATATCAACAACTTGACTTGGGCATTTTATACTTCCCAACTTCTTGGACTGTGAGCAGCAGTTTCTTTGTTGTAAGCACTGTGCCAACCAGTAACCTGATCAGTTGAATGTGCCTCCTGTTCAGATACAATATTGAAGAAGTACTCATCAACAGTGGCTACAATATTTACGGGTCTGGCATCTGCAGCATTGTTTGGCCATACTCTCACCATCAATTTTGTGTTGGGCGTCACCATTGTCTTCATTTCTATGCACCAGGTTGGTCATATTGACCCTTTGAAAGCATACCCTCAAAAGAACAATGGGGAGAAACATCCCAGATGTCATTGACAGGAATCCCATTCTTTGCAAAAGAACCTTACATCACAGTTCAGAGTTCTATCCCCAAAGAAACAGCATGTTGCAGTGCACTGCTTCATTTCAAGGCTGCTAATATGATGTAGGGCTGTTGCTGCAGTTTTTTTCATCTGTCACAAAGGTTTCGAAGGACTCAGGGGATGATGTCAACACCTTGTTGGAGCCCTCTGGAATGAAACTCAAGTATATTTTCTTTCTCCTCCTTTCCAAATTTTTGATCTATGGATTCAAATGGGAATGGGTCTATGAAAACCACTGGATTCTGATTGTCAAGAGGATAAAGGAGAGGGTAGGTTAGTGATGTGAAGAAAACTCTGGATCATGATTACATTGTGTCCAGGCATGAATTAAGGTAGTACAAGTATCACACAAATAGTTGGGGCATATGGGAATCTGGAATTACCTTGGGGAATTTTTTGCATGACCATTAGTGTTGGACAACAACTAAGGTTTCAGCTGAGTTGCTTCCTTTTATTGCCAGCTATGGCTTGGTTAACTCTAGGTTGAACTGTGGTCATTGCACTGTAACAGCAAGAAGGATTCATCACTGAGTGACTTGGCTGCAGCAAATCTGGAGGTGAGAGCCACTTACTACGTCCTTTTATATCCTGCCTTTCTTATTCATCGTCACATGGTAGCTAGCATGACACATGACCAAGTCTTCCTGTTATTTCTGGAAATGCAACAGAAACTTGGGATGCAGATTTTGTATGATGGTTTGCCTGAAATTTTTGGGTGGATCATTATGTATATATGTACACCCACCATTGGAAGCTGATGAATTCAGTGGGTAGTCATGGCTGCTTGTGATATTCATGATGAGGGTGATGGTCTGACACTTATGAGCAGCTCTCATAAGGTCAGGACCACACTCATTGTTGTGTTACCTTCAAAGTGTTGGAGTGGAGGTTTCTCTGCAATTTCATAGATGTGACCACCTGATTGTAGTGTTTTTACCAGAACAAAGTTGATATCTTGCTGCAATGTCTTGTAGCTTGCTGACTTTGTGGATGTTGAGTAGTAGCCTGCATAAAGGTTGATATGAAGATGAAAAAAGGAGTTCTGCATGAGAAATCAAAAGCATAAAATGCAGGCACTTAATATGTCCACTGAGACCAAAGAGTCTTATATAAGCTGGGCTTATGGACACATAAATAATGTGGGCAGGCTAGGCTAGAGAGGTGTGGTGTAGACATATGGTGATAAGACCCAAGCTAGCAGTAAACAATTTTAGGAGGGGACAGGAGAAAAGATGTCGGATCTGACAAAGGAACAGGAATTGCATTCTAAACTCCCTAACATTGGAAGGCACTGAAGATTAATGGTGCATGGTTGTGGGAAATGTGCAGGCAAGTCATAAGATTTCTATTCTGACAGAGAGAGACCCGCTTCTGCCGAAATGATCAAGTAGCCTTACCTTATTAGTTCACCTTTGATTCTTATGTCAATTAATTTGAAAATCCTGTACAAATTGGGTATCATTTCCATTTATTTTGTGGAAAACCTGAGTTTTTGAGCCAGTCTTAATTAACCTCTTTTCATTCAAGGGAGCAGTTCTATTGGCAGTAAAGCCATGACTGAATTTTGCAGCAAAGCTGGGGAGGTTTGTACAGTTGTCATGGAGGATTCTTGAAGATGGGAAATGAGAGTTAGATTCTCTATATCCTGTTAGAGATATGCTGTTCATGAAGAGATTATGTAGAGGTTTCAGGGACATGCTTGCAGCTCGCATGCTCTCTCTGGCAAGAGGTTGGAAATCCATATTGTAAAAGGTGTAAACTTGCATCTGAGTGCATTTCCACTGAATGGGTCTGACCCCTTGATTTGTCAGTGACACCCAAAGTATTCATCCCCTTGGAAATTGAAATTTTGTTTTCTGCAGGTGATCTTCAAGAGTTTTGCACTTCAGCCATTGTTGTGAACTTTTTATTGTAGTTGGAACTTGGAAGCGCACACTTGATGTAAATGTCCTGGAAGGCTGATGCTGTGAACAGGTTGCACCAGCAGCAGCATAGTGGCTTGTAATCAGCAATTAATGTATGAAGTTCAGGCTTTGAACAGTGTGAAACAGAGTTTGGACTTGTAAGTATGCATAGGATATGATGCTCTTCAAAAGGCCGAGAAAAAAATACAATTGGCTTTGGTGGCCATTCATAATGCTTTGCCCAAATGATGTCATCTATATGATTTTTCTAAACCAGAAGGTGAAAGCAAAGTCAAATATGCATTTCATGATATCCTTGTCAAGAAAAATACAAATTAGTTATAAACTAAGATTTAACATATTAAATTTAGAAATATTATTTATTTCAATGATTGATATAAACATATTTTTTGAATTTATGTCAATGATATTGAAAAATCATATGTTTAAAATAGATTTAAGTAGTTTTTTCAGAAATGTAAGTTTAATTTTTTTAATTTGTCAGTTTCTTTTTTAAAACAAATAAGTAGATGAAATATTGGATTTTTAATTTTCTTGATTAATTTCACTTATATATTTACTTATATATTTTCAACTTTCAAAGTAAAAGTAATAATATATTAATCTTTTAATATGAAAATATTTTTTAACACAATTTCACCAATCAATTTCAAAATATTTTTGACTCATTTATACTACATTAAAAAAATTCAGACTTTGTGTACAACATATTATAAACATATCGTTGGAAAGCTCTTGATGAGGGTTACAACTTTACTTCAAACCTCATCTCAATCCGAGGTCCGCACACAAAGTTATGGGCCCCCAAAGTCGCGGGAGTCCTAACTTTGGCAATTCCGGGACTCTCATTTGGGAGTCTCGGGACAAAATGTCACAAGGATGTGGGCCTGGTGGAGAGGCACATAGTATATTATAAGGGGGAAGGTGGTGGCTTCCCCCAAGTCCGGGTTGTGATGAGTCTTGTGAGTCCGAGTTGCCCATGGCTCATCCTAACACCAAAAGTGCTCCAACTACGCACTAGCCACTTTGTGTTGGTTTTGTGTAGGCCTGTGTGAGTAGTTGAAGCTTGTTAATTCTTCCTAGTCCCATCCCAGAGCTCCAACACGGCCTTTTACCCCTCCAAAGTGCTGCGAGCTAGGGAGCGTGCCCTGGTTCCTTACTCTTCCGTTGTTTTCTGTTTGGACTCACATTTGAGTCCCTCAAGGAGTTGGGAGTGCGTCAGGTCATTTGACCTATGTTTTTCAAGTTTTAGTGGTTGGGAGTCAAATTATCAATTTAATTCATAACTTCCTTTTCCAATAATTATTATATCATAGTTTCAAATGAAGAATCTATAATCATTTTTGGTATTTAAATTTTGAGAGCTTTTCAATTATCAGAAGAAAATTTGATTTGGAAAAGTTCACATTGTGTATTTTTTTCCAAAAAAATTGAAACATTCCAAATTCTTTTCTCCTTGGGCAACTTAATCCCCTTCTCCTTCAAGAAGTTGCTTCACATGGAACTTGGTTTGGATTTCCACTTAATCCCCTTTTCCCCAAGGATTTTTTCTTCCCCCATGGAATTTAGTTGGGGATACCATATACCCTTCTCCCCAAATAAAATCTTTAGCTTTATCCCAAGGGAAGTTGTTCCCCAAGGGGCTTGGTTGGGGCTACCACTTATTCCCCTTCTTTATAGGGAAATTGTTGCTATGAACAATTAATTTGAAAAAATTCCCCATGCATTATTTTTTCATTCATTGCGTATGTGAAAGGAAAGAAGAATTGGAAAAAAAATGATCACATCTTGGACCTTTAAATCAAAGGGGAATTCCAACCATTACAACATTTTCCCCCTTAAAATATTTTACTAGAAAGTTAATTTAAATGTTAATCATAATTTGGGTATAATATTAAAAAGTTATAAATATTTTTTCTACTAGGCAATATCCTACAATTGCATGCGTAATGCCACATTTAATTTGTTGGACTTTTTTTTGTCAAAGGAGGTTTACTTCTTGCATAATGTACTTATGACTGATAATCATGTCATTTCTTTGCGATTATTTATTTATTTTTTAATAATGAACAAAAATTTTCAACGACTGAAGAATAAAAATGCATAAAACGTACCAAAAACATTTCAATGTATTTAGAAACCATGTTGTACAATATATTTGTTATTGACAAAATATTATTATAATTTTGAAATGAAATTGCCTAGCATCATTTGAAATGCTAACAATTCCATTTCAAAATTATATTGTTCATCTTAATTATTTGAAGTTAAATATTTTAAAACCTAACTTCTAAAAAAATTAAAATTAAAGAAAATTGGTTATATTTCAAATTTGATGACAATAACATTTCAATGTTCAACATATCATTGCAAAGAACAATGAAAAAGGTTGCCAAAAAAATCATATAATAATCATAATTAAAAATATATATAACCAATATCAAAAATGAGAAATAAAAAATTTGAATGTATTGTCAACTTAAATGTAAAATGTAAACTACATGAATTAAAATGTAAATTACATGTACCATGTAAACTAAATGTCTAAGAATGTAAAATGTCCAATTAAAATGTATGTCAAAATAAAAAACATTATGGAAAGAAAAGTATAATAAAATGTAATCACCCAAAAGGTGAACCTTTCAATCCAAAAAACATGTTGGCTACCACATTAGGATTAGAAATTGAAAGAGTTATGTTGCAATTTGTAAGGTTGGAAAATTGATACCCCCAATGTGTGTTACAACAAAAAGGCCTTTCTCATATTTATTCATCATGTTTCTCAAAGTAGATGAACCTTTAAAAGAATTCCACATCTTGTTCAACATGAACAAATGCAATAACCGATTTGTCAAAAATATTACCAACATTTTGCAAACATATAATTGTTATAAACTTGGACAATATAGGTTGAATACTTGAGCTTGGTGCAAAAAAATTTGTTAGATGAATAAATTGCATTAGATTGCTACAAATGAAAGGAAAGCAAACTAATACCCAAATATGCAACCAACAATACCAAAGATATGAAGGCAAAAAAACAAAAGTACAAAATAAGAAACTAGAAACAAAAGACAAAATAAAGGAACTAACTTACTTCAAGTTTTTTGTGAATGTTCTATTCATGGGTAAGGACCTCCTCATAAATAAGATGATGGTCTCCATTCAATTATTTAGAAATAATATGTTGTAAGGTACAGCTTCAAATGTTTTGATACATTTGATCATACTTAGCAACAAAAACAACTCATCGAACAACATAAAACCTAAAAGAAATCAAGAATGCAAACACAAAAAACACCAACAAGTAAGGGTCCAAACAAATGTTGTGTAAATATTAGATTTTTTCAATATCTACCAATTTTGATTATTTAGTCTACTAGTTTTGGTTTTTTTTCGAAAATTTTATTTTATTTCATTTAACATATTCTGTAAGGATATCAATTTTTAATAAATAAATTATGTCAAATTCCATAGAATATCCCACAACATAATATCTATTAAATATCCAAGCCTTTTGAATAACATGATACAACAACTTCAATCAAATAATCCATCTAGATAAAAATACAAGTACAAAATTTCATCTCTTTCAAATTCCCCTTCATACCCCTCTAATTATTCCTTTAAGGCATTCAAATTCAACCAACATTATCCAACTAATATGTGAACTACAACTCACCCTAAGATCATTAGGCCAATTTTTGCTCACAAATATTAATTTATCTAAATTATTTGATTGCAAATGACATTTCTTCAAATTTGTAAGTATTCCAACCAAGTAAAATATTTTTTCAATTGCTATTTGGGATCCCACAATGACAAGAATTCAATGGGTGAGAAACGCAACAATCAAAAGCAAAGATTCATGAAGGTGTAATTGTTCCAAAATTTGTCCAATTCTTTGTTTATTCAATTTGAAGATTTTTTCATTCAATTTTGGGATTTTGCAAGACTTTATTTGCAAACTCAAGTTTTTTTCAATTTCTTTCATTTCTTTTTCAATTTCAATATCACTTGTGAATATTACTTCACCTTCCTTTTGCACCTTTTGATTTTGATTTTCACTTCACCTTTCCATTTTTCAGACAAGTGTTTTGTAAAGCCAATGATGGAGAAAAATCAAGCCTAATTGTTTTTTGTAGAAATGTATTACATGGCCTAAAAAATCAAGGATAGAAAAACAAAAATGGACGAGGGATTGCATTATTGCAAGTCTCAAGCCTAGAAAATTAAACATGCCAATCAAAACAAAGTAAAAAGCAAGTTACTTTGTTTTTTTCCCCCTTTCGTTGCTTTGAATCTTTGTATGCCAAAATGTTTCTTTCTAATTAATAAAATCATGCAAGTTTACAAGCAAAGTTATTATGTTTTGAAGATCCCTTCAGCTCCAACAAACCGTTGCCCTTTATTATAGCAAGTAAATTGGTCCTAAGGTCATTGGTCATGTTTATCTTGCACTCACGTGACATATATCACTAAATATCATAAACATTTTGTTTCTTGTTGTCATTACTTGCATTTTAAACCAATATAGGATCATTAGTTGTTGAGTGATGCCTTGAATGCACTCATATCCATGAACTTAAATCTAAATGAAAAAATGAGCCATCCTTTTTTTATCAGATGCTTTGATTTCTGAAGATGAATATTTTACAAAGAACATTAAAAAGAGGGGTGATTGATTTTTTCCTTTATGTTTTAATAAAATAAGATGAGAGAAAAACCCATAATATGCAAGCCTTGATGTTAGATTTTAGATTCAAAAGTTTGAGATTGATCTCTTCTCATGGCCATAGTTGAAGAATATGATAGAAAATCCTTGTTTCTTACACTATTGAAGTTTCATCAACATTTGCATCCATTGTCCAAAGTTGAAAATTCCTTTGATTATAAAATTGACAAAGATAATAGCTTAGACATTTTTGAAATGGTGGCCAACACCAATGAACTTGCAAAGGAGCTTGTTAATTGAGAATTATTGTTATTTCATAAATAGTAAGTGGATGCAAAAGATATCAAATGCCTTTTGGAGTGGTGGAAGAAACATGAAACTATGTTTTCAATTATTGGCTTTTTAGTTAAACATATATTAGAGATTGTAAATTTTCAAATTGAAACTATGATTTTTTTCCCCCTTACTAAAATTCTTACCAATTTGAGGAAATGTCACTTACAATCAAAGAACATTGAAAAATTAATTTTTGTGAATAAGAATTGGCCAAAAATTGCAAGGGTGGGTTGCAAGGCCCCTAATAATTTGGTAAAATTAATAATTTTGAATTAGACTTAGAGCATGAATTAGATGAATTTGGAGACTGATTTGAGCAAGATGAATTGAAAGAAGACTAATCTATTGTTCTTGGCCTTGTATATGTTTGAAATTTTATCACATATTTTTGTTTATATATTAGAGTTTTGTAACAATTGTTGACATTTTTTGGCTTATAAAAATTTGAAAAAACATTTAAAGATTTTAATATTAAAATCTGAAAGCGAAGTTAAGGGACTGGCTTAATAATATAACTGACTAATCTTAAGAATCAATTGTGAAAGAACCAGTTGAGCATCAGGGAAAATAAAATTAAAGGACCAAAACAAGGAATGAATGTTTTTTCAAAAAATGTGAGAACTATCTTGGTTCTTGAATTAAAAGATTTTAAGAACCAAAACGAGCAGTTATGAAAAAAAGTTAATAACCACCCAACATTGGTATTTCCTACATAGATAAAGGTTGGTGCCTGCTAGTGGGAAAATAAGTCCTCCCATACAAAGAAGTGGTTTGGGTGTGATATATATTCAGGCACTTTGTTCCAGACTCTTTTCCTAAGTGGGACAGCCAGTCATCTGCAGGTTCCACTTTTGGTGCTGTTGGGTTCACTTCTCATCTCTATTGAGGACTGAAAACAGGCTTGAGAAGTGAGTTGTTACCTTGTAGAAAACCCATTATATCTGGAACAGGTCCCCCCCACCCCTGCACTTGGTAGAACCCCACTTTTACTTCCACAGATTTTTTCAGTGTCAAGTAGTGTCCCCAAATTTGTCCCATGTGAGATACCATATCTGCAACTGATGTTTGGCTCTTGTATGGCGAATATTTATTTATTTTAAAATATCAACATGAATAATGTCAGATTTGATTTTTCAGAATCTCAACAATTGAGGAATAAGTATGCAAACTACATGTTGTGTTGCAGACTTGTATTCGTAACCCGATCATAGTAACCCAATGGGAGTTTGATTCTCTTGGAAAACTTCAACAAATATCAATAACTTTTTCCCCTTTTTTCATCTAGACTTTTGGTGAATTGTATTTTGTGCTAACATCAATTGTCGGTAAGGTATCAAAGGAGGAAGATGATATTTTGCCCATTGCCACCACTCTCAGCATTTCAGTGTCTCACTCCTCTTTTTGCACCCTCTCAAGACTTCCAAGGCTCCATTTGATAGCAGCAGCCTTGGGGCAAAATACAAGGCCATAAAGTTCAGCATTTATTAGTAGCTTGGGGCAGATTTAATTTTACTTTTTTCTATTTCAGCCTGGATTCCTAGTGTAAAGTCCTTCAGGCCAATTTCAAGTTTTGAACAAATAGGAATATGCTTGATTTGGGTTGAACATCGGCCCTGACCTTCTAGTGTTAAATTTCCCTAAGTAACTGTGACTGGTCTTGGATTCTGGCAGCCTCTGGCAAGCAAATCAGAAAGTACACAACATTCTTGTTTGCAGCTCAAGAAACCCCAATTCAGCTTGTTGGCCTTGGAAATCATCTCAGGTGTGATAATCGGTGCTCAGTTACCTTTCATGTACTAACATATGAGTTTCAGGTAGGTATATATTCAAAGAGCAGGATTTGAACTCAGTTACATAGTGCAGTGGGATTACTAAAATTCTTACCAATTTGAGAAAATGTCGCTTACAATCAAAGAACCTTGAAAAATAATTTTTTGTGAATAAGAGTTGGTCAAATGATGCAAGGGTGAGTTGTAAGGCCCCTAATAATTTGTTACAATTGTATATTTTGAATTAGACTTAGAGCATGAATCAGATGAATTTGGAGACTCATTTGAGCAAGATGAATTGAAAAAAGATTAATCTATTGTTCTTGGCCTTGTATATGTTTGAAATGTTATCACTTATTTTTCTTTTGATATTAGAGTTTTGTGACACTTTTTGACAATTTTTGGCTTAGAAAAATTTGAAAATATATTTAAAGATTTTAATATTAAAATCTGAAAGGGAAGTTGAAGGACCGGCTTAATAATATAACCAACTAATCTTAAGAATCAATTGTGAAAGAACCAGTTGAGCATCAGGGAAAAATAAAAATAAAGGACCAAAACAAGGAATGAATATTTCTTCAAAAAATGTGAGAACTATCTTGGTTCTTGAATTAAAAGATTTTAAGAACCAAAACAAGGGGTTAAAATGTGAATAGAACCCCACTTTTACTTCCACTGAATTTTTCAGTGTCAAGTAGTGTCCCCAAATTTGTCCCAGGTGAGATACCATATCTGCAACTGATGTTTGGCTCTTGTATGGCGAATATTTATTTATTTTAAAATATCAACATGAATATTGTCGGATTTTATTTTTCAGAATCTCTACAATTGAGGAATAAGTATGCAAAATACACGTTGTGTTGCGGACTTGTATTCGTAACCCAATAATAGTAACCCAATGGGAGTTTGATTCTCTTGGACAATTTCAACAAATATCAATAACTTTTTTCGCTTGTTTCATCTAGACTTTTGGTGAATTGTATTTTGTGCTAACATCAATTGTCGGCAAGGTATCAAAGGAGGAAGATGATATTTTGCCCATTGCCACCACTCTTAGCATTTTAGTGTCTCACTCCTCTTTTTGCACATCCATCCCTCTCAAGACTTCCAAGGCTCCATTTGGTAGTAGCAGCCTTGGGGCCAATACAAGGCCATAAAGTTCAGCATTTATTAGTAGCTTGGGGCAGATTCATTTTTTAAAAAAAAAATTTCAGCCTGCATTCCTAGTGTAAAGTCCTTCAGGCCAATTTCAACTTTTGACCCAATAGGAATCCTTCATTTGGGTTGAACATCGGCCATGACCTCCAAGTGTGAAGTGGGCCTAAGTATCTGTGGCTGGGCTTGGATTCTGGCAGCCTCAGGCAAATCAGAGAGTACACAACATTCTTGTTTGCAGCTCAAGAAAACCCAATTCAGCCAACAGCCTTGGAAATCATCCCAGGTGTGATAATCCGCTCTCAGTTACCTTTCATGTACTAGCATATGAGTTTCAGGTACATATATATTCAAAGA
>Ga0116228_10002697_pt1 | contig 15391 bp, 12 predicted proteins | sample S1TSphfallax_2_FD_89694 | JGI IMG/M metagenome (GOLD analysis project Ga0116228, IMG submission 89694) | Host-associated microbial communities from peat moss isolated from Minnesota, USA - S1T2_Fc - Sphagnum fallax MG | ecosystem: Host-associated > Plants > Peat moss > Unclassified | place...
ACCGATCACCGCCAGGATGGCTGCTGCAAAGCCACCGGCCAGCATCAGCCCCATCTCGTGCGCGGTCACGCCATCGCCGCGCAGCAGCTTCACGATGGCAAGGTTCTGCCCCAGCAACGGCACCGCGTACATCCAGGCCTCGGGCCTCAGCGGAATCACCGACAGCAAGGCACTGGGCAGGATCGGGATGATCATCAGCACCGAAAGATACGTTTGCGCCTCACGGTAGCTCTTGGCCATCGCCGAGACCATCGATTGCAGACCCGCCAGCAGCAGGATCAGCGGCAGCATCAGCAGCACCACCTGCCCACCGAAGGCAAAGCCCATGTCGAACGCAATCCCCAGCTTCTCCACGGGTATGAACAACGGCGCCGTGGAAAATGCCGACACGCTCAGCAACAGGCTCACCAGCGAGAACGTGCAGATCGCTGCCAGCTTGCCGGCCAGGATCGTCCAGCGCGCTACCGGATTGACGAACAACGGCTCCAGCGACTGCCGCTCGCGCTCGCCCGCCGTCAGGTCGATGGCGAGATACATGCCGCCGAGGAACACGGTGAGCACGAAGAAATACGGCAGGAACGAGAACATCAACGCCGAGCGCGACTGCGAGCTGGCCTGGTCACGGTCGGCCACCTGCACCGGCCATGCCGTCGTCGGCGACAGGCCGCGGGCAATGAGTCGCATGGCGCCTTCGCGCTTGCCGTACGATTCGATCACGTTACGAACGCGCGATACAGGCGTGGACGCATCGCGTCGCGAGGAATCGTAGATCAGCTCCACCTGCACGGCCTGCCCCTTGCTCCAGGCATCGGCATAGCTAGGCGCAATGCGCAGCACCACGTCAGCGCGCTGGTCACGCACCGCGTCCTCCGGATCGCTTACCGCAGGTGTCGCATCGATACCTGCCCCTTTCAGCGCACGAATGAGGTTCGGCGCCAGCTCCGCACCGATCACCGGTACATCGATGGGCCGGTCCGCTTTGTCCAGTTCGCGATTCACCATGACGTTCATCAGCATGATGAACATCACTGGCCCCAGAAGCGGACCCGTCAGCAGCGCGTTGATAAGCGTACGGCGATCACGCAGGTTCTCGCGCACTTCTTTCCAGTAGACCGCAGTGAAGGCCCTCATGCAGCAAGCCCTTCATCGGTGCCGATCAGGCTGACGAAAGCATCTTCCAGATTGGCCTGCCCGGTCTGCTCGAGCAGCGCCGCCGGCGACTCATCGGCAACGACACGCCCATGGGCAATCACCACGATGCGATCGCACAGCGCGGCGACCTCCTGCATGATGTGACTGGAAAACAGCACGCAACGCCCCTCGTCCTTCAGCTGCCGCATGAAGCGGCGCATGGCCCGGGTTGCCATCACATCGAGGCCATTGGTGGGTTCGTCCAGCAGTACGTTGCGTGGATCATGGACAAGAGCACGCGCAATGGCTGTCTTTACCCGCTGGCCCTGCGAGAAGCCCTCCGTGCGCCGCCTGGCAATGTCATGCATGTCCAGCGCTTCGACCAGCGCTTCCCGGCGGCGCGCGATGTCCTGCCAGGACATGCCATGCAGGCGGCCGAAGTAGTCGATGTTTTCCGCCGCCGTCAGCCGCTTGTAGAGGCCACGGGCATCGGGAAGCACGCCGAGCTGACGGCGCGCGGCCACGGGATCGCTCCACACCTCGCGCCCATCGACCAGCACTTCGCCGCTGTCCGGTTTCATGAGCGTATAGAGCATGCGCAGTGTCGTGGTCTTGCCGGCACCATTCGGGCCGAGCAGGCCGGTGATCTCACCGTCGCGTGCCGTGAAACTCACGCCATTCACGGCGCGGACCTCGCCGAAAGCCTTGTGCAGATTGCGTACTTCGATCATGGCGTGGCTCCGTTGAAGCCCACGAAGACGGGCAGCGGGGAGAGGCGGTCAAGACAGGAGGTATCGAGCGACTTCGCATCGCCCTTGTCCACGAAATCGACGTAAAGCCGTGGCATGCAGCCGCGCATCACGACGTTATGACCCTGCCCTTTCAGTACAACGTGACGGCCATTGGGCAGGCCCTTCAACACATCGTCGCCATAACGCGGCGGCGTGACCGGATCGAACTCACCGGACATCAGCAAGGCGGGCACGTCGCTCTTCAGCGGCTGGCGGAAATCCGGCGGGCGCTTGCCATGGGGCCAGACGGAGCAGGCCGCGTGAAAGGCCTCGATCATGTTGTCGCCCAGGATCAGCTCGCGATCCTGCGGCCGCGAATGCAGGTCGTCGGCATCCTCGGAACAGATGACCGAATACTGCATGCCGCCATCCATCGTGTCGCCCAGATCGCCCGTCAGCAGCTTGGCCTGTCCCAGCAAGGGACCGACGTCACCGTGAGCCGCCGCATCGAGCGAGAGCGGAAGCAACGCCGCCGTTTCCGGCGAATAGGCGAACATGCGCACCACCGTGGCCAGTGCGTAATCGCTGAGCACCCGCTGCACCGATGCGTAGTTCTGCGGGTCGCGGAAGCTTACCTTGTGCGGGTTGGCGCGCAGTGCATCGCGCAGCTGGTAAAGCGTCTGGTACGGGTCGCCAAAGCGTTTCTCACAGGCCGCATCCGCATGGCATCGAGCGAACTGTGCCTTGAGCGCGGCATCGAGATTTACCGCGAATTCCTCGCCCAGCACCAGCGAGTTCGGCGCGATGCCATCGAGCGCCAGCGTACGTACCGACTGCGGATGACGCATCGCATACTGCTGCGCCACACGGGTTCCGTAGGACACGCCGAGGATGTCGAAACGCGGCGAACCCAGGGCCTGGCGCACCTCTTCCAGGTCGGCCACGGCATCCGTGGTGGTGTAGAAACGCACGTCCGCGTCTTTCGACAGCTGGTCGAGGCAGCGTTGCGTGTCATGGCGGATGGCATCGGCCTGGAGCAGATGCGAATCATCGGCGCCACCCGGCTCGTCGCGACAACTCAGCGGATGCGATTCACCGGTGCCGCGCTGGTCGAGCAGCAGGATGTTGCGATGGGCGAGCAGGCCCTGCAGGGCTGGGGCTATCTGCGGATAGCTTTCCACCGCCGACTGTCCGGGGCCGCCGGCAAGGAACACCACCATGTCGTCGGCGGGTACCTGGGCCGAGCTGCGCAGCACGGCAAGGCGCAGCGGAATCTTGCGTCCTTCTGGATGCTCACGGTCTTCGGGCGCTTCAAACGGCGCACACCACGCTGCCGTGGACAGCCCCGAATGGGGTTGTGGCAGTTCGCAGGGTTTCAGTACCAGCGAGCCAAGTTTCCAGACACGAGGCACCGCGGCATGTGGTGCGGCCGGCGCGTTCGAGGGCGGGTGCTGTCCGTGATGCAGGGTCTGCCGCAGGCCGAAGGCGGCGGCGAGGATCGCGATGACGATGGCGATCCGTGGAGCGCGTTTCATGCCGTCAATCCTCCGGCGTGAAGATGGATTCGATGGGTAGCGTGAAAAGCTTCGCGATCTTGAAGGCCAGGGGCAGGCTGGGATCGTATTTTCCTGTCTCCACGGCATTCACCGTCTGCCGGGAGACATCGAGCTTTTCACCCAGGTCCGCCTGGGACCAGCCCAGGGCGGTTCGCAATTCACGGACGCGGTTGTTCATCGCAGGCGATAGTACAGACCGAGCACGCACTTCACGATGCCGAAGCAGCCGAACAGTACGGGCAGTACCCAGATCGCCACGGCCTCGGGTTTCGGCAGCGGCAGCACCTGTGCGTTCAGCAGCATGCCGTACGAGAAGTACCCGAAGGCACCCATGCCACCGCCGATGGCGATCGATTCGAGATCGATCCGTCGTTCGAATTCATCCTGATCGCGGATGACCCGCACCATGGCACGGATGATGAAGGCGACGGGAATCGTCGGCAGCAGGGTGACGACGGCACGCAGTGCCGTGCCTTCGAGAGTCTTAAGCCAGCTCACCGACAGGAAGATCAGCAGCATATAGCCCAGCATCGCCGGAATGAATTCGCGCAGGTAACGCTTGTGGACGGCACGCATCGCCATGTCAGTGGGCCTCGATGAAGTCGTTGAGCGCCTTTTCGAAGGCCTTGGGCTGGTCGAGCATCACGTAGTGGCGTGACGGTGCGATGGCGATGACCTTCGCATTCGGGGCGTTTGCCAGCAGCGACTGGTAATAGGCCACTTTCTGCGCTTCGGTGAGCTTCACCGGCCCCTGCGCGGCATCTGCCTCGCTGTAAGGGGCGATTTCCAGGATGGGTGCCGTGGCGCTCTTGAGGTCATCACGGTAATCGGCGCCGGCATCTTCCGCCGCGTAGCGAGCCACCGCCTTCTGGTCGCTGCGCCCGTTAAGCGGCGCCACCTTATCGGCAATCTTCGGATCGAGCGTCCCGATCTTCTGCATGTACTGGAGCTGCTGTGCCTTGAAGACGTCCGGCGTGGCCGATTCGAACTGAGCCCGCATGCCCGCGGCAATCGCCGTGCGTTGCTCAGGACTGACGCGCTCCATGCCCGGGAACACCGGCAGGCCATCCACGGCGACCACGCCGCCGGTGAGATCCGGATGGCGACCTGCGAATCGCAGCGAAAGAGTGGCCCCGAGGCTATGGCCGACCAGTACCGGCTTGCCCAGGTGTTTCTCCTGAATGAGCTGCGCGAGCGAGGCGTCGGCGCGATCCATCCAGTTGCCGTCGGCGCTGGGTGCCGGCATGCCGTCGAAACCGGCCAGGGTTACGGCGTATACCGTGTTATGGCGGGACAGGTCGGCGATGGTGTCTTTCCATACCCAGGGGCCACCGGCCAGTCCGGGCACCAGGATGATGGTGCGGCCACCATGACCATGCTGTTCGACCTTGAGCGTGCCCACCTCGAAGGGTGCAGCAACGGAAGGCGCCGTGGCGGCGTGCAGGGTGGACGCGGCGCAGGCAGCCATCGCGAGCGCGGCGAGACGGAAGATGATGCGGTACGACATGGTGAAGCCCCTCCCCAGTGGCGTGGAGCGTGTCAAGCACGCTTGACACGCATCCTGAGCCCTTCCCCTCACCGTGTCAAGCACCCTTTACATGACCTGCCAACAGGCTAATTCGGCATCGCTAGGCGAATACGGCAGTGCATCCGAATTTTCACACACGCGCACATCGTCCTTCGTCAATGCTGTCCTCGACGGACACAGTTACCGCATGACGCGCTCCAACGCACGAGGCTTTGAGCAGGAGAGTCACCATGATCCGCCTCCGTCTGTTCGCCACTACCAGCGCCGTCGTGCTTGCCGCCATGGCGACAGGGGACACCTACGCCGCCACCGGTACCAATACGTTCAACGTGCTGATCACGATCACCTCGGCATGCAACATCACCACCACGGCGCCGACCAACGTGAACTTCGGCACGCAACCGTCCACGGCTACCAATGTGCCGAACCAGGGCGCACTTAACGTCAACTGCACGCCGCTGGCACCGTTCACCATTGCGCTGGACAACGGACTGAACGGAACCAACGTCAACACCCGCGCCATGAACAACGGAGCCACGCTGGTTCCGTACCAGTTGTACCAGACCGCCGTCATCAGCCCGACCACCGTGTGGGGCAGCACCACAGGCACCGGCGGCAACGTGTACTCGGGAATTGGCACCGGCCTGAGCGTGCCCATTCCGGTGTACGGAAATGTGCCCAGCACGAACTTTGCCACCGGTTCCTACAGCGACACCGTCACGGCCACTATCACGTACTGACTGCGACCCACGTTTCGAGGGAAGAAGGAGAGCCATCATGATCCGCATCCGCTCACTCATCGCCGCCAGCGCTACCGTGCTCGCCGTCGTTGCCACGCCTGGCGCCTTTGCCGCCACCGCCACCAATACGTTCAACGTACTGATCACCATTACATCGGCGTGCAACATCACCACTACCGCGCCCACCAACGTGAATTTCGGTACGCAACCGTCCACCGCCACCAACGTGCCCAACCAGGGCGCCCTGAACGTCAATTGCACGCCGCTGGCACCCTTTACCATTGCACTGGATAACGGCCTGAACGGTACCAACGTCAACAATCGCGCCATGAAGAACGGAACGACGCTGGTCCCCTATCAGCTGTATCAGACCGCTGTCATCAGTCCGAGCACGGTATGGGGCAGCACCACCGGTACCGGCGGCAATGTGTACTCCGGCATCGGTACCGGGCTGAGCGTCCCGATACCTGTCTACGGCAACGTGCCAAGCACGAACTTCGCCACCGGTTCGTATACCGACACCATCACCGCCACGATCACGTACTGACGGTGTTTCGGTGCTTTTCCCGGATGGGGTTGGCCGTGCTGCTGGCCGCCGCGATCCTGACTGCACCCACCACGTGGGCCAGCGGATTGCAGGTGTCGCCCATCGGCCTTCGCCTGGCTGCCGGCACACCTGCGGATGCGCTATGGCTCACCAACACCGGCAGCGAAATCCTTCACGCGCAAGTCCGCGTCTTCCGCTGGATACAGCAGGATGGCCAGGACATGTACGACGCGTCACGCGACCTGCTGGCCAGTCCGCCCATGGTGACCATCGCACCGGGCGGCAAGCAGATGGTGCGCGTCATACGTACGGGCGCGCCGCCCGACGGCGCGGAAACGGCCTATCGCGTCATCGTGGACGAATTGCCCAACGGCAAGCACGACGGACTGAACTTCGTGCTGCGCTATTCCGTACCGGTCTTTCTCGCGCCAAAGGGCGATCCTGCAGTCAAGGCGACGCTGCATACCGAATGGATCACGACGCCCTCCGGGCCCATGGTCCGGATTCGCAACGATGGCAATGGCCATGCGCAGATCGCGGAACTGTCCTTCACGGACGCCAGTGGCAAGCGAACCACGCTGGTGCGCGGCCTGGTCGGCTATGCGCTGCCCGGAAGCACCATGAGCTGGCCGACACCGAAGGAAACGCCACCAGCCACCGGGGTGCTGAAAGCAAGGGTGAACAGTGAACCGGTCGAATCGACCCTGGTCACTGGCGCGGGCGGCCGCTAGCCTCCTGGCGTTCGATGCTGCTGTCGTGCACGCCGTCGAAAACCATGGTCCCGCCGACGCGATTCCTCCGCCGACGGTGACCACCCGCGAACGCCTGGCCGGGGAAGACCTCTACCTGGAGGTCACCCTCAATGGCACGAGCACCGAACGTCTCGTGCATTTCATCATGCGCGACGACACCCTCTGCGTGCAGAACGCGGATCTGCTGGCCATCGGTTTCAAGCTGCCTGCCAGCGACGAGCTGCGTTGCCTGCGCGATCTCAAAGGCGTTACGTACACCTACGATGCCAGCGAACAGGTCATCCATATCGAGGCCCCGCTCGACCAGCTCCACCTGCAACGCCAGGTGCTCAATACCGTGGAGCGTGCCTCGACACCGCCCACCAGCGGCACCGGCGTACTTCTCAACTACGACGTATATGCCTCGCGCGGCGGAGGGCTCGGCAACGTCAGCGCTTTCACGGAACTGCGCGGATTCAGCGACGGACTGGGCGTGCTCAGCTCCACCGCGCTGGCCCGACGCTACCAGTTGCAGGGAGAGGGCTGGCAAAGCCAGACGGTACGTCTGGATACGCAATGGCGGCTGTCATTCCCGCAGCACTCGCTTGCGCTGACCGTGGGAGACAACTTCACCGGCTATACGTCGTGGTCGCGCGCAACGCGTATCGGCGGTATATCGCTTGGCACGGACTTCTCGCAGCAGCCTTATCGCATCACCACGCCCCTGCCGCAGTTCTTCGGCGAAGCCACGGCTCCTCCATCGGTCGATCTGTATGTGGATGGTATCCGCCAGTACAGCGGCCGCGTGCCGGCGGGGCCGTTTCAGCTGACGGCGACGCCCGGCATCGACCAGGCCGGCCAGGCCCAGGTCGTGCTCACCGACGCGCTGGGCAGGACGAGCACGGTCACCTTTCCGTTCTATGCGGCGAGGCAGTTATTGCGGCAGGGCATCGATGACTGGTCGGTCGATCTCGGCAAGGTACGCGAAAACTACGGCACGTCATCGTTCTCGTATGGCAGCGCGCTGATCGGCAGCGGCACGTGGCGGCACGGCATCACCGACCAGTTCACGCTGGAAGGACATGCCGAGGCGGGCGATGGACGTACCAGCGGGGGCGTGGGCGGGCTGTGGAACCCGTTCGGCGCAAGCATCTTCAATGGCTCGCTCGCCGGTTCGCGTGGCGGCGGCATGCAGTATGGGCTGGGCTATACGTGGGTGGGCAAGTTCATGAACGTTGCCGTGGACAGCCTGCGCAGCAACAGCAGCTACCGCGACGTGGCCTCCAGTTACGGCTCGCCACCTCCGCGCGTATCCGAGCGCGCTCTCGTGGGCTTCACGGTGCACGAGTCGAACTTCGGCGTGAACTACGTGCGGCTTCGTTACCCCGGGCAGCCCAACTCCCGTTATGGCGGATTGTTCGCCATGCGGACGCTCGGCCGCGGCATCTCGGTGAACCTCAACTACAACCAGAATCTCGACAGCGGCAGCGACCGCAGCCTCTTCGTGGGCGTCACCATCTCGCTGGACGATGGCCTCACCGCCAGCCTGTCCGGACAGAGGGACCACAACCAGACCTTCGCCATCGCCGACGTCAGCCGCCCCATCGACGGCGACGGCGGCTTTGGCTGGCATGTCCAGGGACGCAGCGGAGAAAACAGCGGCGGCCTGGCCGAAGCCGGCTGGCTCGGCGATCGCGGGCAGCTGACCGTGGGTGCGAACAACCTCGGGCCTTCGACGTATACGTATGCCGATGCCGTCGGTGCCGTGGTGCTGATGGGTGGTCATGCCTATGCATCCCGCCGCATCGACGATGCCTTCGCCCTGGTGAGTACCGACGGCACACCGGACGTACCCGTCACGCTCGAAAATCGCGCCATCGGACAGACCGATAGCCGCGGCACCCTACTGGTCGCCCGCCTCAACGCCTGGCAGGACAATCACCTGGGTATCGATCCCCTCGATCTGCCTGCGGACGCGCGTATCCAGCGCGTCGATGCGGTCGTCGCACCATCGGATCGATCGGGCGTACTGGTCCGCTTTCCGGTGAAGTATGTGCGAGCGGCGACGATTCTTCTCGTCGATGGCGCAGGCAAGCCGCTGAAGGTGGGCGGTACCGTGGATACCGGCGACGGTGGCGAGCCGGCCATCATCGGCTTCGACGGCATGGTCTACCTCGACCGCTTGCAGGCGGGCGACACCACGATCCACGTCCAGCCTCCCGAAGGGCCGCCATGCAGCGTCAGCTTCACCTATCCGGACAAGGCAACGGACCTGCCACAGCTGGGCCCCTTCACCTGCCGGAGCGATACGCCATGAAATGGCTTGCCGTGATCGCCCTGTTGCTGGCGGCCCTGTGCGTGGCTCCGCGAGCGGATGCCACCACGACGTGCAGTGTCACCAGCATCACGGGCGTGGCGTTCGGACCGGTCGACCCTACCGGCACCTTCGTGGATACGACGGCCACGCTCAACTACAGCTGCACATACACGGGCGCGCTGGGTGCGCTGTTCGGCAGCTTCGTCACCCTGTGCGGCAGCATCGGGCCTGACGATCTCGGCAATTTCTCGCCACGCACGATGATCGACCCGAGCGGCGATCGCATGCAGTACGGACTGTTCCAGGATGCAGGCCGAACGGTGGTCTGGGGCTCCCGCCTCAGCGGAAGCTATACCCCTGGTTCGTTCAACCTGCAGATCGGCCTGCTGAGCAATGGCGCCATAGTGAACGGAAGTACGACGATCTATGGTCGCGTACCTGCGTCACAATCCAACCTCTCGCCCGGCGCGTACGCCGCCACGCTTGCTGCCGCGAACAACCAGCTGACCTATAGCTATAACGAGGTGTTGCTGAGCCTGGGCACCTTCCCGTCCAGCTGCACAGCGGGAGGTTCCGGCGGCCCTCTCCAGGCCACGATGCCGCAGATAAACGTATCGGCATCGGTGGCCGCCAAGTGCACGCTCGGCACTGCCACCAACATGCAGTTCGGCAATGTGTCGGGCCTGCTGAACACCACCAGCAATGCGACGACGCTGGTGCGCGTCACCTGCACGAATCGCGCAGCCTTTCAGGTGGGGCTGGACAACGGAATAAATGCATTGAGCGGGCAGCGACGCATGTCGTCCGGTACGGGGTACGTCCTCTACGATTTGTACACCGACAACCTGGGGACGCAGCGATGGGGCAATACGCTCAACACCGACACGGCGGGCGGCACGGGATCCGGAGCGCAGCAGACGTTGACGGTGTATGGCTTCGTCAGGACACAGCCTGCCGTGCAGGCGGGAAACTATAGCGACACGATTACGGTGACCGTGACGTACTGAGGGTGTCCTGGGTTGTGTCTCGCCCCGCAGGGACGGTTCGTTTTCCGGCCTCGCGCCCGGCGGATCGCCCGGAGCGGAAGGGGTCCGGTGGGAAAGCCCGCAGGGTGACGCTCCCTTGTAGGAGCGTGCTTGCGCGCGACCGGATGAATCGAAACGATGATGATGTTCGCGATAACTGGTCGCGCGCAGGCGCGCTCCTACAAAAGTACGCCATCACGTCGGGAGAGGCAGGGAGTGCGAGGCTGGAAGACGAGCCCTCCCTACGAGGCAAAAGGCCGCCCGGCGAGCCATAGACACACGCGATTCTCCCGAACGCACCGACAGAAGCGACTACCTGGAGCGTCGAAAATCCCACACCTCCCACACAAAGGACGTGTCATGGATACCACGCCACCACAAGCTCCCCCAGCCCTGATGCTCTCTACGCAGCAGGAAGGCATCGATGCCATCGCACGCATGGCATCCAGGCAAGGCTGGATCGCTACCCAGCAGGCACTGATGCCATCGGTCGACGACATAGCGTCACAGCGGGATGTCGACGCCTTCCTTACGGCACTCGAAGCCTACTGGATCGATTCCGTCCGCCTTGAGGCTGACCGCGATCCCATGCCACGCCAACAGGCATTGGCCTGGCAGTTGGCTGGGCTGGCCCGCGACATCGCGGCCCTGATGGCCCGGGACGGCAGCCTGGATGACACGGCGGCCACTGCTGCGCAAGCACTGGCTGCCAACCTTGAGCAGATTCCGACAGGGCTGCACGCTAGTGAGCTGCTGGTCAACGGCGCGCCGCTCGCGGGCACGCTGGTCTTGCAGAACGACAACCAACCCGACCAGGCCATCGTGCTGACCCTGGATGGTGGCTGGAAGGTCATCGGAAACCTCGATGCTTACTACCGCGAACTGGAGCACCGCATGCGTCACGCACTGACGCGACGATCCGACCTTCCGGCCATGGATCGCATGCAATCCGCTCTTGCCATGCAGCGATTCTCGGCAGGACTTCGCTCCGTGGACGGTTCACCGTGGCAAGCCATGGCCAAGCGAATCGTTGACCTGCAGAAGGAAAAGTTTCGGCAAGCCTGGTTCCAGTCGCAGGTCATGTCGCCTGACGCGCCACCCGGCTTCGCCATCATCGACCAGATGCGCGATGCCCTGGAACTGGATGCCGTGATCGACATCGATGCCATGCTCGCCGCCCGTGACGAGCGCCTCTATCTTGCCCACCAGGAAGATCGTCTGGCCGCCGTGCCTGCCCCGATGCGACAGGACTGGATTGCCGCTGCGCTGGCCTATCGTTCCGCGCATCGCGCAGCGGCTGGCATCCTTGCCGATCATGGCATCGCACCTCCCGTGGATGCATTGGCATTCGCTCTGCAGCGCAATGAACAGCAGCCCGCCATCGCGCTATACGATGCCTATCTGGAGAGCCTGCGTTCCGGCCGCGCCGGCGAGTTGCGCAAGCAGTTGACGACCGGTTTGAGCCATGCCTTGATGCGGATCAGGGCCGAAGACGCACGGCTGGGTTATGTCCTGTCGCACGAGCCGGCCACTTTTCGTGACGACCATTCCCAGCGTGGATATCAATGGGTCAAGGCGGTTCTCGATTCACCGGCGCCTGCAGGACGTGCCCAGGTGGAGGGACACGAGATTGTCGCCAGCCAGGTTCTCCTTGCGGGCATTCCCGTGGAGGGCCTGATCGCCATCGGCGTGCGGCAGCCGCAAAGTGTTCCGACCGTGGTGCTGTACACACCGGATGCGCCTGACGGCAAGCACTTCCGCGAATTCGACGACTGGCAGGATGCCACGAACCGGTTCCTTCACCACCCCATGTTCCACGATTACCTCGCAGCACGCGTTCCGCAGCTTCCGGGTGACCTCGAGAAGCAGGCTTACCTGCAGCGTGAAATCAAGGGTGACGTGCTCGACGCTCACTTCGATGACGCCCTCGCCGCGCTTTCGCAGTCTGCGCTGATCGGGGATAGCGCAATGCCATCGATGCTGACCGCGCCATTTCGACATGTGACGCCGCCATGGTACGCAACCGGTTCCGGCGAACCCGCTTCCCGGGGCAAGCGCGACCTGTTCACATGGTTGCTCCGTCCCTTTCGTCGCAAGCCAAGATGGCCAAAGGTTATCGGTGGGAGCATGCCCGATGAAGCATGGGGAATCGTGCATCTACGAACGCAGGATCTCACTCCGGAGCCCTTCGAGCCCAGGTTCCTCGCTACCCGCGTGCGCAAGCAAGGCGAGCCGGATAGCCACGGACTGTACCGGATAGGCGGGCAGACCTATATCGATCATGACGGCCTGATGTACGGCGCCCGCTATGACGAACAGATGGGTGCCGTTCGCCTGCGTCGCCCGGATGCCGCTCCCACGGCTTATGGCCCTCCCATCCAGCGAATCGGTACCAATCGCTGGACACATCACCGGACTGGCTTGCTTGGCGGAGGTGACAGGCCTCGTCCTGCCTCATATCCGCCCAGGAGACATCGTGCCGTGCAAGGCCAGGGCGCTCGCTACTTTCAGCGCCTCATCGCCGAGCTGGAAGATGCCTTCCCCAATCCCGTCCAACGTGAGGCGGCGCTCACCGACCTGCGCGATCGCCTGGGCAATCCTGCTCATGTCCGGATCCTGCCCATGGAACACCAGCAACGCCTCGACATGGCCATGAATCGTGCTGCGAACGTTCGCCCTCCCCGCCTGCCTTCGGAGCCCGTTCCAGCGCCGCCGGGCTATCGTGTCCTCACCGACGCAGAGGTGCCTGAGCTGGTTTACACACCGTGGCGTTCGGAAGGGCATCTCGTGCATATCCGGACATTCGGCGGCCGGCCCTCCACCTATCTGCGCATGGAGTCGGACATGGTGTCCGCTACGCATCAGGGCATTACCCTGCGCGGCACGATGGGCGATCCCGTGTCACATAACGTGCCTTCCTATGCCTTACGGATCAGGCTACGCGACGCTTATGGTGAAAGTATCCAGGCAGGGCAGGCACGCTTTGACGTCTATCAGCACATGCAGGACCCGAACGATCTGATCGTGCGACCTCGTGGCGACCTGCCGCTCATGCTGCATAACACCGAGTACGAGGTGACACTCAGTCCGATGAATGATCTGCCCAGCTTGCACGAGCTTCTGGAATAACTTTTGCTGCCAGCTTCTGTAGGAGCGCGCCTGCGCGCGACCGGCCGTTGCGGTACCTCCGGTCGCGCGCAGGCGCGCTCCTACACCAGCTCTTCGGCTTCGAGTTCGCTTTTGAGGTAGGCGTAGTAGATCGGGCCGGCCACGAGACCGGGAATGCCGAAGGCCGCTTCGAAGACCAGCATGGCCACCAGCAGCTCCCAGGTGCGTGCGCGGATCTGGCCGCCAACGATGCGGGCATTGAGGAAGTATTCCAGCTTGTGCACTACCACCAGGAAACCCAGCGCTGCCACGCCCACCCACAGCGATACCGACAGCGCGGCCACGGTGATGAGGGTGTTGGAAATCAGGTTGCCGACCACGGGCAGCAGGCCCACCACGAAGGTGATGATCACCAGCGTCTTCGCCAGCGGGACATCGGCGCCCAGCAGCGGCAGCACCACCAGCAGGAACAGGGCCGCCAGCGTCGTGTTGATCGCCGAGATCTTCAGCTGCGCGAAGATGATGTTGTGGAAGGCTTCGGCCAGGCGACGCACCCGCGTCGACAGTTCGAACGCCAGCGGGCGTGCGGGGCGGCCACCCGAGCCATGCGAGATCGCCACGATGGCACCCAGTACCAGGCCGATAAGCACATGGGCGAACACGCGCGCCGCCGTCGTACCCACCAGTTGCAGGTCGCCCGAATGCTTGTGCGCCCAGTCCATGCCTTGCGAACGCATGTCGGCGAAGCTGTCGGGCAGGTTGGTGGTGATGAAGGCCGGCAGCTGCTCGTGCGCCTTGTTGAGCAGGGGCGACAGCTTGGTATCCCATAGCTGCTGCGGGTCACCCAGGTCGTGCCGGTAGAAGCCGAGGATGCCCACCACGATCAGCACGATGGCACCGACCACCACCACGGCCACCACCGCCACCGCGATGGTTCGCGCGCCTTCGCGCCCGGAGGTGATGCGCCGGATCAGCGGGGTCAGTGCCTCCACCACCTCGTACACCAGCAACCCCGCGAGCAGGGCAGAGACCAGGTGGATCATCAGGATGCCCCACATCGCCAGCGCCGCCAGCAGGTAGCTGGCAATGCGCACGATGCGGGAATCGGTGGGAAGCTGGACCATGCCGGTACTCCTAGGGGTGGCGGGATTCCAGCAGGGAGGCGATGAATGTCAGATCAATCGCCCGGCTTCCAGCTCCGCCTTCAGGTAAGCATAGAAGATGGGGGCCGCCACGAGGCCCGGCAAGCCAAACGCCGCCTCGAAGACCAGCATCGCCACCAGCAACTCCCACGCACGCGCCCGGATCTGCCCACCCACGATGCGGGCATTGAGGAAGTATTCGAGCTTGTGGATGAGGATGAGGAAGGCCAGCGCCCCCAGGCCCACGTATAGCCCCACTGACAGGCCGACAATGGTGATGGCCGTATTGGAGAACAGGTTGCCGATCACCGGCAGCAGGCCGACGATGAAGGTGATGACGATCAGCGTCTTGGTGAGCGGCAGGTGCACGCCGAACAGGGGCAGCACGCCGACGAGGAAGATGGCGGTGAAAGCCGTATTCACCAGCGATATCTTGATCTGGGCGAACACGATATTGTGGAAGGCATCGGCCAGCCGGGCACAGCGCAGGCTCAGTTCGGCAGCAAACGGCCCCATCTGGTGCGACGGTCGCGTGCGGCTCAAGGCCACGAAAGCACCCAGCACGAGGCCGATGACGATGTGCACCAGCACCCGGGCCGCTTCTTTTCCGGCAAGCTGGAGCGTGACGGCGTGCGAGCGAGCCCAGTCCAGCGCCGTGACGCGCAGGTCGTCCACGCTATCCGGCAGGCGATCGACCACGGCCTGCGGCAGCTGCTGCCGCGCGCGCTCCACCATCGGCATCAGCTTGTTCTGCCAGAGGTCTTCGGGGTTGCCGATCTCCATGCGGAAGAAGCTGATCGCGCCGAGGATGAGCAGGGTAATCACGCCCACCACC
>Ga0116228_10002698_pt1 | contig 15390 bp, 13 predicted proteins | sample S1TSphfallax_2_FD_89694 | JGI IMG/M metagenome (GOLD analysis project Ga0116228, IMG submission 89694) | Host-associated microbial communities from peat moss isolated from Minnesota, USA - S1T2_Fc - Sphagnum fallax MG | ecosystem: Host-associated > Plants > Peat moss > Unclassified | place...
ATAGTTCAACAAATTAAGAATTGCAAGTTCAATAAATGTATGCTACCTGAGCAACAACAACATCACTATGTGGCACCCATTGTACATAGGTGCAAAAACTCAATAGAGTTGTACATTCCTGCATAAAACCACATTTGTAATTTCACAACTAGCACTTAAAGTGAGAATGATTTATCTCAACATTAAATTTTTTCATCTCATTAATTGGAGTAGGTTTAAGATATATGTATTGAGAAGGATACAAATGAGCCCATGATGTACATATTGTATGAAGATAAAGGGGATGAAAGACCTTAGTGATGATGTTAAAAAGATGGAGTTGTTGAATTTCATTTCGAAAAAGTAAATAGTTTGCAATGGGGTTGAGTTCTAGCCAATCTATCTTGTAATCATGGTTTAGTGTACCTATAGTCACACCACTAAACACATGCATATTTATGAGATTAAAAGAAACTCCCCTACATTTTGAGGTAAGTCCACAATAGTGAGTGTAATCATAACCTTATGAATGTCATTCACAAAATGTCAAATCCCATCACTTTCATCATGAATAATAATGACAAGATACTATCGATCCCCATTGACTTGATTAGTTATTGACATGGTGGGTATATACAAGCATAGGATAGTCCAAAAAAACTTTAAAACATTTACCATTATCCAAATCTTTGTGTGTTGAGTTTTTATCACATTTCCATGTGCAATACAAAGACTTAGTCATAATGTTCAGCTAACACTTATTAGAGGGCATGAATGCAATACAAGAGCCACACATGCCCGCTTAAGGGACTCCTTAGAAAACAACTAGTGGCCTACACATTGTTGAACACATATTGTAATATTAAATGAATTTCAAAAGGGCAAATGGTAAACCTTATTTGGCCTATAAAGTTCGAAATCACATATTCATTACAATGAGTGTAGCTTGTGCCATTGGCACAAGTGCAAATTGCTTATCCAACTAATTTTTCCTTCCAAAACTATTTTTATAAATTAATTGAATTTTCAATTAAAAAATATTCAAACTTCAATATCTTTCTCACTTCAAGTCCAATTTTTTTCAAATTGCTTCCATTAAATCATGTTCCTTGAAGATTTTCCAAAATATCAAGATTGTGCCTAGATTCCCCTATATATATATATTCTTTAAATGAATTTTCAAACAACATAATGTTCTATATTCAATAACTTCTTCACCATAGGTTGAAACATTATGCAACCTTATTCATCAAGGGCTTTTCAATGGTACTAAGAGCATGACAAGAGGTGTTGTGATTTGGGAGATTTAAATGTGGAAAAAAAAAAACCTTGGACTTCATAGTTGTATTTGAATAAATTAGATTTGTATTGAGTTTCTAATGACAAAAATTACTCAAAATTAAATATATCCTACACATTATGTCAAAAATTTACAAAAATTGCCTCCATGAGACCCTATTTATTGATAGCTTTCCAATAATATTTACAACATTCCTTAATTTTTATTTTATTTTTTTATTCTATTGAATTTTTAATGACAAAAATGTCCAATGTTTTATATTTTGCATTTTAGATTTAAGTTACATCTTACAAAACCTATTCTTTGAAATCTTTCCAATTTGGTATCAAAAGCACAATGGGGTGTGCTGTGATTGGGCAAGTTTCAATGTTAAAAAACAAAACAAACAAAACAACCTTCCTTATTGTGATGGATTGGTTAGTTAGTTGTGAACTGGTATTGATTACATTGGGTGATAATTATAAATTCATTATTTTTATAATATTAAAAATAATTATGATTATAAAATAATGTCAAATTATTTAATATTATCAAATCATGTAAAATTGTGTTTCAAGTATTGTTCATGATTACATTATTTTCAAATCATTTGAAATTGTTCGAAATAAGTTTAAATAATAAAAATACTAGTAGATTTCTTTAAAAATGCTTATGGGTATTGTAAACCCATTATATTGATTTCAAATTGTTCCTTGAGAATTGACTATAGTTAATTGAACATGTAAAACTCAATAGTGGTGACACTTATAACATGGTTGGCATTACAAGGTCTACAATATCTTATGTAAGTTGCAACAAGCTTGTGAAGATAAGTGTTGATTCATTTTAACAAGCATATTCTAAACCTACTTGGGATAAAAAGCCTAAATAACGGGCAATGCAAACATATCACACTTTGACCATTGATCAATAGAGGTTCACATTACCTTTACATGTGTTAAGGTAGTTTATGCCTTGGAATTCAAAGAGGTTGTAAATAGTATTGTACAACTTGTGATTACTTGCAACAAAGTGTTGTGGTGAAAATGTGTCAAGTTCCATGATTGGAAACCAAATTAGGCTCAAACAATGTACATTGTAGATTTAGATTTAGTACTAAAAGTTTGGACCCAATTTATGAATGAAAAAAACTAGATCAATCCATTCGAGTACATGACTACTTCCAAAGGAAAAAGAAGAAAATCATACAATGAACTTTGATGAAAAAATAAAAAATAAAATATTGAGACATTGGAATCTTGAAGACAAATGATGAAAGAAATATTTACCTGCTAAGGTCCAATATTTGAATGGTTTGGAGGTCAATAAGATAGGCAATCTTCTTGTTCTCTTTTGGCATTGAATTATTTGGGGCTTTCAATGGATGATCATTAAGACGTAAACTAATGAGGAAGGGGCTTAAATGTTCTGTACGACACATTCCTAACACCTGTTTCCAATTATGAAATTCATCAAAAAGAAAAAAAGGCTTAACATTGACCCTAATTGTTTGAATTGAATTGTAACATGTACCAATTAAAATATTCATAAGTATAATAATTAGGTATGTAATTTTTAATTCAATCATTTTCTGTCCAATATTCTAAATCACATTTTTTCTACCTTTCAAGGGTAGTTTTGATTGAATTGCATGGGAACAAAAATATAACCTTTTCTGATAACGATCTATTTAGATTATCCACACAAAAATGTTAGAATTTAAATAACATCAAACCTCATTGCAGCCATACTCCACTAATGAAAGCTCCCCTACATTATGAATCATGCAAATGGATGGGTTGTTCATCAAGAACTTTTCGTGTCCACTGCCATGCCATGACACCTGTTCAAATATTTAATGTGATTTTGGCCTTCACATTGTTGAGAAAGCAAAGATTTCATTCATTTAATTTTAACATAACAACAACAAAAGATAGATGCATCAAAATTAGATTAGGCTTTAATGTGGATCTACAATAATCAATAAATTAAGGTAATTGAAAATGACCAACTTATAGTTGATTAGCCCACATTAGATTTATATATATATATATATTTGCATTGAATCCAAACTAGGATCAATTTTTTACCTCTGATAATTTACAACTTTCCAAGTTCCCCATGAGCAAGGTTTCAAGTGTGTGTGCAATTAAATACTGCACATTAAAGTGAAGGAACCATTGTCAATGTGCCCATCCATTCCTTAGCATAAAAACACCCTTTCTTTGTTTCTCTTGATCCTTCACTCACTTTAGTGGATGTAATTCCCTCCTTATAAGGAACTTTGTTCAAAGTGGACATGATATGTACATTGGCCACAATGGTTATATGCAATTATTCCTTCATACAAGTTTTTAAGGTTTTCTACACATTGTACAAAAAAAAATTCACTTTTGATGAAAATAACTCAAATTTCAAGGCAAAGTTCCATTTTAACAACTTTAAGACCAACATGCTAGGTTATATTGTGGATTGGAATACTTATAACCAATACATTATAAAGTCCCCCCCATTTTGAAGTGCACTCACCTCAAGTAGGGGAAGTTGCAATTAGATGTCAATGACCATTCATGAAGAGCATGTCAATTAGTTAAATTTTCCTATGTCCATGCAATAAGATGAACATTGTATAATAAAACCCAATTTTGAAGTTAATAGACCAAAAGGAAACCTGATTGTGATAAATATTGATCTTAAGAATTTCCCAACCATATTGAGAATAAATGATGATGCAAGTCCCGGAAAATAGTTGCTTTACAATAACCTATAAGAACACCATGCATGTAGTTCAACAAAAAATGGTTGGAATTATGTCATTTCATCTATGAACTTAGCACTATCTACCATGGTGGTGAATCAATTTTTTTTGTTTATTAAAATATGGACCAATTGTAAGTAAAGGATCATGATTTGAGTGACAAGTCTAACCCGGCTTTTTGTTACATAAGTGAATTCAAATTTTCCTTGATACAATTCCTTATGCAAATAAGCATCAAAGATGTCCACATTGCCACATAACCCTCCAACGGCAAGTTGACTATTAAGTCAAACACAAAGCACTATAAGGTATTAGAAAAATTAAAGGTTCAAATTTAGCAACACACACTCAAAATTATATATCATATGACCAATTTCAATAGTGCAATCATCCATTTAATTCAAAGTTGAACGAGACCTAGATTACCCACAATAATTGTCAAGTATTGGTCATGCAAATGAATGTTACCCATGGGGTTTTTTTTTTGCATTACCTGCCATCTGGTTTCCAAGCCAAAGTTGAAATTGTGTAGAGATCATCTATTTGGATGTCTCCAATGTCCTCCCATAAGGTTAGTTGATTTGTGAAACTGCAATTAGCCCCATTATAAACTAATGAACATGATCTTGCATTTTAACTTGAACACTTAATAGAGACTAATCTTGTGGTTTGGTTACTAGATGAAGCAAAGTGGGCAAAACCCTTAGGTGATTTATTGAAAAACAAACAATGTGTGTGAAACAACTAGTACACCATATTAATGAAATTTGGTCAATGTTAACATAGACTACAACCTTCCTTAATGAAGGTGTGAAGAATGGGGTTACCTAAAGACACGGAAATGATTGAAACATCCAAGCACCACAATGTCTCCACTCGGATTGATGCATGCGGAGCTAACTTCATGTGAAGTATGCTACAAAATCATTTTCCCACTTCATGAAAATTGTTATAACTCCCATAAAATGGAATAATACTTCACATTGGTTTATGCACATATAATTCTTTTGTTGGAAATTTTTGTACATATGCCTCTATGAATACCCAACTATCCATATTCCCAACTTGAATCAACAAGCTTAATAGCAATCATGAAACGACCTAATACTAAGGATATGAGATTTTCAACCGAAAAGCAATTTAAACTTGATCACATGAAGTTGTTGCAAGAATAGAAAGGAAAACAACAAATCCAAAGAATGATACAAAAATATATGTAAAAGGAAAAATAAAAATCATTGAATATTTAATGATCATCACCAACATTTTTTGCAAGGAGTTACAACCATCAACATATTTGTTGATTTTGTTAGTTTGCAAAAATTAATATAGAGGTCATTAATGCCCACTATGTCGAGATCAACATCCATGAACTTAAGATAATTTGTGGTCCTATGTCCAAAAAAAAAATCATGTCATGTGCCCCATTTAGTTGTGCACAATTAGTTACCCCTCCCTAATCATCCCTAGTGATGATAGTGATGATTAGGGGCTCCACAAGTGGAAGTATATTAGGAATTGATGACATGCCATGTCAGACCCTTGTTTGACCACCAATTTCAGTCTTTAATTGAAGGTTTGATAAATATTAGAATCAAATATATATTTAAAGTTAAAAAAATAAATTATAGAATAAATTTATAATTCTATATTGCACATGAAGAGAAAAGTAACTTCATAACAAGAATAAAAAAATAGATAAATTTCAATAAAGAAATTAAAATTAACTTCTTGAAATAAATATTTTAAATTATATTTAAAACTTAATTTTCTAAATAATTAACAAAAAACTGAATCTAATTGTGAAATCAAAGACACGTGAAATTACATAAATTATAAATATGTAATTGTATGCATTCATAGTGAAAATAGTTTCATGACATGAATTTAGTTTCATTATTAATTCATAAAATTGCATAATTACATTGTAACATGTGAAATTTGAAATAAACATGTTATATTTTTGCAATGACAATATTTGTCACATGTTGAAGTAAAAATGATGCATCTTGATGGACCATGTAACCATGTAGTCATATGTGGGACATAAAATTATAAATACAATCATATATGCAGTCATAAATTTTGGGTTTTGGTGTAATGATCATATCTGACCATTACTCATGATATTTTGTTACAAATATAAATGCAATGGAAAGACTTAGTGATCTTGATTGGCTCGAAGATATAAGGATAGCCAAAATTCACAACAAAGATGAGAAGACGCATGTACATACAAAATGAAAAAAGGGAGAAATTTTTTTTAAAAAGAAAATATACATTGAATGTGTTAAGAATATTTGAGTAAATGATAACCCAAGGGCCCTTTATGGGAGAAAAAATATTCTCACAATTTTCATTGTGAGTATATTAAGAACTAATAAGAACTCTTTGCAACAATGGTGAAAATTTGATCACCAGTAACCTAAAATTGTGCAATGTTTAGGATTTTAGAACAAACATGAATTTTCTTAATCTTGTATATTTCTAGTTGATAGTTAATCTATTTAAAATTCCTATGAATTTGTGTGTTTGTTGGTGAATCCAACAAGTTGCAAAAAGGGCCATTAATTATATAATTTACTCATAAGATGATAGGTATATGCCACCATTAATTGCTCATCTCTACACCTACCCATGGAGTTAGAGGTGTTCAGTAAAATAATAATAGAAATAAATAAATACACCTGAATATTGCCATAGTCAAATTGTTGTAGGAGTCCTCCATTTTGGTCATAGAAGGTGATCTACAACATAAAATCACATTACAATGCATGGAATGTTTAAACAACATGTTACATGAACTCCATAGTACCTGCACTAAATGATCTCAATCAAAATCTATGCGTCTTGCATTTTGGATTTCATGTTTAGCCTTCAAAATTTTAGATATGGTTTCTCCATGTTACCATTAGAATACATAATTGATAATGACAACTTCAATTTTCACACAAGTAAGGGAAGAATTGGTAGCCTAAAACTTGGAAACAAGTTGTAGAATGCATAACAATAATAGCCTATGCATTAGTTGTTGCATATTTGATACATGCAAGTTCTATAAAAGTAATAATTTTATACAAAGAGAATTGATGCATTTTGTCCACAAGAATCCCAAAACCTATTGGAAAAAAATGCAAGCAAACCTTGCAATTAGGTCCAACAGCCACAATGCTTTTGCCCCATAAAAGTGCCAGTGGCACACTACCTGAAATGAAGGTCACAGGTACATGAGTTGCTCCTTTCACATAACTTGAGTTCATTTTGCTATGGATTGCCACCCATTGTATAATAGCACTGGGATTCACAACCCCAAACATAAATCCTCCTTGCATACATTCTACTATTTGTTTCTAGTGCTTTATTATCAACAGCACCATTCTCATCATTAAGAAAAACCAATTAGAGACTTAGATGTCAATAGCTACGATTCATCTTGTTTTCCCATGATCTAAGGTCCACCATCGATGATAGATCATGAGCTTGGAATAGGTGGGCCACATGATCTTAATAATCTTCAGTTTTAAGGACCTTCAAAATGTGCATCTTATAAAATGCCAACCTAAAATTATGGTGTTGGTAGACAATTTAAAGGTTTTGTTTATAAACAAGTGGATGAGACCACATTTTTACCAATGTTGCATAACTTGATAGCAGAAAAACTAGACAACATGGACTCCAACGCAAACCTTCAACATCCACAAGCACCAATGTAAAATTTTAAAATTTTAAATTAAAAAAAAAAAAAAAACCTCAATACATAATACTAACTAAGAATAATTATCCAAAAAATTCTTAACACAAATATTCAATTTGTTACAATGTAATTTGGAGGTCAAACTCATAGGATATTGTAGTTTTTAAATTTAATGTGAAGACTTGAGGTGTAGTTTGAAGCAATTGATATGAAGAGAGCTAAAACATACAACAAAGAAACAAATTGTGTAATAATATACAAATGTAGTTTGCACTTTGGAAAGATGAAATTAAAATAGGGATTGTGAACAACCTATAGATGGATCCATCTAGGTGGCTGACAATGCAACTAGCACCATCAAGGCTACATGCAAGGCCACAAACTGGGGATCCACCTCCATGGGCATATATAGTTGTTGCTTGATTTGTTCGAAGTTGTCCAACCTATATACCATATCATTGATAAAATCATTTAACTAGGAGTATAATTGGAACAAATTATGTGCACGACAATAGCTCGGTGTTGAAAATTGAACATCTAATGAAATCACCTTCACTTTGCCATCTGTGAGGCCAAATAAAAGCTCATGTTGATGTTGGCAAGGCCAAATTAAGTTCACAATTGGCAACCTTTGTTGGAACTTGTTGCAGATGGACTTCCTTTCACCCCATTGAATTCTTCATTTCATCCACACAAACCAAATATGTTCAAATGTTTTGAGAACTTTTCCAAACTTATGTTTCAAATCAACCTCAAAAGAATCAAAAGTCGACCAAATAACAAGGATATGAACATTTTTAAATGAAAAAGAAGAAGTTTGACCCTATATAGAATAGAGGAAACCAAACCAAAACTAAGGAACAATTTGAATAACAATAACAATGAAATCCATGTTCAAAGATCACAAGTATTCTATTGACCAACAACTACCATAACATCCCCACTAACTCCTTTGAGTCCTAAGAGTGGGTTGAGATCAATATCATACATTAACCAACATACCTAATCTCGATCATCAGGCTGCCAGGATGCTAGCTATAGCTCAATAGAATGTAAAATCTAGAAGGAGAAGACTATTTAAAAACCAGAAAGAAAATGGAACAATGTCAAGAGAGAGAGAGAAAAAGGGAAAAAATAAAGATACCAAACAAGAAAGAAGAGAGAAAATTATTATTGAGAACTTCAACAACATTCACCTTTTAGGACAAAATGGGTTTTGAAAGGCTCACCACTTAGGATTAAAAAATATGAATAGTTGTTTCTAAGATTCCAAAGGCAGAAACTCCAAACACAAATCTTGAACTTTGTTAAACAAAGCTTTAAAATTTAATTGAACAATGAAAGATTTGAGTAGCCTTCCTTTTGAGAATACTACTTCAAGCTAGCTACACAATGAAAGGAAACAGGGGCCACAAGTAAAAGGAATTGGCACACTGCAAACCCATTTGAACTTTCAAATAGGTGCCTATCAATAGTGCCACATAGACCAAATTGCATGTCATTTGTTCTAACACCACTGAGCACAATGAAGATCCCATAAAACATGTCACACAAAATGCTATTTAGAAGAAGAATTCCTGAAGATGACAATCATATATAAGATGATGCATAGAACACGATTCCACCAAAATAACAATGCATGCATGCTAGATCCGTAATCTATAAGCACATGCACAACCAATTTGGATCTACCACAATATCTGCAAATTTTTTTAGCAACCTAGAGAAGAGCATGCCAAAAGCTTGAGTCCCCTCACCCTAAATTGTACACGAAGATGATCTCATCACTCTGGGCGATTGCAAGTTTTGTGCTATCTGGTGAGAAAACCATATCCGTGGCTATGTACATCTTCGATCCCTGTATTGCAATGTGGTAATGTTAAAAACTGGCAGGGTTTTGTGAGTGTATTAGGAGGGCACCTTACTGACTGTAATAATTTGGTGGGCTTTTCTGTTTGCATAAAGCTTGAAACCATATATATATATATATATATAATAATAATGATTTTATTATTTTTTAATTTTTTTTTTCCCAGTGATACTTGGTAGGTATTTCACAACTACCCATTGGGCATCATGCGAAATTTTAAAAAAAAAATCTTGTGGCAATTTTTATGCCATGTAAAGCCCTCAGGGGCAGGCCCCTCATTAGAATTGGGCCTGCCCTTGGCTCCACCTTGTGGGTCCTTATTCCACTAAAGGGTAAAGCCCTAGGGGGTATAGTTTTCAAACTCAGTACTCTATCTTTTGCATATTTGCATCATTTTTATCCCATTTTATCACTTTTTTTTGGCTTTATTTGTAAAAGGATGCGGAAAGAAAAACCACACTGGTCTTTACGTAGGGGAATGGTCTGAAAATAAATGCTTCCATAATTTTTAACCTGTTCCCTTGACCTACCAGCCTTGGGCCGGGATCTCAAATCCAGAAGGATCTATTTTCAGACCCTTCTCCTACACAAATAATACTCTGATTTTAGAGACTTGAAACTTGTCAAGCACATGCATGTCCTTTGCCTGTAATTCACAAAATGCAATTGTAACTTCAGGGTGAGAGAAAAATGATCTAACTTTCGGGTCAGCAGATTTGGTGAAGAACTTGTCCTTCAATTCTCCATTTTCATCAAACAGATAAACAATGCGATCAAGAGTCACGGCAGCTAGCCTCCTAATAATGGAGAGACCAAAGGTGACTTTAGAAATGAGAAGACAAACAAAGCATATAAGAACCCCATCCCATTGAAATTCAAATCAAGGTTTCTCCTATTAGGTTTCTCCCAAATTGCCTTTCAAGTTATTGCTGACCTAATAGAGTTATCCATAATGTAACCCTGACTTCACCCTGTCTTTGGGCCTCCTTTCACCCCCCTATCCCCTCTTTCAGTGCTATCCCCAAAGTAAAGACATTTTTATTAAATCTCAGTATGAAATGCTGAAACTCATCATTTTAATGTATGCATGAAGGTACGAGACTAATTATAGTAGTTGTACAATTAGGAGCAATGAAAATATATGCAGCAGCAGCTGAGGCGCTCAGGAAAAAGGAAAGACAGGATGAAACTTAGTTTACCACCAAAATTGATGGATTTTTGAGTTTGGATCCCCCCCTTGAATGTTGTTAATGTACTTTTTTGCAGGTTTTTTTTTGAATCTCACCCTGTGTATATACAAACTCAGGGTTCTGGTGCTGTGTTTTTTCTTACTTTACGAATAACTCTAATATTGCATGAGATTGGAAAAATCGATAGCAGATTGATGCCAAACTATGTACTCAGTTTTTTCGTTCAAACAAAAGCCAACCTGTTGGGCGACCATGCAAGGGCCGTGACTTTGACGATGGCGTTCCTTGCCGATAATAGTGAAGTAAGGTACCGTAGCTGCATTGCTGATGCTCTCGTTCACGAATTAGAATAGGTATGTAATGCTTATTATATTTCCACTTGTTGATTTCTCACAATATCAAAGCAATCCAACTTTTGTTCTGCAGTTTCATGACACATTTACGACGTCAAATTCTCATGAATTCAGTTGGATTTTTCGACCACAGACAGGCTTTCAGTCACTCTTAACAACTTGTAACTTCAAGGTCGGTTCCTTTGCTTGGCACTCATGTGCATCACTCCGTAACTGCCGCCCTGATATCAATATATCTTTCATGTGTCACTAGGGGTTTTGATTCAAAATGCACACATTTCACAAAATGTTACAAGATACAAGTTTTGATTCAATTTTGGTTTGGAAGAAAATGATTATGTGTAAAATTCCAAAGAGAGAAAGGGTGTCCGGAGCAAAGCCAATACTCTCTCTTGTGTGAGTTCCTTGCTGAAAACTGATACCAGTCCATAACTGTACATACACACTAAAGAGTTGAAAATTATGAGCCCCCCCTCCTCTCCTTTGTGACTTCATGTACAAGGATCACTCCCTTAATTTGCTCCTACCACCAACTTGCCATCTCAATGCTTCAAATCCTTTGTTGTTTGCATGGATCTAAAATATCTGATTGCAGTATGTAGTTCATTTCTAGTAACAATGAAGAGTCTCGATTCTTAGCAGAGGCACAAGTACATTAATAATGTGCAACTTTCGGAGAAATAGTTGAATCTTTTAAAGCTAAGATGTGGGGGTTTCAAACACGGGTTTCCTCTGGACATGACTTGAGGCCTAGTTATGTCTTCAGAGTATCGCTCATGAGTAAATTTCTTGAGGCAGCATAAGCTAGTATCATACCTCATGAAGAGTGAAGCCCGAATGTGTGATACACTCCCTCTGAATGCCATGTCCACCACATCACCTAAACCATATATTTGAAAAATTCAGGGCACCACAATACTTGCATGGCATGGTTGATGTGATTAGAGGCAGTGAGTGCACCAATACTGTTGATATTGTACAGTATTGGGACCAAGAACATGGGGAGGGTCACAACCACAAACAAACAAGACAATTCAGAAATCCTGTTAACCCCCTTTTAATGGTATTTTTCAAGTAAACATCCTCAATGTCATAATTCATGAGATATTTAGGATGCACCATTGCACTGAGGAGAGGTGATCTTAAGGTCATCAACTTAGTGACCTCGCCTTCCAGAAGTTCAGTTGGGCTTGTTCAACTGTCATGGTTGGCATTTTTCCAGTTCTCATCAAAGCAACGATCGTGATGCTCAGATGCCATTGGTGACATGTCCCCAATGCCAAGTACAGACAGGTGGCACCAGTGAATGGAGCAGTTATTATGCTAACAAAGTTTGACAACAGACCAACAAACACAAAATTAACTGAACATGTTTCAACAAATGGATATTAGATTCATGAATATGGGAACAAATTCTTCCTTTGTCTCTTACTTCAATGGTGAATAAAATTAGATTCAGGTTCCCCAGGATTGTACATTGCAAGTTTTTTATGGGTCTGTCAAGTGGATGTTGAATTGCATCTATTCAAAGATGAAGTGGTGATGCACACACCCAGAGCTAACAGCACTGGAACAGAATGTTTCTCTAGAATGCAACTGAGAAGATACCTCATCCCAGCCTCATGTTAAGGCAATTGTACAGTACTGGCAGAAACTATTTAGTGTATCTGAAGGGGATCTTATCCACCACAATTTCTCCTTAGCAAAAGGTGTGGCATTTTGAAAGCAAAATGCCTTCCATCACTTTCAAAAAGCAAAATGCCAAACATACTTTTTCTGTTATACCCACTATGTACCACAGAAACAAATTATTTTCTGCCAGTGCTCTACATCAGGTGACACCTTTGGTGCAGGGTGTTCCTGGAATGAATGATCCTTGGCTCCACCTCAGGCAGGCACTTATTTCAGAAATGCCTCCTCACTCAGAGGGTGTTACCCTACGCCAAACTTGTGATCAAGGTCCATATTAGGGTGATGAACATATGTACCATGTGAAGCAAATTCCTCTTTGTATATCAGCAAGAAATTGAGAAGAAACTCACATTTAAAAGTGAGATTAGAAACAAGTTTCTAATCTTCATAAGAAAAGGAATTAGAAAAACTAATCTTTCCACAAAGGTTTAAACTCAAAAGAAGAATTACCAAATTTTCTTGTTACAAACTCAAAGATCACAATGCTAGCGCTCACCCGCCACAAAGCATCTGAACATCTGAAGACAAACTATGTACTTGCCCTTGAACACTAAAAGCCCATTGAAATTTGGAAAGCTACAAACTAGAGAAGAAATGAATTTCAAAGCCAAAAGTATAATAAAAAGAACATAGACGACAGATGAAAAATATAAGAAGTAGAATAACCTGAGAAAAGAACAGGCCAACTTGAAGTTCATTCTGCCTCAGGAGGACCCATAATTATCCTGCTTGAGCCTTGACCAAAGTGCACTGGCATCACAAGTTGATTCAGTACCAGTTAATTGTGAATGAATACCACAACCAGCATAACACATACTCTTCTCTCAAGCATTGTCAAACAAGTTGTGGTTCTCAAATCTAAGTGAGTATTGGAGAAGTAGTGGCCTGCATCTATGTAGAAACTTTACATGCCTGTGATAGAGGTAACTGAAAATTCTTTTCCCAATAGCTCCTGGAAGGGCTGCCAGACCAGAAGAACAAGTTCAACCAAATTTTTTATTACAGATCCCCCCTGAGATATCTATGATCTTGAGGGGAAGCACATCTGTCTTTTGTAACTAACAAGAGATCAATAGTGGGAGGTTTGCTAGCATCTTCTTGCTCCTTGCAAGACAGAAAAGCAGGGAGGGTAATTTAAACAATGCTCAGAAGACCATTACGAATCAAAGCTGTGGCCATATGCAAAGAGGACAGCAATCCCCAGCAATGAAACCAGGGAAAGCCTAGAGAAAACTTGTTCTCAAAAGGAAAAAGTTTCCCCACTCAACTATCCAAATCCATCAGGATCTGTGTTTTAACTTGGTACTTGACTGACCTCACTAAACAACGTTTACAGAGAATTGAAATATTTTTCATCAGTAAAAGCAATACTCTGGCTAGAGTACTGCATCCCAGATCTGTCATACAAATGCCTCACAAGGCACAGTTGAATTCATCCCCTGTACCAGGTCAAAATCTAGCAGAGAAGCTCAAAATTACTGGCATATGCAGACTTCATGACATTTGTTTACTCTGAATGGGGCAAACACACTACCAAGGAGCTGGACTTGGTCGAAATTAGGTGCATGAAGGTATCAAAGTAGTCTGTGATGTTGACTCAGGTTGCTCTTGCTTTGGTCTTGCAGCAAATGTTGCTCTATGCACAAATGAATCCCTGCCCTGCACCGCCCTTCCATCTCTGAAGTCAGAGTGCCCTAGAGATGTTGAAACAGGCATATCCCCATTGGCCCCCATTCCGGATCTCACTCCCAAATCCACATCTACTGCAGATATCTCCACTTTACAAGAACCATCCTCAAGCAGCTGCCCAAGATTGTGATTAAATTGGGATCCTTGGTCTTGCAAGGATGTAGCTGCTGGGACGGCTGGAGTTGTAGTTTGTAATAGAGTGTCATTGCTACTATTTCTTGCAGAAGGTACATCGTGATTATGCTTTCCCTCATATGTGGTGATCACTGCCTTCACATCAGTAGAAGCCCTTTCTACATGCTTCCGAACAGGGCATCCCACATTTGTGCACTTGTAATAGCTCCTGTCAAATCATGGCAGCACAGTTGTGTGTATATAAGTTTTGCTGCAACACACCAGCAGCAGACCTACCAGAAAAATTAAGTATTGAGGAAGTTGAGAAACATTTAGCCAGCTATCCCTGCATGAGTATCTCATTTCTGATGAGGACTCATTCTTTGATGTTCCTAAACTAACATTCTCAAATTGAAAGCTAGAATGCATTTACATATAACTGGATGGCTAGAGAGTACTGCCACAGGCCATGCATGTCCCTACAGTGACAGGCCAAGATCATATATTTTTCACTATAGAAAAGCAAACCACTTCAATGACTGCGATCCAGTTGAACTATTTGAGAGAACATTGGCACAAACAGTGACTGATGCTTGGTCATATGTGTGCATGGATTGCACCAAAAGTCACAAAGAAAGCACCAAACTCGTATACTTCAGACTTAGAAACCAGGCCCCTTGCTCATGAATACTGTCTCAAGCTGGGCTGAAAAGTTACAGAGACTCAAAAAACCATTTTAGCACAAAACAAATTCCAATGGAAGAGACAGATG
>Ga0116228_10002699_pt1 | contig 15383 bp, 5 predicted proteins | sample S1TSphfallax_2_FD_89694 | JGI IMG/M metagenome (GOLD analysis project Ga0116228, IMG submission 89694) | Host-associated microbial communities from peat moss isolated from Minnesota, USA - S1T2_Fc - Sphagnum fallax MG | ecosystem: Host-associated > Plants > Peat moss > Unclassified | place: USA...
ACCGTCCACCTAGTGGGTCCCATCCATCCGTGTAGCCTACCTTGGGAATTCGAGTGTAATTTGTGTAGTATATGACCTCTGGAGTCACTGGCAGAATTCTTTTTTGGGGGGAGGGGGGGGGGTGTTTGAAAAACAATTTCGTTTTTTTTTTTTGACCTGAAAAATATGATTTCAACAAATACAAAGGAGATTTTTTTGGGGGTGAGAAATGGACCTCATTTCGCCAGGTTTTGCAAAAAGGACTAAAAATCACCAACCAGATCTGTACAACAGGTTCCAGCAGGTAGCCAAACTATGAAAGAATTGTTAAAAATTTCTTCCTTCACATCTGGTCTATAGCCAAATTTGCCCAATTCTTCTTGTAAATGATCACCAGTTTGGTAATTAAAAAAAGGCAAAAGGAAAAAAAAAATCTGTTCTGGAAGAGGACTACCTAAGTTCTAACTAATGCTCTTGTTTTTTTTTTTAAAATTTTAAATTAAAAAAAATTTGACACTAAAAAATGGCGATTTCCTCCGCCCCCCCCTCGCTGCCCGATACAAAAATTACTCGAAAATAATTAAAAAAAATAAAAAATCCTGAAAATCACAAAATTTTGTCAACAAGAAAAAGACCCAAAGAACTTGTCGGGGAAAATAAATAAATAGCTAATATTAAATATATACTCTCAAAAAAAAAACCGTGGGCTCTGGACTCTGGGCACTGGAGGTTATGAAAATAACTACAGTACCTAATTTAGAAAATGAGGAAATTTCCTGTCAAAGGGAGGCCATATGTAATGTAAGCTCCTAGAAATCCCCCATCCCAAATTGTCGCAATTGCGATTGAGGAGGAGAAGGGAGGAAGAGGACTGGAGTGGACCCCCTGCTTGCTGCCTAAGACTCCAAACCACCACTTACATCGCACGCACAGACAACAAACAAACAAACAAACCCAAACTCAAGTGTGTAAGAAGAAGAACGAGAACAAGAAGAAAGAAGAATGTTGTGCAGAGCTTTCATGGGGCCTTGTTGTTGTTGTTGTAGTATTTGAGCTTTTTTTGTTTTTCCCAACTCGTGTTTCTCTGTCTCTTGTTGCCTCTCTCTCTTCTTCTTCCCCCAACATACATACACTTATATAATTTGGTCCATTTTTATTTTTATTTGTTGCCAACAAAGTTTCCGGCTGTGATTGCGCTCCACCACGACGACGACGACGACGACGGGGCTGATATCAACCTCCAAGAGCTGTGAGATCGATCGATCGATCACGGTCTTGGTTTGGGTACGACGATGCATTATTTCTCATGTTTTATTATCATGGAGACACTTACTTACGTACATCCATACATACCTACATAAAGATATGATCTTTGTCCACTTGGTACTAGCTACTCCGATCTCTCTATTAGTTTTAGAAGACATTTGCCTTGTTTTTTCAAAAGAAAAAAAAATGGTTTTGGGTGTCTGAGAGATTGATATACGTACATTTGTTGCGTGAGGTTCTGGTGGCCGTCTTTTTGTCACATTCTCCGTTGTTCAAGCGATCATCTTATGTGTCGTGCAAGTGTTCCTTCTTCTTTTATTATTACTATTATTTTTCTTGAATATTATTCAAGAGTTGTTTCTCTGGTTTTGCTACTCAGACGGAGTGGTGATGATCTCTCGATTGCAATTACGTTGTTCTGAAACGTTGTGCATTGGGTGGTACCTGTCGAAAAGGGCGGGGGGTGTCATTGAGCTGACAGGATTTTGTTGCTGTTGTGATGATAGATGCGTTACAAAGTTTTAGGGCGTGAAATCTTCTGGCCCATGATTTTTGTTTTGCTGGGCTTGTGGAACACTTTTTTTTCCTGTTGTTTAGGAATTTTGCCTTGTCGGTTTTAGTGACAAGCCCATAAGGGGATTGGGGGAACTCATACTTTGTGATGCTGTGAGATTGTTCTCCATTTAGTAGGTGTGAGATTCTTGTATGCAATCTTGTGTTGCCTGGTGTTGTGTAAACTTTTTGGGTGTCAATTTTTTATTTTGGTCTATCAGATCTTGACACTTTGGGAGAGTCTTTTGGAAGTTGGTTCTAATGTTGCACTTGCTTCCAGGTGGTGATTGGAAAGATTTATTTGTTGTCCTATTATTGTTCATGTGGTTTTTTTTGTTTAGTGGCATCTCTTTTTTTTCCATGGGTGGGATGATGTAGGTTATTCAGGAGAGTTTCTGGTGAGGGGTATATGACCACAGATAGATCTGTGCTAACATGATGGGGATGATTGGAGTTCCAATTTCATGTTTTGAGATTAGGCTTTCTTTGGGTGGGCAAAGGAACATCTAGAGTCATATTAGAACACAATTTTTTCATGTGTTTGTTTTTCTTTTAAAGCTGATCTAGTGCTTGTAACAGACTGTGGTAACCTGAAATAGTATAGGGAATGCTTATGCCTTCTAGGATTTGTTACATTGAAGCTGACCTACTATCTGGACTGTTTTCCAGTGGTGTCTGAAGATAACATCTTGGTGCCTATCTGCTGGACTACCGTAGTTTGAGTCAAGAAGAAGCTCTGTACTCAGTTATGCTGTTTCTCACATATTTGGGGATGATATATGTTGCACTAACTGACTTTCTTGTTGCTTCTGAGTCTGATGTGAGGAAAAAATTAGGGTTTGGTATGCATGGTGATTTAGGTGTTGCCTTGAGCTATTGGGTCATTCTAGCTGTGTTTGGAACAAATCCTTTTGCTGCTGCTGAGTTTGTGGCAAGAGACATGTGCAAATTCCAATAAAATGTGAAGCACATTGACAATCTTGTATTGGAACTAAGCATGTTTTTGTCATTTGTAGTTGCCAAAATGTCTGAAGAGTCCTTGAGGGACTTCTTCCTAGTAGTTTACACACATTAATGTGGGGGATTGGCAATCTTGAAGTGAAAAGCAGAGAGTCTTCTTGGTACTGTTTTTTGACCTAAGGGGTCAAACAGTCTGTTGGCCAAAAGGGTGATTGGTGTAAATCTCACAAATTGTTGGCGAGTGCCTTGTGTTCCATTGCTCAACTACATACAGCACTTTTGGGTGTTCCCATTTGCAGGAATAGATTATAGTGGTGTCATGATGCCCTGAAGCCAGAGTTCGATGAACAGTGCTTTAAAATAGCATCCGAGTGTTACAGCCTTACATCAAATTTCAATCCCTGAAAGAAAGGCAGCACAGTTTGACTTCAAAATGGAAAAGACAAAGAATAAAGACAACCTTCGAGCTGCAGGGAAGAAACGGGTATGTTGCATCTAAACCTGTATGCATCTCTTGTGTCTTTTCTATTCAATGTTCAAAAGTTTAGCAGTGGTCAGTTTTAGCCCTACTCTGCCCAAAATTCTAGGAATTTCTCGTGGAATTGTTTGTCAACTTGCTAAAGCAAAAGGAATCATAGAAGAAATCAATTGATTACCAAACTCTGGACATTTTCTGGATTTACTAAGTGGATTTACTCTCTTCTTGCATTCTTCAGCTTCAGGAATATCAGCAAAAGCGTCAACAAAAAGAGAGCCCCAACAACTCCGCAAAGGCTTCTGCTGAAGATGAACAAAGCATAGATCAGCAAACAAGTGACTCAATTTCAGATCCAGATGGTGATGAAGCTGCTTCAGCTGGAGTCCTCTCAACTGAGGAAGACAATAGTACCCTGACCACAAACTTTGCACTAGAAGTTGGCAATCTTCAATTATCTTCTTTGCAACTGACGAGGGAGTCTATTGGCAGCAATGGTGACTTCCATCGATCTCTTTCATTCTCTGAAGATGAGCAAGAAAGATCAAGGAATGATATCACTTCAGATGCTGCAGGCTCTCATGAAGAGCCTCAAACGCTGGTATTATACGAGTCAGAGCATGAGAGGCATGCGTGGAATCTTAGAGGGGAAGTGTCCCTAACACTTTCGGGCAAACCCACTCAGTTGGGTGCACAAGGGCAAGGGAGCATATTTGATAGGGTTGGAAAAATTGATAGCAATATGCATCAGTACAATCACATACATGATGGAGTGGAGGAGGATTTGAGCTGCTCTTGGAGTGAAGATACTGACAGCAGGGATAGATCACCTGCAATAGATGGTACAAAGGCTGGGCTTGAGGAGATACAATGCAACTGCTTGAGCATGGAGGTAGTCTAGAAATAGCTCCCCAAAATCTCGTCAGCCATTCCTGGTGGTGTTTTGATTTCTGCTCAATCCTTAGCTTGCACGTATGTGACTACTTTTATTGATGATGTTCTCATTTTGTAATGTGGTCTTAGTGCTAAAGTGAGGTTGATTGACTCACGACAGAAATGGAAGACACCAAAGGCAGGTGCCTCAGGGTGCCACACTGGATGTTCTTCATAAAGGAAAAATGTTGAAACTTGTAGATTGCATCAAGTAAGAGAAATTGTGCCAATGTTCCATGTACACAGATAAGAGGCCCATCTCATATGAACCCACTTTGTTCAACTTTGCACAAAATCAGAGGTATTGCTACAATAGATCTTGGGTGGGTGGTCATTGATATGAACTCATTCACAGTCGTGTGCAATTGTTTTTTGCTGGGGTGCTCAAACCTTGTGGAAGGAGAGCTTATGCTTCATCTTAATGGGTATAATGTCTTTCCCTTTTGCTGTGCAGTTGAAAGACCAGATTGAAAGCATTCTTGAGGACAGATCAAAGTTGGTGGCTTCTCAGCTTCAAACAGCTCCGGAGCAGATACAAGCAGCTGGTGAAAGTGAGGCCCTTTCTACATCTGAACTGAGAGGACTTCAAGAGGAAAGACATCATGAAAAGGCTTCATTTGCTGCAGAGGTGTCAAAGTTGGTGCAGCAAGGCTTAGGGAAAGAGAGTATTTGCCTCATGAATGGTGTAAATCAACCATCACAGTTTCAGATCAAAGAGGTACAGGTGCCCAATAAGGTTGACAAAGCTATACTAGAGGGATGTAGAAGGGATGACAAGCAGATTACAACTCAAGGCAAGGAGCATGCTAAAAGCTTGGATCTTGAGAAGCTGAAAACTTTGTCTATGATGTACGATTTAGGCAAATGGGTCCAAAGGCCAGAAGAGGAGGAGAATAGACAGTGGGTTACTGCATGCAATGAATCTAGGCACTCACGGCAAAATGAATCAGTAGCAGAAGGTTTACTGGCAGATGTGATTGGCATGAAAGAAACAGAGCAACAGGAGGCGCAGAGGTTGGAACTGAGAGCAGAGTCCCAGATGGTGCAAGAGCAATTACAGGCAGATAGAAAAATTGGAATTCCAGAAGAGGCAGCATCTCAGGAGGTGAAGGACAATGAGGAAGTAACTCACTCTTCAAGCCAGTTGATGGAGCTTCAGCAGCAGCTAAAAACACTGGAACAAGAAAATGAAAAATTAGCCAGCAGATTCCAAGCAGTAGAACAGCTGCTGAAGGAATGCAACAATGAGAATGAACAGTTAAGTATGCAGTTGCAACAGAGAGAGAAGAGGGAGGAAGAGATGTCTGGTGAGCTTGGGACATGGAAGGAGCATGCCCACAGATTGGAGGTTGAGACACTTAAGTATCTCTCTGAGATAGAGAAATCACATGAACGTCTGCAGAGGTTGGAAGACGAGAACAAGCGGCTACTAACCAGCAATGATGAATGTGGTCAATCACTGAAGGATGCGTTGCAAGAGATTATGTTGCTGGCCAATGAGTTAGCCAAGCTGGAGCAAGAAAAGGACTTACAGATGGGAAGGACATTACAGCAGGAAGCAGCACTTCAGAAAGCTCAAGAACAATTACAGGCTGCTTCTGAACGTGATGTTTGTCTTGTGTCAGAACTGAAAGAGTTGGATGCAGAGAGGGCTGAGCTTCAATTCAAGGTACGAGAGATGCAGATGCAGGTGCAGGACTTGAGTGTGGACAATGTCCATGTGGCTGCAGAAGTGAGGCGATTGGATCAGAAACTGGAAGCTGTGGCAAGTGAAAAGAGAGGGCTTGCTAGTCAGGTTGACCAACTTGTTCAAGATAGACAAAGAAGGGACGTGGAGGTTGCAGAGGAGCTGGGTACATGGAAGGAACATGTTCGGAACTTGGAATCTGAGAAGCTGGAGTTTTTGTCTTCAGCTGAGGCTTTGAATCAACAGATATGGAGGCTTGGAGATGACAAGAAGAAACTCATAAATGAATCCAACCAATCACTGCAGGAGTTGTGGGGGGAGAATGCTAGATTGAAGAAGGAAATTGGCAAACTGGAAGCAGAGAAAGATCGACAGGAAGGTGAGAGATTGGAACTGGTGGCAGGGCTGCAGACAGTGTGGGAGAAATTACAGGCAGCTAATGAACGTGAAACATTTCTTATGAAAGAGCTGACAGGGCTTCAAGGATGGAGAGATGCAGAATTGACTGGTTTTGTTGCCAAAATACAGGAGCTTCAGCAACAGCTGCAAGAACTGACAGAAAAATATGATTCTGTGGTCACCCAATCTCTTGAAACTTCTCGAATGCTGGATGAATTGCAGATGGACAAGGTGCAATTAGGAAAAAAGGTTTCTGAACTTGTGCTTGAGAGAGAAACAAGGGAAGAGGAGATTGCTAGGGAGAAGGTGACCTGGAAGGAACAGTTGGAAGCTGAGAAATCAAAACTTCAGTCAGAAAGTGAAAACCTCAAGTCTGTAAGTGAAGATTTGAATGAACAGCTACAGAGGTCAGGAGAGGAGATCGGGCAATTGGGTATGAGGTCTGCTGAACTTAGCAAGATGCTTGAGGAGCTACAGGAAGAAAAGGCACAGTTAGTGGGTGAACTTGACAAGCTGGAGGAGGTAAAAGAACAACAGGAAGGGGAGAGACTGGAACTGGCAGCTAAGCTTCAAGTGGCGTGGAACCAATTGTCTGAAGTACGTGAATCTGAAACTCATCTGACATCAGAGCTTCAAATACTTAGAGAGGAGAGAGAGACAGAAAGGCTCAAGTCTGCTGCAGAGGTACAGGATCTTGAATGTCAGTTACATCAAGTACAAGAAGACAAAGGCCAGTTGCTTAACAGGGTGCAGGAGTTGACACAAACACTGGAGATGCTACGTGATGCAAAGGTACTTTTGGGTTGGGGTGTAAGGATGGGATACAGGAGATGTAGTCTACATTGTCTTAGTTTGTGAACTCTGGGTGTGAAGTTACGAGTTTAGGTTTTATTTTGCAGTTGACGCACACTTGAAGAGCAGCAAATGAAGGTGTAAGATGAGAATGCTGTTGATGGAATTTGTTTCTATCTCTGCAGGAATTGCAGGAAACGAACTCACGGCTAGCTATTGAGGTTGTTAAGCTGGAGCAAGAGAAGGTTATTATCGATACAGAACGGTTGCAGCTCATGGGGGAGACACAGGCACTGAAGCTTCAGGTACAGAATGTTGAGAGGGATAAAAGTAAACTGGCATCTGAGATTGAAGAACTGAACCAGTGGCTTCACAGGCCTGCTGCTGAGAAGAGGCAGCTGGTCACCAAGCTGGATGAAGTGATGCAGATGCTGCACAGGTTGCAAGTGGACAACTCTCAGCTGGTCAGTAAGCTTGAGAAGCTTGACCAAGAAATGGAAACAACAAAGAAAGAGAATGAAATGCTGAAGCTTGAGGTTCATAGGCTGAAGGAAGAAAGAAGCAGCTTGGTTTCTGAGCCTGAAGAATCATATCTCCTGCACATGCAGCAGCTGGAAATGGAGATGGCAGGTCTTGTGAAATCTAGTAGTCTGGTCCAGGAACTGGGGGCAGAGATTAGTACCTTGAAAGCTTATGTCTTCATGTTGGTGGAGGAGAAGGGAAACTTGAGATTGGCAACAAAGTTGGATGAAGTGACACAGTTGCTGCAGATATTGCATGTGGGAAACTTCCAGCTGGTTGGGAAGGTTCACAAGCTTGAGCAAGAGGGAGAAAAGAGGACAGAAGAGAATAGGAAACTGAGTCTTCAGGTTCAGAGGCTGGATGATGAAATGAAGAGGTCCAATTCTGAGCTTCAAGAATCACATCTCCAGCTGCAGCAGCTGGAAGAGGAGATGGCAAGCCTTGAGAAATCTAGTAGCCTAGTGCAGGACCTTGGGGGGCAAATTAGCGCCTTGAAATCTCATGTCTTTGTGCTGGTAGAGGAAAAAGAAAATGTGTTCTCTGATGCGAGGGTGGTACAGGAACAGATCCAAGATGTGATCCAAGAGGGGGGCCAGGTTTTGTCTCCAAACATCATTGCACGGGAGGAGCACCCACAAGAGCTAGAGATGGAAAATGACCACCTTGCCAGCACACTACTGCAGTCAGAAGATGAACTAAGAGAGGAGAAATTGGAGCTCACTGAGCAGTTGGACAGTTACAAGCAACATGTGAGTTTTGTCAGGCAGGTCTTTTGCCACCCATTGTCCCTGCTAGAGTTTTCTTGTTCTCAAAACTTTGAACATGATTGTGTCAATCTGCGATCTTTGTACCGCTTCATTGGAGACTTGACTAGCAAGTTTACAACAGCAGTTTAGGTATATGAGCATATCTGTTCTGATTACTAGTAAATTTTGTTGTCACTGAAAAACTGAACAAGTTTGCAGGATGCCAGCAGAATTGCATTGGAGGATTCAACTGACTCGACACAGATATTGTGAATTACTCACAACCCAGAAAGCAGTTGTCTCCAGGGAGCTCAGCATATCTGAGTTGAGGGGGACAATCTGTACTGATGATCTGGCAGTTGCTGAGAGCTCTACTTGAATGGTGGTCAGAAGAGGGCATAGATTTGCAGCATCGGCATCTAAAATTGAAGAATCCAGAGGGGGACAGTTCCTTGGTAAGGACCCAATGAATATTATATAGAGTGGGGAGGAGAAGTAAGCTGAGCAGGTACTATAACGTAAGAGATGACAACAATTCAAGGCAAGAAGGCAGGAAGGAATTGCTGTGCAATTGCCGAAGGTGAAACATGGACAAAAACAGCCTGAGAACTGAAAGCAAACAATGTGGTCAAGTGAAATCATTATGGTGTCATCCCCAGTCTCAAGCATTGCTAGCCAGTGTACCTCTTTTTCCTGCATCAGTTTGTCTTCATGTAATAGGCTTCAGGGCGTTATGTCCATGATGGGGAGCACATTCATGATCAATATACTGGAGGTCAGTGGGTCTCCTTCTCTTTGCTACTTACCCTGAGGATCATCCACTTGGATAATTGATGTGAGTGTGAATGTATTGAGTGGAGAAATTGCCTGCTGCATTTAGGTTTGTTCAAATTTTTCTATTGAAAAAGAGAAGTTTGAAGTCCTGTGCTACAAAGCATCTCAGCCTGCAAGGAGAGGTAATCAAATCTCTCTGTGGGGTTGGCAAGACCGAAACTTGGGTACTAACCAAACTGTATCTGTTATACATGCTAGTGTGGCTTTCATTATTCAACAATGTACATTGCACTCTCTTAGCTTCATGTTCAGCAGGTTCATGCTTCTGCTGTTTGTATAGAGTTCATCTGCCACTGTGTGGCTATAGAAAAGGAGAAGTTTTGTGGAACCTCACAGGTCTCAAACGCAATCATTATCTTTGAAGGTACTAAGAGCTAGTGTGCAACTCTTTCTCTGCAGGTTGCAATTGTAGGGAATCAAATCAGCCAGAAATCAAGTCTGTTGGTGGCACTCGAGGACAGACTCCTTATAAGATGTCAAGATATTTTGCATATGCTGTCAGGTTTTGCCCGTTTTTTGAGCTGGATGATTGGAGGAGTTTTTTGTAAATCCCTGACAGTCATTTCAAAAGTGTTAAGCAGTCAGGTAGGACCTTGTTTGAGGCAATTTTTTCATCACTGGCTGGAATCTTAGGATTTAACAGAATAAATGAAATTGTGCTTAGTTAGTGTCTGCAGTTCATATACTTCATCTACCATGATTTGGTTATGTTTCTGATTCAGAAGGCATGAAGGATTTGTCCATTTGTTTCCCCATGTAGCTTCCCCACAATGTTGCTTGTCCCCTTTCTGTTTAGGACTTCAGGGCAAGATAAGAATGTGTAGAAGCTTACCATCTGACTTGTTTCTTCTGTCTCAGATAGTGGTGCAAAACATTGGGCCTTGTGTGCATCCTTCCTTCATCACTCAGATGGTGGTGCTGCAGAAAGACGTTGCAAGTTTTGGTGGGCTCAATGGATTCTGAGGTGAATTGAATTTTTAAATTTGTCTACTACATGTTTTGTGCTTTCTTGCTTTGCAGAAAAGGTTTTATAGTTAATTCATAGGATTGTGAGATTTATGTTCAATAGGTTGTATTGTTGTAGGGCTTGCTCATAGACAGGTCTATGTAGTTGTTAGGGTTGCACAATATGATGAAACAGTTGAGTCCTGACCCATGAAGATGATGTTGCATGTTGTGTGCTCTTACCAACTTGCCAAGTTTCAAATCTGCAATGTATAGGACCACCCATTCATATGTCTTTGCAGAATAATACTGCCTTGTGTGTCAATAGTGGTCTTGACATTGCAGCTGTGCAGGTGCAATCCATGAGGCAACACTGGGCAATTTGTAACAAGGAGAAAGTCTGCAAGAAGAAAATATATGTCAAAGGGAGGGATGCCAGGAAACAGAAAACTAATGTTGTAGCATTGACAAGGAATCTGTAATTCTTCTGGAGGTGAATGATACAGCTTTGAATTCACAATACAGCTTTGGTTCAAGTATCCAGGAATAATGTTACTACGTAAGATTCATTGATGGAATAGTGTCATCAGGGCCAAGGGGAGAGGCCTTTAGCTCCTCTCCAAGAGTGGGAATGTCTGGGGCTTAGGGGTCAAAATCACATGAGTGTCTATGTATGAAAAAGACCAGATAGAGGAGCCAGTCAAAAGGGAAAGTGATGGGACTAAATTTGTGGAACTCTTTTGCTGGAGTAAGAAAGTTCCAACTTTGAAGTGGAGATGAGTCAGCTTGTGACTGATTTGCAACCCAAATCTCTACAGTTTGCAAAATTCTGTTCAGAGCCCACTTTTGGATCTCATGAAGTAAAAGTTTGTTGTGCCTTTTGGCACAATTGTTTGAAACAAAAAAGGATATTCACCCTGTGGCCAATGTACAGCCCATTTCTTTTGAATAAAGGCCATTTCTAGTTTTCAAAAAAGGAGGGAAGGATCTTCATGAATCTGCCTGGATTGTTGGAAAATTCAGACCAGTGGACCCCCTGGATTGCTGTTCCATTTAGCTGTGCATTGATCTCTCTGCTCCTATATGGAATACCAAATTCTCTGGTATTTTGTAGAGTTCACTTTTCCTATTTGCCAACTTCACTTTGACAAATTGCAAAGTCCACATTGATATGTTTGGACTTCAAATTTGAGAGCAGATTCCAAGACTTTTGAACATAGTGAAAACAAATTGAAATGTTTGGCCTTCAAATTTCATGTTTTTTTAATCCATTTTTGTGAATGATGTGGATTTGAAGCCATCGTAGTGGGATGGAAGTCAATCCATTCACAAAAGTCATGAAATCTCAAGATGAAATAAAGTGAATAGAAGAAATAGAATACAGTTTTCCAGAAAGTGATTCCTTTGTTGGGGCCCATTTTTACACCTTGGTTGTCTCTTCATGTGTATTTGTATGTTATTTGCGGAGTCTCCAAAATAAAAAATAAGGGATAGATTCAAAAACTTAACATGGCATCCTCAAAAGGGGTACAAAGAACAAATGTTTTTTCAATTACGAGCTGCCCACCTTTAGTCTATGCTACATAGGGTTTTTAACTTGTAGTGTTATAAAGTTATAGGCTCGAGGCTATAGCTATGGGGCTATGGGGGCTATATACAAGCTGTATACAAGCTAATGGGTTCTATGGGTTATATAGGCTAAAAGTTAATATAGGTTCATGTAAGGGCTATTGGGGTTATATAAGCTAAAGGTTTTTATAGGCTATAACTATATAGAGGCTATAGGTTATGGTTTCAGACTATAGGCTATGGGTTTAAAGGTTTGGTGTTTTAGGGTTTAAGTTTTAGGGAGTAGGGTTTAGGTTTATAGGTTTAGGGTTAATGATTTTATGGTTTAGCTTTTAGTATTATTATTTTGGGTTTATAGGGTCTAGTTTTCAAGTTTTAAAGGTGGGGTTTAGAGGGAAATTTTAAAGGTCATAATTAATAAGCATGTTAAAGATGAATGTGTTATTAAAAAATATTTTTTTGGAGTTTGTGTTAGAGTGTAAGTAAGGTGGATAAGTAAAAGATCAGCCCCAAGTGTGGATTTAGGTGTAGATTATGTAGGAGGGAATAATTAAGCCTCTACACATAGAGGCTCATAGGGACTATATAGGGAGGAACTTTTACCAAAAACTTTCACTTTTCATTCTCATTCGAGCATACGAAATGTCTCCTTCAATATCTAGCAATGGTTGTATATTCATTAGTAATGGTTAAAATTCCTCCTAAAGATTTGGCAGTATTGACTAATTGTAATCAACATATATTGACTCACATTCGCCATTTGGCGCCATTGATTTATTTTAGTCAATAAATTGACATGGATGCGGATTTAACATTTTTTGATTAAATATATTCAGAGTCAGCCAATTCACACTTGCCATTTGGCAGAGCTTGATTGATTGTAGTTGATACTATGACTTTTATCTACCAAGTGGCAGGTAGAATGTGACTAGATTCAGTCAATATGCCCACTCATATTTGCTAGTTAATAATATGAATAAAAACTAATGGGAACAGCGCAAGGTTTTCAATTAAGGAATTCTATTATTTATTTGGTTCATTGTTCAATGTTCAATTTTATTATTATTAAGAACTAATCATGAACAGCGCCAGGTTTCCAGTTAAGGACTTCTATTATGTAGTTGGTTCATTGTTGATTAGAGTTGTGTACTTTCCATTTTATGCTTTGATTTTAAATGATGACAACAATGTTTATTGCCAAGGATTATAACATAAGTCCTTCAAACTTGGAATATGAACGAATTAAGTTGGAAAAAAAACTCTATTTTTTTCAAAAAAGAGCTTGTTGCCAATTTTTGGATAAGGGCTTTTGCTTGTTGAATGGGATGATGTGGCACTTTTGACCAAAATTTGATTGATTGTGTGATTGTGTCATAACATGGTTTGTCGATTGATTAGTTAGATTGTGGACTATGATGACATGGCAATCCGTTGTGACATAGAGTATGATTAATGGGGTTAACATGGCAATGGCATTGTGACTAATTATGTCATTAAATGTGTTGACATGGCATGACAACATGACTATTTTTTATTGAGTGTGATGATGTGGCATGTTCATTATGATTAAAGCTATGATTGAATGTGACAATGTGGCGTGACTAATGATTTGACTTCGGTGAGCTATAACTTAACAATTTGGTTGTGGGTTTGAGTTACTAGCCTTAATCCAACAAGATGCAATGATAGTAATCAACTTGGATGATCCTAATGTGTGGATTTAAACAAGTACAGAAACAAGTTACTTTGTTTTGATATGTTATGGCTATAGTCATGGAAAATTTAGTAATTACCTAACATTGGATACATTGCATTATGCCATTATTTGTCAAGGTGGTTACTAAATTCAAATTCATAAATTTAAACTAAGGGATTATGCGTACTTGTAATAAACAACATTGACTATTTTGGATGTGATTATGAGACGTGTTATTTATTGTGTGTGGAAGGTTTTACCTTATAGAGTATTATTGTTGGAGGGTTGAGATGGTCAAACATGGAAAGACCATGTGCGTAATTGTGCATCATGGTATTTTCCCAATGTGACTGGCCAAATTGACCCATCTTTAATGGTGATTTTTGTTGGCCTACAATGTATGTAACCCTAAACCCTAAACCCAAACAATCTTTAGAAGTCATCATTATGTTGATTTGTAATTAATGTTTCCAAGGCTAGCATATAGGATGTCTTATGCCACCCTTGAAGGAAGTGTTAATTGGCAAATGGTTTTGCCCTTGGTGCATCAAGTAGATTAAAGTTCTTAAGGTTGGAAAGAGAACTAACCTCAATGCCTTTTTTCATGGTGATTCATATTTGATTGAGAATTTGAGGGATTGTAGTTAGGCAACTAATGATGGGTTCATATTTGCACTTAGTTTATTGATCTTTTCACTTCAAAACCAAAGTGTTCATTCATGATGGATTTCCATAAAGTAGTTCAACATTGTTATCTAGCTTAAAGAAAACTTTAACCCCAAATAAGGGGTGACAATTTGGACATGATGTACCATTTGTAGTATTTTCATGTTATGTTTTGTATGTAGGATGATAATGATAGTTGTAAATGTTAACATAGGATCGCATAACAACTATCAACTATGTTAGTTTAACTACTTGGTTAAATCCTAATTAATTAAGGATAAATAAGGTTAATTTTCCTGTTTGAGTTTTTATTTTGAATTGGCTTAATTGTGAATAAGGTTCAAGATATTTTGTGGGATAGGATATAATTCGAGTTTTTCTGATTTCAAATCAATTTTGGTGATTTGACATTCCAACACACTTCATTGTTGTATGCAAGTTTCTATTTGTTTTGTGCACGATGTTAGTTTTTACATTTTTGATGTGTAAATTTGTTAAACTTGGATTCCTATTTTCATTGCAAACGAATGACTATTTTGGTTTGAACATGATGTATCATTCAAAGTATTTTCATGTTATGTTTGGTATGTGACATGATTACAGTAGTTGTAAATGCCAACATAGGAATGCACAACAAGATATTGAAAATATCCTCAAATACAATGAAAAAAACCTTTAAAAAGACATAGATTCAAAATGACGTCCTCTCATGCTTAATTACTTCAGAATGCACTAAATAGATTCCAGTTTAGAATCATTGAAGTGATGAGTACAATTTATGGAACCTCAAGTTGTTAACCTGAACTAGCTTCAATCAGTCATCATCAGTCATCATCACTGGAATTCACCTAAAACACCATTACATGGTTCTTAATAAACTATTGTATGTAAACAAGGTATCGAAGGTGTAAAAATTCTGATATTTTACATTATTGGGAGGGGAATAGGCAAGCATATAGCTTTCCTTCACCATCACCTGTGTTTTAAAAAACATATATATGTTACATCATTATGTGCCCCAGCAAAACATTGTTGGATTTTGAAACTTCATTACTCAAGGCAACAACTCTGATCTTCATACCTTTTGCTAGGCAATAGTGGCAATGCACATTAAGTTGGAGATGATCAACCATGTGTATTTACCACAATAGTTTCTTCCCAATCTACTTTACCTACCCTGAACTCAAGCAGTTATTAATGAAATGAAACTTATATGATACTCCCAGATCTTGTTTCCAACAATTCGAACAAAAAAGTGAAGAGTCAGAAGCAAACAAGCCCTTTTAGTACCTGAAGTGTACATTATCAAATGATCCCTTTGGTGGTTGAATCTATGGTAGCAACCTGAATGGCTGAAAGCAA
>Ga0116228_10002701_pt1 | contig 15375 bp, 5 predicted proteins | sample S1TSphfallax_2_FD_89694 | JGI IMG/M metagenome (GOLD analysis project Ga0116228, IMG submission 89694) | Host-associated microbial communities from peat moss isolated from Minnesota, USA - S1T2_Fc - Sphagnum fallax MG | ecosystem: Host-associated > Plants > Peat moss > Unclassified | place: USA...
GCCGGTGAATGAGCAGGTTCCATGCGCGCTCCAGCGCATCCGCGGGCAAGTCGGGCCAGGTCATTTCGAGATAGCCATGGCAGGCCACGCCGCCGTAGCCGAACGATTCCTGCCGGCCGATGAGATAGGCCGCCTGCACGTCGGTCAGCGGGAACGGTTCATGACGTGCCGCCGGGTCGGCCACCACCGTGACGTCACGCTCGCGGTCCAGCAGTGACAGGATCTCCGCCTTGTGGGCACGCAGGGCATCCTTGTGCGCCTCGGTCAGCACCGAGGCCGGGGCACGAAAGCGGAGCTGGCCGGCGTCGGCCCATAGCTCGACGCCCAGTTGGGTCAGGTCCTCGATGATCTGCGCTGCGGACATGGCGTGGTTTCCTTGCGGGGCGGAGGGAAAGGGGGAGACGGACGCGTTCACAGCACACCCTCTTCGAGGGCATCGGCGGCGGCCTGCGATTCGCGCACGACGGCGGCGACCTCGCGCAGCGTGGGCGCGGCAAACAGACGCCGTAGTGGCAGGCTCACGCCATCGGCAGCGCGCAGTCGTTCGATGAACCGGGTGGCGAGCAGGCTGTCGCCACCGAGCGCGAAGAAGCTGGCATCGCGACCGATGGCATCGGTGTCGAACAGGGCCTGCCAGTGTTCGGCGATGCGCCGTTCGATGGCATCGCGGGGTGCCTCGTCGATATCGCCGGTATCGTTGCGCAAGGCACAAAGGCCTTCGGTGATGGCCTTGCGATCCAGCTTGCCGTTGGCGGTGAGCGGCAGCGCATCGAATGGTGCGATGTGTTCGGGGATCATGTGTGTGGGAAGTTGCTGGCCCAGCAGTTCGCGGGCACGGGCTTCGTCGAACGTGCTGGCGACGACGGCCGCGGCCAGGTGGCGTCCGGTCGCCGCCGACATGATGATCGCCGCGACGGCCTGGCTTACGCCGGGCAATCCGAGCAGCGCGCTCTCGATTTCGCCCAGTTCGATGCGATGCCCACGCAGTTTCACCTGGTGGTCGTGGCGACCGAGGAATTCCAGCAGCCCGTCCGGCCGGTAACGCCCCAGGTCGCCGGTGCGATACCAGCGCATGCCGTGACCGGTCACGAACTGGCGGGCGGTGATGTCCGGTGCATGACGATATCCGCGCGCGACACCTGCGCCGCCGATCCACAATTCACCCGGCACCCAGTCCGGGCAGTCCCGGCCCTGGGCATCGACGACGCGGAAGCGCTGGTTCGCCAACGGCACGCCGTAGGGAATGGAGCGCCACTGCGGCGCCAGGTCGGTGACTTCGTGATAGTTCGACCATACGGAGGCTTCGGTCGCACCTCCCAGGGCGATGAATCGACATCGGGCCGCCTGCGTACGAAGCCGCGCCGGCAGGTCCAGGCCGATCCAGTCGCCGGAGATCAACGCAACGCGCAGGCTGCAGAGGTCATCGCTGCCGGGCCGGGTGGTCAGCAGCATGTCGAGCAGGGCGGGAACGCTGTTCCACACCGTGACGCCATGGCGATGCACCAGCTGTCGCCAGCGATCGGCATCGCGGCGATCCGCTTCGCCAGGAAGGACGAGGCTGCCACCCTGCGACAGCAGGGCGAATACGTCGAAGACGGACAGGTCGAAATCGAGCGCGGAGACAGCGAGCACGCGGTCGTCCGCGTCCAGGGCGAACCGGTTCACCACGTCGTGCAAGGTGTTGAGCGCGGCGGCGTGGGTGATTTCCACGCCCTTGGGCTCGCCGGTGGAGCCCGAGGTGAAGATGACATATGCCAGATCGTCGCCTTGCGGCTCGTGTGCCGAGGCAAGCGGCGCATGCGCGAGCATGGCGTCGAAGGGGATGCCTCCGGCACCGATGACGTGACGCACGCCTGCGCTGCGAAGGATGCGCTCCTTGCGGGCAGCAGGCTGGTCGATGCCGATGGGAAGATAGGCCGCACCGGCTGCCAGTACACCCAGCACGGCAGCGATCTGGGTGGGTCCCTTGGGCAGGCTCAGGGCGACGAGATCGCCCGGCACCACGCCCTGGGCGCGAAGGGCGGCAGCAATGCGTAATGACTGCGTGGCGAGCGTGCCGTAAGCCATGGCATCGGTATCACCCCAGCGCAGCGCGATGCGCGCGGGTTCGGTCGAGGCATGGCGGAAGAATCCATCGTGCAGGCCGCCACGGACATACATCGCCTCCGTGTCGTTCACCCGCTGGCGGACCGCGGCCTGTTCCGAGGGCAGCAGGTCAGGTAGCGGGGCGCTCCAGTCACCGCTACCCAGCCAGTCGAGCAGGCGAAGGTAAGCGGCAAACATGGCCTCGATCATGCCGTTCGGGTAGAGCCCGTCGACATGGTCCCAGTTCAACGAGATGCCGCCATCGGCTTCGACGACCTGATGATCCAGACCGACCTGGGGTGTCTGCGTCAGTCCCCATACCTGTTCGCTGAAGGGGCCGCGAGTGGCCGCTGCCGTGCCGCCCGGCACACCGAGCGCGCTGGTGAAAACCACGGGCATGGCGACTTCAGGGCGTCCTTGCAGGCGTGCGAGATCGCGGATGAGGGTCACGCTGGAAATCGCGCGATGTTCCAGTGCGTGGCCCAGCTCGGTCTGCACGCCGCGCACCCGCGAGATCCAGTCGTCGGTGGCACGCGGCCGGTAGCCAAGCAGGGTCAGCGAAGTGAAGTCGCCCATGATCCGGTGCACATCGGGATGCACCGGCTGGCGGTCGAACAGGGTGAGGTTGAGGGTCAGCTCGGACTGCGCACTCCAGCGGCCAAGGGTTTCCGCGAAAGCGGTCAGCAGCACTGCCGATACCGTGAGACCGTGGGTCGCTGCCTGCGCCTGTATGCGTCGCCAGCGCGATGCCTCGACATGGCCTTGCTGGCGAAGGAAGCGCGGCACGCCCACCTGCGCAGGCTCGCGGGCCAGAGGCAGCTGCGGGGCAGGAGGAAGAGTGGGCAGCTGGGCATCCCAGTAGCGACGCGCGGCATGCAAGGTTTCCTGCGACGGCGCCGCATTGGCGAGATAGTCGCGGAAGCTCAGTCGCGGCGTCGGCGTGTCGCTGTCGGGATCGGCGTAGAGCTCGCCCAGCTCCGTATAGAAGCGCAGGATGCTGAGTGCGTCGAGGATCAGGTTGTCCAGGCCGATCGCCAGTCGCGTGCGGCGTCCATGGCGTACCGCGGCGATGTGAAACAACGGCCAGCAGGTGGGGTCGAAGACTCGATGCGCGGAGGTCTCGCGCAGGTCTGCCAGCGCTTCGTCGGGATTCTTTCCGCCTTCGACCAGATCGATGACGTAATCGGGTACGCCGGCGAGCACGCGCTGGTTGCCCTCGTCATCGAACACTGCCCGCAGCATGTCGTGACGCGCCACCAGCCGGTTCAGCGCCGACTGAAGCCGGGGAAGATCGAGATCCAGCGCATCGTATTCGCGATAGAAATGGCAGCCCACGCCGCCGAGCACGAACGCCGGATCGCGACCGAGCCAGTAGGCGCGTTGCACGTCCGTGGGTGCGAAGCTTGCGTACCGGTTCGCAGGGTCGATCAGCAGCGTTTCCGGCGCGCTCGTTTGCACGGCCAGATGCAATTGCGCAGCGAAGTCCTGCAGACGCGGCGTGGCGAACAGGGCAGCGAGCGTCGCACCACCGAGCCCGGCGTCACGCAGCAAAGGCATCAACCGCGTCGCCGCGAGGGAGTCGCCGCCCAGCGAGAAGAAGTTCCGGCCGCGACCGATGCCCTGTACGCCGAGCACCTGTGTCCAGCCATCCGCCACGCGGCGCTCGATGTCGTTCGCGGGAAGATCGGTGTCGTCGGACGATGTGGCAAGCGCAGCGGCAAATTCGCGTGCCAGCGCCGGGCGATCGATCTTCCCATTGGCCGTGAGGGGAAGCGCCGCTTTCCAGCACAGGGTTTCCGGCAGCATGGCCGGCGGCAGTCGCTCGGCCAGGAAGGTGTGCAGGGCACGGCTTTCGTCGTCGGGCTGGCGCAGGTCCACCTGTGTTGCTTGCGGCATCCCGGCGTTGGGCACGGCGAAGACGCCGAGACCGTGGGCGCCTGCCACGGCAATGGCCTGCGCCACGCCCGGCCATGCCGCCACGGCAGCTTCGACTTCGCCCAGCTCGATGCGGTGACCGCGGAGCTTGACCTGGAAGTCGGCGCGACCGAGGAATTCGACTTCTCCATCAGGCCAGTACCGCGCACGGTCACCCGTGCGGTACCAGCGCAGGCCATCGTGGGTGATGAACTTTGCGCGGCTACGCAGCGGATCGCCGCGATAGGCGCGTGCCACGCCCGTGCCGCCGATCCACAACTCGCCTTCAACCATGTCGGGGCAGTCGCGACCCAGCGTATCCACCACGCGCAGCTTCACGTTGGCGAGCGGATAGCCGTATGGGACGGAGCGCCATGCAGGATCTACGTCATGTACTTCGCGGAACGTGGAATGGATGGCGGTTTCGGTGGTGCCGCCCAGCGCTATGAATCGACATCGCGGCCCCCAGGCCCGCAGGCGGGGCGGCAGATCGGGTGTGACCCAGTCGCCTCCCAGCAGCACGGCGCGCAGGAGGGGATTGATGCCGTCTTCACTGGCTGCGACCAGCGCCATGTCCAGCAAGGCCGGGACGCAGTTGAGCACGGTCACCGCATGCCGCCGCATCAGCGGCAGCCATGAGGCCGCGTCGCGACGTGTGCCCTCGTCGATGCAGACGATGGCGCCCCCGGCATTCAGCGGTGCGAAGATGTCGTACACCGACAGGTCGAATTCCAGGGCCGACAGGGCGAGCGTGCGATCGTGGATGTCGAGCGCCAGGCGCTGGTTCAGGTCGAGGATCGTGTTCATCGCCGCGACGTGTGGAATCTCCACGCCCTTCGGCTCTCCCGTGGAGCCGGAGGTGTAGAGCACATAGGCCAGCGCCTCGTCGTCTCCCGTGACCGGCGCATCGAGTGCCACGGCGTCGCCGGGCAAGGCCTCCAGCAGCAAGGCCACGCCGGCAGCGTCGCAGATGCGCTGGCGGCGGAGCGCTGGCTGGTCGACACCGATGGGCAGGTAGGTGGCGCCGGCCGCCAGGATGCCAAGCACGGCGATGACCTGCTCCGGTCCCTTGGGCAGTTGCACGGCGACGACAGCACCCGGCGTCACGTCATGCGTCCGCAACCAGCCAGCCAGTCGCAATGCGGCACGGCGCAGCTCGTCATAGCTCATGCGCCCGTCGGCGCCCCAGAGCAGCGCTGGCGCTTCCGGCGTTCGCAAGGCATGCGCAAAGAAGGCGTCGTGCAGGCGACGACGAGGGAGCAGCGCATTCGTATCGTTGGCTGTCGTGCGGACCGCCACCTGCGTCTGCGGCAACAACGGAGGCAGTGGAGCCGTCCATGCCGCAGGCTCGTCGGTCAACCGGTCCAGCAGGCAGCCGTACGCCTCGAACATCGCATCGAGTACGCCTTCGGCGAAGGCATCCTCGCGGGCATCGATGTTCACCAGCAGGCCATCGTCGAGCTCGGTGACCTGCGCATCGAGCCAGACTTGCGGCCCCTGCGAGATGATCCACGAGGCGTCGCCGAACGCGCGTCGCACGCTGGCCGGGAACAACTCGCCGAGTCCGATGGCACTGGTGTACACCACGGGGGCCAGCACCTGTTCGCCGCGCAGGCGGGACAGGTCGCGCAATACGTCCAGCCCGCTTCGTCCCGCATGACGCATGTCGTCGTGGAAACGGGCCTGGAGCGCGCGGGCGCGAGTGGCGAAGTCGCCCGGCAACGATCCATGCCATGCGAGCAGCACGGACGAGGTGAAATCGCCGACCAGCTGCGCCGTGTCGGCATGCAGCGGTTCGCGGTCGAATACGGGGAGGTTGAGCAGGAAATCAGGCTCGGCAGACCAGGCGGTCAGCGTTTCGGCGAAGACCGCGGCCAGCGCCATGGCGGGCGTCAGGCCATTTTCCGCGGCCGATGCACCGAAGGCCCGGAATCGCTCCGGCGACAGCCAGCGATGGCGCCGGACGACGCGAGTAGCGTCAAGTTTCGTGTCGTATGCGGCAGCCGGCAGCTGCGGTGCCGACGGCAGCGAGGGTAGGCGGGCGGCCCAGTAGGCCTGATCTGCGCTGGCCTTGCGCAGACGTTGTGGCTCGCCGGCCAGCCGGGTCCGGTCCGCGAGGTAACGGCCGTAGCCATAGCCGATGGACGGCAAGGTATCCGCTGGCGACAGGTAGAGCGCCGCAAGATCGGCCAGCAGGATGCGCAGGCTGAGCGCATCCGCGGCGATCATGTCGAGGTTCACGTGCAGGCGCGTGGCACCGGTTCCGAGCGCATCGGGCAGTAGGGAGAGCTGCACGTCGAACACTTCGCCCGCCGTGACGTCGAGATGCCGGTGGGACAGTCGTGAGCGAATCGCGTCGAGCGACGAGCGTGCCTCGTCGGCGGGAAGGGAACGCAGGTCGTGGACCGTCAGCGCCTGCCACGGCGTCGTGTCGAGTACCTGGATGCAGCTGTCGTCCACGACGCGGGCGCGCAACATCGCGTGGCGTTCGAGCAGCCGGCGCACGGCGGTTTCGAGCCGTGCAGGTTCCACGCCGGTGCCGTCGAATTCGTTGTAGAAGTGCGCAGCGACGCCACCCAGACGCTGCCCCGTCGCGCGGCCCAGCCAATAGGCGTGCTGCATCGGCGCCATGGGGAAGGGTGCACGTACATCGAAGTCATTCGCGATGGCTGGCGCGGCGTCGTCCGTTTCCGTGGTCGCGACGACCAGTGCGCGCCACGCGGCAAACGTGGGCATCGCGGCGAGGTCCGCGAAGTTCACGGCCATGCCCTGGCGCCGGAACGTTCCAGCGATGCGCATCATCGCGATCGAATCCACGCCCAGTTCGATGAGGTTGCGTTCGGGGGGGATGTCGCCGGCCGGCATGTCGAGCAGGTCGGATAGCAGGTTGCCAAGTGCGTCGCCGGCGGAACGGGTGTCCATGTCTATGACGTCCGGTAGGGATGACTGTTTGCGAATGTTACGTTATAACATCCGTCGCGAGATCCTTTGCAACTCTGCCACGGCACTTGATCAATTGCAAATGATAACTATTATCATTTGTGAGCTGCGTGGCACTTTCCAGGGTGCGATCGCCACGCCATCCATCGCTAGGGAAACGCCGTGCGTCACGACGCGCGCGATCAACTCCAGCCGCCCTCTCCATCGACTGACAGGACGCATGCATGACCACCTCCAGTGGCCTCGAAATCGCAGGCCTCGCCAAGACCTACCGCAACGGAGTGCGCGCACTCGATGGCGTGAACCTGCATGTGCAACCGGGCATGTACGGGTTGCTTGGCCCCAACGGGGCAGGCAAGAGCAGCCTGATGCGCACGCTGGCGACGTTGCAGGCTCCGGATGCGGGAAGCATTCGTCTCGACGGTGTGGACGTGCTTGCCGATCCCGATCATCTCCGCCAGCGCCTGGGTTACCTGCCTCAGCAGATCGGGTCATATCCCGGCATGTCGGGACGCGACCTGCTGCAACGCTTCGCGTGGCTGAAAGGGCGTACGGAAACGAAGACACGCCGCGACGAGGTGGAAAGCCTGCTGGTGAAGGTCAATCTTAGCGAGGCGGGGGATCGTCCGGCGGCGACGTATTCGGGCGGCATGCTGCGGCGGCTCGGCATTGCGCTGGCCTTGCTCGGCTCGCCGCGACTGGTGATCGTCGACGAGCCCACGGCCGGCCTCGATCCGGCCGAGCGCAACCGTTTTCATCGCGTACTGGCCGATGTGGCGGCGGAATCGATCGTGCTGCTGTCCACGCATATCGTCGAAGACGTGGAGCACCTGTGTCGCCGCCTGGCGATTCTCGCCAGCGGCCGCATCGTGGCCGAAGGCACCCCGGCGGAACTGGTCGCGCCTTATCGCGGGCGATTGTGGGAAAGCGTGCTGCCACGCGGCGTCGCCGTGCCAGCCCATCTGCACCTGACGGCGCATCCGGACGGAACACGCGTCATCGTGGAAGCCGACCACGCGCCTGACGCGCGTTTCGTACCCCGCGAGCCTCGCCTGGAAGATGTCTACTACGCCGCGCTGGCCGGCATCGGCGCGACGGAGGCCGCATGAGCGCCCTGCGGCTGGCCCTGCACGAAGCGCGGTCGGAGCTTCGTGCAGGGCTGCGTAGCGGTGTCGTTGGCCTGGTATTCGTCGGCCTGGCTGCCTACCTGCTCATGTCGCTCACGAATGCGGACTATGTGCAGAAGATGGGTGCGGCGGATATTCCACGCAACGCGCCGAGCCTGGTTTATCTCATGTCGACCGGGTGCATGTTTTTCCTGTTCTTCGCCTGGGCGTGGGTATTCGCGCAACCCTTGCTGCGTGACCGGCAGGCGAGCCTGCACGAGGTGATGCTCTCCATGCCGGCCTCGTTGCCGGCGATTCTCTGGGGGCGTTTCATCGGCGCATCACTCGTCGGTGGCCTGTTGGGCGCTTCGCTGATTGCCGGCTTCATCGCCACGCCGTTGCTGGACTGGCTCTCCCTGGTGCCCCATGGATCGGTCAGTTCACCGCCCTGGGTGGCCCTGGCCTTTGCGTGGTTATGGCTGTTGTTTCCCGTGGGTGTCGGTATCGGCGCGCTGTATTACATCGCGACGTTGAAGCTGCGCAGTGTCGCCGGTGCCTTTGCGTTGTCGGCGTTGCTGATGCTGCTATGGATGTTTGCGGTCGTCGTGTTGAAGGGCGGCCATATCAGCCCGATGCTGGCGGCGGCACTCGATCCGTCGCTGTTTACCTATGCACTGGGCAAGGTGGAGGCGTGGACACCGTTGCAGAAGCGCACCTCGCTGTTGCCGCTGACGGGTGAGTTCCTGCTCAACCGATTCATCTGGTGTGTCCTTCCGGTGTTGCTGCTCGCTTTCGTGTTGCGTGGCGTCCGCCGGGAAGCCATGGCGCTCGAACGCCCTCCACGCCGTCGCAAGCCGCGCGCGTCGCATGTGGGGGCCGTCATCGAACCGGTACAGCCGCCACCGGTTGAGTCCGACGGTGTGAGCTGGATCAGCGCATTGCTCAGCGAAACGCGCTGGCAACTGTTCCACGTGGTGAAGGGAAAGGCCTTGTGGATCGGCGTGGCGATCCTGCTGGCGATGGGTGTGCTGGGTGGTTTCATCCACGGCGTATGGCATGCGGAAGGGCCCATGCGTCCTCGACCGGAACTGCTGCTGCCCCTGCTCAACAGCACGTTGTTCCTCGTGATCGCCTTCGTCGTGGCGGCGCTGGCCGGCATGGTGTGGCGACGCGATCATGTGGAAGGGTTCGATGCCATGCTCGATGCCGCGCCGGCACCGTCCTGGCTGCGGCCGTTCGGCAGGGTATTGGCGGTTTCCGTGATCATCGTCGGACTGGCGCTGGTGCCGGGTATCGCTGGCATGCTGATCACCGCGCTGGGGGCACCTTCCGCGCTCGATCCCCTGACGGCACTCCTCTATCAGCTCCTGGTCACGGCACCGGCACTGCTCGAACTCGGACTGCTGGTGGTGCTGGTGCATGCCCTGTTCTCGCGGGCGGCCGTGGCTTATCCGGTGTCCATGCTGCTGACGTTCTTCCTGGTGCTCAACCATGAGCTGGGACTCGTTGACTATCCCTTGTACGAAGTGGGCATTCCTGCGCATCTGCATCTATCCGGAGCCACGGGCTGGATACCGTGGACGGGCTATGTTTCCGCGCTGGGTGGCTACAAGCTTGGTTTGTGCCTGTTGCTGGCAGCGTTTTCAGCGGTGCTGGTTAAGCGTGGCGCCGAAGGTCGCCTGAGTGCCGGGTGGCGTGGCGTGGGTCGCCGCCTGGCGGCCCCGGTAATCGCTGTCGTCGTGCTGGGCGCAGGGTTGATGACAGGGCTGGGTATCCGCCTGCATGCGCAAGTGGTGACGCTGGGCGATTACCAGCCGCGTACGGCGCGTGACCACGAAGATGCCGAGTGGGAGCGACGCTGGCTGCATTCAGCGGGCGCCTACTCGGTGCGGGGCGGGCATGTCTCGATCTATGTCAATTCCGCCAGCGGAACCTTGCACGGCGACTGGGTGATCCATGGCGTGCACGCGGAGCATGGCGAGCTGGATGCTGAACTGCCACCCGACCTCATGGCGGTGTCTGCGACAGTGGACGGCCGCACGGTACTGCCTGTCATCGCCGCGGATCACCTGCGTCTGCCGCTGGGCGATGCGTCGTCGACGCATATGGTGCGGCTGCGCTGGGATATGCACGCACCGGGCTGGTCCGCCGAAGGCGTGCCGGCATGGCGTGGGCACGGCGGCCTGTGGTTGCAGGCGACGTCTGCGATGCCCCGCCTGGGCGTGGATCCCTCGCGCCTGCTGCGGTCACCTGTCGCCCGTGCCGAGCAAGGTCTCGCTGCGGATGTCGTACTGCCAGCAGCCGGTGCGTCCGTAGCTTCCGACGCCGCAGCGCCCGCTGGCGCCTGGCAGTGGACGGTCAGGCGCGATGATCTGCTCGTGGCATCCGCCACCACGGGCCCCGATACGCCACTGGCGTTTGCGGCGGCCTGGTCGCCGTCGGCCAGCCATCTGCGTTCGGGCGATACCCTGGCGCTTCATGACGCCAGTCGTGATGGCGAAGCGGCCGATGTAATCGCCGACGTCTCTGCCATGCGGGCATGTGTATCGCGTCGCCTGGGCATCGATGCACAGGTGGACGCGGTGGTGCAATGGCCGCGCGGCCTTGCTGCAACACGGCTGGACGGCACCACGCTGGTGCTGCCCGAAGCGCCGGACTGGGACGTGGCGGACAAGGGCACCGGCCGCACGCTACGTAAAGCCCATATCGCCGCCGCGCTTGCACGTCGCGCGCTGGTCGATGCATCGGCCTTGCGTGACAGCGCGGGCAGCGCCTGGTGGAGCGACGCCGTGCCCGGTGCCATCGCACTGCTTTGCGTTGGCGATACGGATGGCGTGACGGCCATGCGCCAGACGATGGAACTCGGCGCCGAGCGCGTTTCCCGCGCACTGGCCGCCAGTTCGTCGCCCGTGGGACCGCTTGCACAGGCGGAGCCGGGCGGCTGGGCGTCGGCCTACGGTCCGCTGGCGGCACTGGCCTGGACATCGGCGCGTTCGACGGCCGACTTCACCGAGGCCAATCGCCGCATCGCGTCGGGTGAAAGCGTGCAGCAGGCGATGGCTGCATCGATGAGCGACGAAGAGCGCTCAGCCGCGTTCGGTCCGCCGCGTGCGACCGAATGGGCGGCATCACCGGATCGCCACATCACCGTAGAGCGCTGGACATGGCGTGATGGTGGCTGGGTGCCGCTGGCGGCGGTCGATCCGGGTGTCCTGTGGCTCGTTCGCCGGGGCGAATCGATGGCGGTGCAACGTGTTCCCGACGGCGTGATGCCGGACGAGGACGGCGTGCCCGTCGATGCCCTTCCTTCCTATCCACGGTCACCGTTGCGCACGATCTCGTCGTCGCGATGACGTTGACCGATACCGTTTTCCAGCCATCCAGGGGATGTCCATGATCCATCGTTCGAACACTCCGCTCCACCTGCGTCGCAGGGCGCTCGTGGTGGCCTTGCTTGCGTCGCTGTCCTTCCAGGCCCTGGCCGACGAGGCAACGGCGGACAGCGCCACCCATGACAAGAAAAAGGCCGCCGACCTCTCGGCGGTGACCGTCAATGCACGCCTGTCCAGCGAACGCCCGCAGGACATCCCGTTCGGACTGAGCGTCATCAACGCCTCGTCCATCGAGAATGGCCGGCTTGTCGATGTCGAAAGCGCGCTTCGTCGCACGCCGGGCGTGGATGTGAACTCCTACGGCGGCGGCAATGACGCCAACATCCGCATCCGTGGTGTCGGCTCGCTCAACCAGGTCAGCATGGATGACGGCTCCGTCGCGCTGAACATGGACGGCGTGGCGATGTCCGCGCGGCATGCATCGCTGGCGACGTTCGACGTGGACAGCATCGAGGTGCTGAAGGGTCCGCAGGGCACGTTGTTCGGGCGCAACAGCGAAGCCGGCGCAGTCAACGTCACCAGCCGGCGTCCCACCTGGGATACCGAGGGTTATCTTCGCGTGGAAGGTGGACAGGATGGCCAGCAGCTGGCCGAGGGCGCCGTGGGTGGTGCGCTGTCGGATCAGGTGGCCGGTCGCGTGGCTGTGCGCTACAGCAGTTTCGACAGCTGGGTGAAGAACGCCCAGGACGGGCGCCCCATGGTAGAGCCCAACGACCTCGCCGTGCGTGGCAGCCTGTTGTGGAAGGCGGGCAGCGATACCCGCGTGCTGCTGATCCTGGAAGGCCAGAACACGAAGCACTACACGGGCATGGAAGTGCTGCGACCCTTCGGCAGGACGGCGCGGCTGGACTTCACGCCGGGAGTGTTCGACGACAACTACAAGCGCCTGCGCCGTAACTCCATCGAAGTGGACCACGACCTGGAAAACAGCCGGATCACCTCGATCACCGGCTATACCGATGCGGCGTTTCGTGGCACCAAGGGCTATGACCGCACCATCAACAATGCGCTCTACGGGTTTCCCCTGGAATACCTGGTCACGGACTCGTCGCGCGAGCGCGTGGCAAGCCAGGACCTGCGCTGGTCGTCGCTACCCGGCGCCGATACCTTCTGGGTGACCGGTGCCAACGTCTCGCATTCGGACCGCAGCTTCGATTCGCTCTACCGCAGCAATGGCAACTTCCAGCAGCGTGACTTCAAGACCGACAGTTATGCGTTGTACGGTGAGACCACCATCCCGCTGAGCGCGTCGTGGAAGGTCACCGCAGGCGCACGCTATACGCAGGACCGCAAGGACTACGACGGCCATTACACGGCCGCGGGCCAGACCGTGCCGGACAGCCGGCGCGTGAGCGACAACTACCTGACCGGTCGCGTGGCCCTGAGCTACGAGCTGAATGCGCAGACCCATCTCTATGTGCTTGAGGCGCGCGGACACAAATCGCGTGGCTTCAACGATTACTCCACGCAGCCCAGCGACAGCAGGCCGTATCGACCGGCCCAGGTGGATACACATGAAGTCGGCATCAAGTACCAGTCTGCCGACCACCGCCTTAGCCTCAATGGCGCGGTTTACGTCAACGAGGTAAAGGACGACCACCTGCTGGGCTACGACTTCAATACGCTGGCCGTCAGCACGGTCAATGCCAATACGCGCAGCAAGGGTGCCGAGGTGGAGGGCTCCTGGTCGCCGGGCTACGGGCTGCGTTTCGATGCGGGGCTCACGTATATCGACGCGAAGATCACCAGCCCGGCCTTTGGTGTCTCCGGTGGCGACGTCAATGCAGGCAACCGGATTCCGGACGTGCCGTACTGGAGCGGCAACCTGGGCGTGGCATGGCACCACGATCTGGCCTCGTTCTGGCGCATCCCCGATCCCGCACTGAACATCGAGCTGAATTATCGCCGCGTCGGCGCCCGGCCTGCCGATGCGCAGAACCATTTCGACCTGCGCGCCTATAACAAGGTGGACATGCGCGTCGGCCTGCAAAGCGGACAGAGCGAGTTCTACGTCTGGGCCGACAACCTGACCAACGCCCACTACGACCTCTACGGCAACTATTCCTCGCCGACGGTCAGCACGGGCATGCCGGCGCGTGGCCGCACGTTTGGCGTGGGTGCCCGCTGGGATTTCTGAGCGAGGGGGTCACGACAAAGGGAGTCGCAGCGTGAATCGCGTGCGCTCCCCGACCCGCGTCACGGCCATGCTGCCGCCGTGGGCGACGGCGATGGCCCGGGTGATGGCCAGGCCCAGTCCGGCATTGTCCGGGCCCGGCCGGCGGCCGCCGTGGTCCAGCCGGGTGAAGCGGTCGAACACGTGCGGCAGGATGGCCTCGGGGATGGCCGGGCCATCGTTGTCCACGTGGATGGCGGCCGTGGTGCCCGTGGTTTCCAGGGTCACCACGATATCGCCGCCCCGGTCCGTATGCCGGATCGCGTTGGACAGCACATTGCCCACCGCGCGGCGGATCATCAGGCGGTCGCCATCGATCACGGCATCGCCATGCATCGACAGGCGCACACCGCAGTCTTCGGCCACGGCATCGTAGAAATCGAACAGCGCCGTGATCTCGTCCGTGAGGCGGACAGGCTCCCGGGATGGCAGGGTCAGTTCGTTTTCGACCTTGGCAAGGTAGAGCATGTCCGAGACCATCCGCGACATGCGCTGCAATTCCTCGACGTTGGATACCAGGGCTTCGCGGTAGGCATCCTCGGAGCGGGGCTTGCCCAGCACTACTTCCGTATTGGTCATGAGGTTGGTGATAGGCGTGCGCAGTTCGTGGGCCAGGTCGGTCGAAAAGGCCGAAAGTCGGTCGAAATCGCGCTGAAGGCGGTCGAGCATGCCGTTGAGTGTGTGGGCGAGATCGGCCATCTCACCCGGAATGCCATCGACCGGCATGCGGCCATCGAGATTGCTGGCCGTCACTTCGCGTGCCCGGGCGGCGATGGTGCGTAGCGGGCGGGTACCGCGTCGCGCCGACCACCAGCCGAACAATCCCGTGACCAGCGCGGCAAGCGCGATGTAGATCGCCAGCGTTCGCTGGTAGGCGTGCAGGAAGTGGCTGTGGATGAAGGTATTCATCACCAGCGTGATCGTCAGGCCGCCGGAAGCTGCCGGTTCGCGCAACGCGCGGTAGACGATGCCATCGGCTGACCAGTTCGTGCGGCCGTCAGCAAGCATCGGCAGGTGGGCGGGAAGACTCGGCGAACGGTAGACGACGGTGCCATCGTCGCGCGTCACCTCGACATCCAGGTGAGGGCGCATCGACACGAACTCGCCCAGCTGCGAGGTCATGCCCGCGCCCGGGTTGCTCTGCACCGTGTGGCGCACGATGGCGATGTCCTGCGAGAGCGCCGCGAAATCCTCTTCGGCGAAGTGTTCTTCCATGGCAGATGCAAGCAGCAGGCCCAGGCCCAGCAGCACGGCTACCGATGACAGCACGAAATAGGCGGCGAGCCGGGTGGTCAGCGACAGGCTGCGCATCAGTCGTCCACCCGGGGATCTTCCAGTACATAGCCCATGCCACGTACGGTGCGGATGAGCTTGGGCTCGAAGTCGTCGTCGATCTTGGAGCGCAGGCGACGGATGGCGACATCGATCACGTTGGTATCGCTGTCGAAGTTCATGTCCCATACCTGCGAAGCAATCAGTGAACGTGGCAACACCTCGCCACGTCGGCGGATGAGCAGTTCCAGCAGCGCGAACTCCTTGGCCGTGAGGGCGATGCGCCTGCCGTCGCGCACGGCGCGGCGGCGAACCAGGTCGAGCGTCAGCCCCGCCACGGCCAGTCGTTCCGTCTGCACCGTGTTGGCACCACGGCGGAGCAGGGTGCGCAGGCGGGCAAGCAGTTCGGCGAAGGCAAACGGCTTGACGAGGTAATCGTCGGCGCCGAGGGCGAGACCGCGCACGCGGTCCTGGATGCTGTCCCGTGCGGTGA
>Ga0116228_10002703_pt1 | contig 15369 bp, 11 predicted proteins | sample S1TSphfallax_2_FD_89694 | JGI IMG/M metagenome (GOLD analysis project Ga0116228, IMG submission 89694) | Host-associated microbial communities from peat moss isolated from Minnesota, USA - S1T2_Fc - Sphagnum fallax MG | ecosystem: Host-associated > Plants > Peat moss > Unclassified | place...
ATATACTTGGTATTAAACTAGTATAACTTCAAGTCCCTATTAGGCAGGTATTAGTAGGAGACTGATATTACCTCATGTCCCTACCAAGCAGGTACTGATATGAGTCAGCTATTGCCTAAGGTCATACCAATTTGCTGATTTCGTTGATACCATGACCGATATCAATTTATATACAAAAGGTTCCAACTTGGTTCCCACCCAACATTGGAATAATCTTCTTGTTTTATGAATAGGATACCTGTATTGCCTCACATGGTCGTCCAAATGATATTCAATAGGTGATACTTGACATGAGCGGTGCATAGCTTTTGAATATGCAGGTTGAGACCAGTATTGATGCTTTTCATCAATTCATTTGCTACCCAATATCAAATTTCAATAGAGAACTTAAGGTTTCAAGAACTAACATTCCATATTTCTTTGTGTGTGTTATCCAATGGGCAAGTGGAGTGGGATGTCTTGCAAGTCAGTTTTCATTTGTAACTAAAAAGCTTCTTGAAAGATGGCTATAGTTTGTGTTGATCACCTTCAATGTTCAACTGTGCTAAATATATTTTGAAAACTGAGATTGATACTCAAGAACTTCCTTGCTTTTTCCTCAATTTCTATGTATAGTTTGTTTTTCATTTTGCTTTCTCCCAACACAACCAAAATACACCACAAAGGTAATATGCGGGGATCAATTATTAAACCAATTTTGGTATTGGCTGGTATCAAACTTCAAAAATCACAACTATTTGTACTAACCAACGTTTCCCCAACAGTCAAGATACTTTTATATCAGACTTGGTAAAATTTGTTGACTGATCAAGACCCAGCTCATAGCAAAGTCATCCAAATTTGAGATAAACCTACTCAACTAGAATGCTTATAATACAAAACCCCGACACTAGTCCTGCCCAGTTCTTGGTGCGATTTTGGGTAAAAGACTTGCAATTCGAGTTGGCAAATTCTAAAATCCAGGCCAATTTCCAGACGACTTTTAGATGTCCAGACCGTACCTTTAGCCTTGTTCTGGAACCCGAACTTGGACTGGAATATCACAGGACTTCATCATTGGACAAGTTCTCATTTTCTAGGCATATAATTTATGCCCTTCCAAAAATGTACCATGCAAATTATGGCATGTGGCCACTTTTAACTGGTCCAAACAACACGGTTCAATCCCAGGCACTTGTGATATTGGGTTGTGTGCACTATATAGGTGGAATCAAGTCTGGTTTCTTAACCAGACCTGGTATGGAATTCTTTTGAAAAGCACCGGGAACCCAAGGTTTAAGAATTTGGAGAGCATTACTGCCAACTGAAACAAACATTCCATCACAGTCAAATTTTAGTTGAAACTGGAACCTACAGTTTTCTTGAAAACCAAGAACTGAAACCCAAGGTTCTCTTGAAAACCAAGAATGGGACATGTGATATGTGAAGTCTCACTTTGTAAGCCTCACTTTGTAAGCTGAAAGGGACGTCTTTCTGGATAAACCATGTTTCCCAAGTGCCCCCTCTTTAATTAATGGCCATTAAATCTTTTCAATTTGAATAGGTCAGGGTTTTTTTAGTTCAATTTTGTGAGGTTAATGGTATGGTGAATCCTGATCATCCACAGGAGGACTAGGCCAAATTTGGCTACAGTTCAGAGAGGAAAGTAGAACTTTTTAGGAATCCTGTTAGATTTTGGCAACCTGCTTAAACTTATTGTCTAAATCTGGTGATTTCAATCTTTTATTCCTTGGAACCTCACAACTTTGTGCCATTTTTTGCCCAAAAATCCTTCATACGAATTGCATAGGCTTCTTATTGTCATCAGGACGCAAAATAAAAAGCAATGCAATTCATATGAAATTGCATATGTGATTAACTGGTTGACACTTATCAGTGACTTTTTTTTTTGGCAAAAACTCACCAAAAAGTGACACAGTTTTCTGAAAATGAACTATTCTGTCATGAATTCTCTTTTTTCTAATAAATAATCTGCCTAAAAGGAGACAGAAATCTATTTTCTTTGGGAGGGTGTCACCACATTTATGTGTACTGGCTACAGTTTTAAGAGTTCCTTGAAATAATGTCACTTGTTAAGTCAAAAATCTGCCCAGGGATGCTCCCCACCCTGGGTCCATCAGGAAATTGGGAAAATAACAAATACAAACTCCTGATCTAAATGCAAACTTTGCAGCCAAATGCGTTACAATTTGATCCAATCCTTATCATGTTTGAATTTTTCACAGCTTTAAAGCCTTGACGGCCAGGTGATCAGAAATTGGCTTTGGCTTTAGCCTAAAGCCAAAGCTCCTTGTTGCCTGCGCTAAATTCCACTGCCGTTATAAAGATAATGGTCTTTATTTTGTAGACTAAAATTTCCTTGTGGCTGGCGTCTTTAAACCTTCAAAAGCCATCAATGAAAGTGGTCTTATTACGGAGCCAAAATAGTGGAATATTAAAGTACCCATTGACTGTTTACATCCCGAAGTAATGTTTCCCTTTTTTTGTTGAATCCCATTTCAGTAGAATTATGGGGAACATCACCCTGTCTTTGGTCCCTAGTTTGACCCTCTAATCTCTGTTTCATCTCCTATTTGAGTTTCTGCCTAGAGTGCGCGAAATTGAATGCGGTTTCATGAAACCAGGTATCAGTTCAGAAGATTTGGAGACTCTTGTTCTGACATGGGTTAGTATAACGAAGAATATGAGCAGTAGTCAAGGCAAAGGTGAGGAAAAATGAAAATTGGAGTTCAATTTAGGTGAGAAAACTAAATTTTGATACTCAGTTTTCTCCCTTATTCTGACTGTGTACTGTTTTCATCCTGTCTTCTCATTTCATCCACAGTTGGGGTGAAACTGGGTGCCTCATACCCACAGTTTGGGAACTTTAAGGATAACTGGATGTGTTGAAGATTCTGTCCCCAGAAACAAGGTAGGGCAAATAAAAAAGTCAAGGCTATTTCTCAATCTCTTGCAAATTTGCAACCACAACTTTGGATTCCAATAAGCAATTTGATGCAAAATTATTTCAAGGTCTACAATCTCGTTTGAAACTATGTGGAAAAGAAGCACTGGATCTAACAATACGGTCCAATTTTATGACCAGATTCCCCGCAAAGCCAAAATGGTGTGTCCTTTCAGACTTAAAAGATCTGTCTTTGCTTCATTTTCTCAACAGGCCTATCCAGCTTTTGCTCTAGAAAAAAGGACTTGACCATTTTTTAAACCATGACTCATGAGTTTGATTTTTCAAATATTACTTAAAAATTGAGCAAAGGCCAAAGGACTCCTTACCAGTGTTTTTCCCTTTGATGAGGTTTTGCCACTTTGTGACCCAAAAGAAATCTAGTTCAATTCATACAAAGGATTTTTTTTGGAAAAAATGCTCCAAAGTCCACAGATTTTAAGGAAACAAATTCTGGAATCACCATATTTAAACAATAGGTTCCACCATTTTGCCTAAATATAAAAGTATTCTTAAATTTTCTACTTTCCTCTCTAATCTATAGCCAAATTTTGCTAATTCCTCTTGTGGAAATTGTTGTTCTAAATCTTGAAAATTAAGAATGAGACCTAGACTTCGCCCCCCCAACCCATTTTTAGCTAGTTACAATTATCATATATATATATATATATATATATATATAATATTTTGCTATTATTATTTGTTCTGAGTTTCATTATTAGAGAACCATGTCTTTTATGCTTCTAGCATTGTGATTACAATGACTAACATGATGAAGTTGATTTGTCTAAAATGATTAAAGGGAATTTTTTTGTTTGTTTTCTTCCTTCCCAAAAATAAGCATGTCTTATTTGACTAAATTGACTAAATGTTTTGGTCAAATTGAACAATGTCGATTACACATGGATTCGGTCACGCCTACATGGTGTCAATGTCAATTATGGTGTGACTAATTTTAATCACTCCATGGGTTATGTGGATTGTTACATATAATATGTGTTGCATTTTAATCATAGGAAATTTTACTTATGTACATAGTGCCAAGTGTAGGTGTGTATGTCCTTTATGCATATACATGTTTAGGTTCCTAAATATGTAGGTAAGTTGTAAATTGGTACAATAGGTACTAGGTTGGGGTTGGTAATAGGTAAGTAGGTAATATCATCCACTTTGTGTTTCACGGATGGTAAAATAGGATTAGATAAAGGAGAATATAAAAGGGTGATATTGTGATAAAATTTTGGTACACTTTAAAAACCTTGAACCCATCTATGTCACTTGAAGTTATAAAACTTAAAATTCAAAATGTGTGTTGTTTATATTTTTTGCTATGAAATTATTCATCATTATGGGGAATGATGGTTGAATGGTTAATGTTTTGGTTTGTCACAATACAGTTGACAGGTTCAATTCCCTTTTGTGACACATTGTTCATGCCTTAAGGCCTACAATGGCCTACATTCTTAGTGGATTCTTTTATGTTGTTCAAACAAGGTCAATCAACAAACAACAAGGACCCACTTAGCGCAAACCAAGTGGCATTGACACAAATATATATAATTGGGGCAAGTGGCTTACTAGTTTGGAAGGGATGATGGCACAACTTGTTATGTAATGAACAAAAAAAATGGGTTCCACAAGTTGTAACATAAGAAGCAAATAATCATGATCAATATCTTATCTTGCCATTAAGTTTGATTAAGTAACCTTGGGACTTCAACAAGAATTTTGAAGGCAATGCCATAACCACAACAATGGCTTATATCATGCAGCCAAGGAACTCGCATGGTGTTCAAATGTTCATCTTTTCACTTTGGCCTTGTGCTATGCATGTTTTGGAATTATTGAATACCTTCAATGAATATGTGTGTTGAAGTCAATCACATGGAACTTTTCGCCATTACTAGAGAAAACCAATGTAAACAATGGCTAACCTCTACACCTAACCATCAATACCTAGGAAGGTAAGATTCCACTAAAGGTTGACATCTTATCCAATAACATGGTTTTTTATGGATTGAAACTATTATAAGTGTTGTAATTGTGTATTATGAAAAGTATTTTCCATTTGTCTTGAATTTGGATTCAAACAATTTGTTGTATGCAATTTTATAAGGACTAAAAGACATTGTTGACCCAAGGTAATAACTTTGTAAGGTAGAAAATTGGTGATCCTTGTCAGAAAAGATGACTAATAAACATAACTAGGCTTTGATGTATTGAAAGAAAAAATATTATTTTATCCATTGATTAATATAAGGATGTTTTTTTACTTTATTATAATAAAATTCAAAAACCACATTTTTAATATGCATTTAAGTAGATTTCAAATAAAAGAATCTACTTGCATAGATGTTTAGATTTTACAAATTTGATTGCAAGTAAATGAAAGTAAATCACACTAGTAGAAATAAGTCAAAATGTAACCACATTGTTTGCACTACATGTGACTTGTAATTGTTTGCCATTAAGTTTGGAATATTTGCAACTACAAAATCAAATTTCAACTATTTTCGTCATCTTTATAACTATGATGCAATTATTGAAAACTTCATCCTATCGATTCGATGGTTTTAAGGTTTATTTTTATCCATTACTAGGTTGATATGACCCATTAAGCATAATATTCACCAAATTAGTTGCATTGTAAAGGATTTTACAGTGACTTAAAGGTGTATTTTAAAATATGTATTATAATTACATTTATGATATGTTATATATATCATGAATATATATTTGCATGTATATTAATTATTCATATGTATGTTATTGTTCAAATTATTTGAATCTATTTGAACTTTGAAATTTGTTATTCAAATTTCAAAATTCATATTTCAACTTTTAAAAAATGTATTCCAATTTTGAGACATTTTATTTGAATTTAAAAATCAATATTTCCACTCTGAAAATTGTTATTCAAATTTGGAAAATCATATTTGAGTTCTAAAAATTCTAGTTTCAATTCTGAAAACTATATTTCAATTTTTAAAAAATTTAATATGAATTCTTAAAAATTTTAGTTGTATTCAAAAATGTATGTTTGATTCTAAATTTATAATTTCAATTATGAAAATTTTATTTAAATATTAAAATCAATGTTACAATTCTGAAATTTGCTACTGGAACTATTTTTTAATTCTTTAATTTCAAAAAACTACTCGAATATGAAAATTGATATTTCAACTTTTAATTTTTAAGAAAAATATTTGATCTGAAAAATAATATCTTGATTTTGAAACCTACTATTTCAATTCCTTCAAAAACTTATTTGAATTTAAGATTTGATATTTGAATCTGAAAATTTCTTTTTCAATTCTTTATAACAGTATTTGAATATGAAAAAAATTATTTGAATATGAAAAAATTTATTTAGATCAAAATTCTTATTTCATCTAAATTTTGATATTTGACTTTTACATTATTATTTTCGAATCTAAAAACTAATATTTCAATTCTGAATTTTTTAATTTAAATTTTAAAAACTTATTTGATTTGAAAGTTGACATTTCAATTCTGAAATATTATTTTGGATTCTCAAAATTAATATTTCGATTAAGAACATTATTAATTGAGTTAAAAAATGGACATTTCAATTTTCAATATTGTTATTTGAATCTGAAAATTGACATTTCAATTCTGATTTTTTAAATTTAAATTCAAAAGACTTATTTGATCTAAACATTTATATTTGAATTTTGAATTATTATTTTGGAATCTAAAATTAATATTTCAATTCAGAAATTTATTGATTGAGTTTGAGGGTCTTTTTTTACTAGTGTTATCCATAAAAGTTTACTTTTACAAATATTTATAATGATTATATTTATTAATTATGTGTCACACTAAATAATCATTGCTACAATATAGATTTTTATATTACATAATTTATATTCGTATAGTAAAAGAAATGAATTATTGTAATTAATGTTACATTACTTTTAAATCATTTTTATTATTTCAGATAAGAATTAATTCTAGTATATGCATATTTATTTTCCAATTGAACATAATTATTCACAATATGTAATTTATAACTTTGAATCTGAATTAAAATTTTGGAAAAATATAATATAGTTAGAATAATTATTTTAATGATTGTAATTTCAGGAATTACTACATAATAGTTTTTTTAAATTCGTTAATTACTTTTATATGATAAAAGTAATTAATTAATTTTTTAGTAATTATAAAAATTAATGTTATTTTTAGGAAATTATTTTATTTATAGTTAGTAATTACCCTAAAATCAATTTCTTGACTAATGAGAAAGTTTACAATAATAAATGTAATTAATTTAATATTAAATTTTTAAAAATTGTGTAGGAATTTTTTTTCAAAATTCTTTACCCCGACCCTCCTTTGTATGACATCCTTTCAATTGGGTGATATGGAGGTTTCTTGAACCCACCAATCAATTGTTAATTTCTTCACTTCTTTTGATAGAGTATCAAATCTTTGACCTTTCTTATAATTCAACTAGAAAACATCATTCATAGTATCAAGTTGGGCATGCCTTAACATTGCTCTTGATATGTTTCATCTGTCAACTCCAAGCACTCTAGCTACAATTCTTTTGCTAGTAATGGACTATGATGATGTTAATGTGCACACAATGTCTTTAGCCATGATTAGCTTGGATTTTCTACAACCTGCCAAGTGTGTATTGATGCCTTCTTTCATGTTTTGTAACACATCATACTTATGCTTTACAACCCTTAGATTAGTAAGGTAAGGAGGAACCATATCTTTGAGTAGGGAATGACTTAGAAACTTTCCAATAGCCTCATGTTGAATTTCAAGAGGAACATCTATCAATTGGTTAACAATGAACAAATCCATTTCTCTTGCAACATCTGTAGAATTTTTTTGTGTTTCTCTACTACTAAATTCCAAGTAGTGTGTGGCTGGATCTAACCTAACGTGATGATCCAACTCTAACCTTACAAAATTCAACTCTTCACACTCATGACCGGCAACTTCCTCCTTTGCTAAACATTGTTATTGTTGCTCTACGAGCCTTACACCTCCTGATGTTGAAATCTCTTTGATGGACATCACATTTGTTTGTTCCCTATGTAATTAGGTCATGATCCTTAATGCAAATAAACCCTAAGATGATGCACATAACTTTTGAACATATTGGACAACAGAGGTTAAGAAAGAATCATCACCAAATCTTTGAAAACATTGGTAGGTTAGTTCAACAAACATTATGGCTTGAAAACAGTGCTCGATTTCTAGGTAGCATTGTCATCCTTAGCACCTTAGGTCCAGTAGGTGTTGTAGACTTTGAAAGTTTGCATCTTGAACTTATAGGAACATGAATTGAATAGGGTTAAAAACAAAGTACATTGCCAAGCGGGATGGCCAAGAAATCAAGGATCAAACAATTCTTCAACAATCCTTTCATGCAAGTTTAATAACCTTCTAGATTTTGATGGTGTGTAGTGGCAATGCAATGCTAAAGGGGTTGGCTCAATAATTGTAGGTTTTAGATTTGTTGGACTATTTGGTGGTGTGAAGAAGACATCTTCATCAAAGTGATTTGCTTCATTCTCCTCTAATATGAGTGTCCTCTTTTAATGTTTCCCAAACTTCACTAACTTTCTCTCTTTTTAACTTCATCCTTGGCATGGTTGCAAACTACAAATCACCCACCTAAAACCTATGGCAAACCTTGACAATGTGCCACAATCACACCAAAATTTGTGAAGAATTATGACACAAGTTCAATATATGAAAATAATTAAAAGAGAACATAAAATCTTCAAAATCCCACCACACTTAGCTAAGCCATTATTTCACCTACAAAGCTTTCCAAGTTCAATGGAAAATTTCAAAATGAAGCTACAACTCAAAGAAATTAAGCAATAGGTGTTTTAGTGACAATGTGCATTATGCAACTTGCTTCATGATGGGTGGCACCATTTTGAGCTAATGTTATAACATGAAACATCTTCGTATGCATAATCAATGGTTTTGACATATTACTTGTTTCAAAGGCACACATTAACAATTGAAATTAACTACCTTTCAAGATATGTGAAATTGATGATCTAGATGCAATACTACCTTCATGAAATTTAGGTTATAAACTTTGGTTTCAATTTTTAAAAAATATTTTACATGTTTAAATATTTATTAAATTCGTTTGTACAAGTGTTTAATCTATCATATATATATATATTACATACACATGTCCCATATATTCATATATTGATTAAGTATTATTTAATGTATATATATAATTTAAATTCATCATCTAGACATTAAATAAACTAGACATTTTCATATTTTTAATGAAAGAATCCTTGCATTTATTTTTAAAAATTTAAAAGCTTTTATTGCTTCAATTATAAATTAATAAATATCAAAGTAGATTCAAATTCAAAAAAATCTGTAAGCATGCAAGTTGATGGTTTTGGACATAAATTGTATCAAACATACATATAATAAAACAAAAGTTGATTTTAAATTGGATGAATTCTTCATTATAATGGTCAATTAAACATACATTTAAGACATAAAGCAAACATTACAAGCACATTTTAATGCTTTTGCATCCTCTAATATTACCATCATCATCTTATACTTTGGGATTTAACAACCTAATATGTAACAATCATGGAAATGAAAACAAATTGTAATATTTTTTTATGACATAAATTTTGAAGCTATAATAATTACAAACGTAAGCAATTGTTACGCAAAGAGTGGGTCTTTAAAGAGAGAATGCACCCCATTATGTAGTACAAACTTGAAAGTGCAAGTACTTCCAATGAGAAAAATTGAGGGTGTCACTTCAAAAGAACTTGCAAATGCATCATTATTAGATCAAGTGCATTATTTGAAAATGTTTGTCAAAAGTTATACATGATACAACATTCTTGAAAATTTGAACTACCTATTGTCAAAAAATGCCACTACTCTTGTCAACGATTAGAAAAAACCACAAACAAATTATTCTAAGTTCACTTGAAGCTAACAAAGATAATTATCTTTTGTAAATTAAAATGGATACAAAGTTTTTAAAAACTAACTCAGGGTCAAAGCAAAATAAAGTATACCAAAAAAGTAGATGTCTCCACTTTAACCTTGCACCTCTCATATAACTACCATAAAATATCATCAAATTAGATGAAAGTATGATTCTTATTCATTATTGGCATTGGTGTGCCTTGTGTGAAATTTTGATAATTATGTTTGTAATTGACAAATTTTTTTGAACCTTCCATTATTGGCTTTTAAAACCAATAATCTATTATGTTGCACCCAATGGCCATTAAGAGAAATGGTATATAAAATTTGATTAAACTATTAAGTTTTTAAAAAAACTATGAGCAACAACTTAAAATTTGTAGACATTATAGCCATTGTTGGATTGCCATGATGTCCTTAGTCTAAAACTCAAAGAATTGAGTTTTTCATTGTCATTAATGGGAGCATTAACCTTTGGTTTGAAATAATTCTTACACATTATTGACATGTTTGTTATAGAATTGAGAATTGTAATAGTTTCATTTTACAATATAGCCTAAAAGTGGATAAAAATAGCCCAAGTTGAGGGGTTTAATCATTTTAGATGGATTAAAAATGCATTCTAAGTGTCCCATCAAATTGATATGAAATCTTTTGAAATGTCATCATTTTTGGAGCATTTGTTAGGCTTTGGTTTTTTTGCACATGTCATATATCCAGCCATCATTCCCCTCCTTCATTAAACATAATATGTGCATGTTGATGTTATTTTTTGGAAGTTATTAGTGGCATTTTCATGTTTACTTAGTAATAAATTTACTAAAGCATGCATTTAAGTGGCATTCACGTATAAAATGATCACAAACTTGTCATATCAGGTGGCCATTAGGTGGAGTTGATCCCAAGGTGTATGCACTCTAAGGTGGCTCAATTTCAGCAAATGTTCCACTCCTTAAAATTCCATATGATAATGTTAAAATGACAATCTATTTTGATATCATTAATTTAGTGAGGAATTACATTGTGGTCAATGAATTAAAAAACCCATATGTAAATAAACCATTCTAAAAAATTCTTTAATGTATATGTTAAAAAAACTAAAATTGAAAACCCCCCCCCAAAATGATTACGATATGGACTTATGAAAATATGGCTCATTTTAGGCCATTCAAAAGTTCATAATTTGTTTTTGGTTAATTTTTTTTTAACAATTGGTTTCCACGTATGTTCTTTTTGTTTTAACATACCATATATTGAATCCCTATAATATATCCCAAATAAAATTCATACACAAAAACGTATGTATATAGACACATAAATAGTAAACAAGTCCATATTTTTCAACTTCAAAAGTCCATTATTATATATTTGGTGTATATATATGTTATAGTTATTTTTTATAGATGTCTTTTTCTTCTAGTTGAAAGTCTAGTTCTAACTACAAATTTGGAAAATCATTCTTTTATGCCATGTTAACAGCATGTAAATGCATGCCATTTTGAAAAAATTGGATTATGGTGCAAAAAGTGAGCCACCCTACTTTGCAACCACCCCCCATCTACTAGGTTGTCTAAAGAATTTAATCCTAAATTAAGTAAACACGTGTTACAATTTACACATTTTGAAAAATTCATATTTATTCAATAATGATTGACATAAAACATGTGATTTATTGGGGCAATTATATGTATTTTAATAACAAGTTGCAAAAGATTTCATTCTAAAAAAAATTCATATGAAAAAGTGAAATTTTTTTAAAAGGATTCACATTCCTTTTGTAAAGTAATCCTAGGGGCTCATTTGTGTGTATTTGCACCCAACTAGAAGTTTAACTACTAGATTCCACAAGACTAAAAAGTTAATCATGCAACAAATCATTTTAATTGACATGATTATCAAAATTTAATGTATTATATGTGGGTAACTTCATTGGCCACATCAATGTTGTTTTAGCCTAATTACCATGCATATCATTATTATTATGGTGTCATTCATAGTTGTCATTTTTTCTAGCAGGAAATGTGAATGCAATTGAATTTATTTTTACCCATTGCATGGGTTTGCTAAATTGCATTTCCACCTTCCTTGCTAATAGTCTTGATACAACTCTACATTGTTGTGTATTTTTTTCTTATAGGGCACCCACCATTGAACATGCACCATTTTATAATGCTTGTCATTCCCATCCTTGACAACATCATTGTACATTCTTCCCATCCATACGAGGTACCCTATAGGATCAAATGAATGATTGAAAATAAAATCTCCTTCATTCAAATCTTCATAGGGAATGTATGTTGTTGTCCTCAAAGATGGTTTCGTGTTTTTAGGCCCAAAAATATATGAAAAGATAATTGGATCTTCTTGATCTTCAAGGATAAGTGGAATTGGAAAAATTAATTGCACATGATCAGCCTTCCAATTGCTAGATGGCCCAAAACCCTCCATTAATATGGGACTTTGCTTTGGAAATGGTTTTGATAAGCACTGTAAAAGACCTCCCAATATTCAATATAGAAACCCATGGCCTTTGCATACATATTATCTTTCACAATGTTCAACATCCAAAATTTCAAATACTTTGAAATACCACTACTAATAATTTTTTCCTTCTCTATTGACAATTGATTTTGAAATGTTATTATCCCAAACAAAACAAAATGGAACAATCTTTGGAATTCCATTCGGTAGCTTGGGGCAACCTTAATTAAAACCAATCCAACAACAATTTGGACCGATGGATCCAAAAAAAAGTAAGGTTATTGCATTTAGACTTGGTTTAAGGAAATAAAATATTAATCATTATTTCCCTATTATGATAATAAAAAAAATGTAATGTCAGAAAAATAAATTTTCATCCAAATATAACCATGGATAAAAATCTTTTTAGTCCCACCAATTATCATTAGGTGTCAAAGTCCTTGATACTCTACCAAATTATCCAATTAGTGAGTTCAAATGCACACAACAAGTCAATCCATTTGGGTAGAAATAGGTTGGGGGTTCATTAAATTGATGTTTGGGCTTTATAAATTTGTCTTTCATCAAATTGTAAATTTATCTAATATTATTTGAGAAAAATGCATAAATTGCAAAAATTAAAATTCAAGGAACCATGTGTATATCTTTGGTATAGTGCATGCAAGATTGCACAAGTAATTTGTTCAAGATATTTTCCTTTAAGCATTTGAAATGAATAAATTATGACACAATCGCTTAATTCTCATTTTTTGTCATCTTCCACTTGATCTTGTGATTCTTATATGGTCAATTGTTTTGGAAAAACCCCATTTGTGATATGAAAATGGTCAAACTTTTCACACATTGTTCAATAAATATTATAAATTTCATTAATGTTATAAATCAATCATTTTTCAAATATATGTGCTTTCTAATACAATCTTACAAATATTGTTTTTGCACAAATATATTCTAAAATATGATTTTTTCAATAATTGACTTATTTATGTTTTGGGTTGTACCATAATATGTACAAGCATTGTGAAAGTTCTTTTTATATTGACATGGTTGAAATTTGAAAATATCAAGTCGAAAAAAAAAAAACAATATTTGTGACAACATAAGTGCGTCCCCAATATTGAGCTTTCAAGCTTGAGGACCAAGACTTATGCATCAAGGTCAACAAATATGTAGCTCCAGTCTTAAGAAGTTTAAACCCATATTTTCTATGTACTCAAAATAACACGAATGAATACACATGTATTTCAGTATTTCAAACACTGAACTTGACTTTAGCCCTGCAATGTGCCAACTGGATGCATTTTTTGGCTTGTGGATGACCCATGAGTGTTGAAGGGACTTTTTTGTGTATGTGAAGCTCATATACATTTATATATTTATCAATGGAAGTTTTACATTTGTGTTCCCGATGTGTTTTGTGCACTGTTCATTTCAAGCCCATACATACTCATATTTGGTGACTTTGCTACATTGCTTTGGATTCAAATAGGTGACATTCTGAACCATTGACAGATGGTCCAGCCATCTGACCCATTTCATGCAGCTACCATTCACTCGATTCCTTGCAGACTATACATCTTCAATCCCGATATTCCACCAGTTTGTAGTTTATAACTGTGTAATTCCGATTTTGTACTGGTTTGAGTGTTCTTTTCAGACACTTTTTTTCAAACTTGTCCTATCTGCTGCTTCCACTTTTGCTGTGTTTGGTTTCACTTGTAATGGGGGTCAACTGTGGAGAACATGCTTGGGACGTAAATTGACAGTGAGGAAAACTGGTTATGCTCTAGAATGGGCTGAGGTCCAAACCATTACACACCCCTTGTTTTTTTTGTTCTTTCAAGTGTTGAACCTTGGATGATTCTTTAATTCTATGAAGAACCTATGGTTTCAATGAAAGATGAATTGAAATTGTCTCACTTTTTGGTTTCGGTTTACATCTTTAAATCATGTGCAAATTAGAAGGGTACAGTTTCAATTGTACTTTTTTTCCCCTTAAGACGGTTTTGGTTTTGGTTCCAGTTCTGAAAATCAGTCCTAGTTTTGATCTGGAGTTCTTACCAATTGGAATCAGAATTGATGATTGATCGCCGGTTAACCATCCATTCTGGCCCCTGTTACATTTTTAAGAATGTATTGATTCTAGTTTCACACATCAAAATAGAACTGAGAATCTAATTTTGCATCCAGTTCTTCAGAAAATAAATTCAGTTTTCATTATGGTTCGAAGTTTGAAAATCTTTCCCAGTTTTGATACAATTTTTCCTAACCAAAACTGCAGTGTTTACCCACGAAAGCATGTACACATCAATGTTGGGTGGTTTTTGACTTTTTAGAATAATCTTTGATTTCAGTTTTGAATCGCTATAAATAATGATTTTGGGTCCAGGGGGATATTAAGAACAAATTTATTTTATTTTGAACTATTAAATATGGACAATTGATCAATTAATCATAAATTGGTCAAGGATTCAAAAAAAGACTTTTATACAAGATTCAATAAAAGAAAAGTTATTTACTTAGCATTTTAATAAGAGTAACACAATAATACACCATAGTTACAATATATTTAGCTTTATAAAAATCTAAATTTGTCCTTTGCAATGATTTTTTAGTTAGACACTCCTTATTAAACCCCAACAATGAATGACCTCTTAAACTTTTGAAAATAAACACACATGCCAAGAAAACCATGCTACAAACATTAGAAATTGTATTAAGAATCTTTTTAAAAAATCATTGGAATCTATTGGATCAGACAGACCTTCAATTTGACCCCAAAAAGAAAAAAGAAAAACCTTGTCACATGCATTGTGCTCTTATATCTCTCAAGTTCACAGACCATGAAAACCTCAATGAATAGAGAATCCTGGAACCCCAAGACCATAAAAATCATAAACCTTGACAAATACAAAATCCTGGAACCCCAAGACCATAAAAATCATAAACCTTGACAAGTACAAAAT
>Ga0116228_10002704_pt1 | contig 15367 bp, 10 predicted proteins | sample S1TSphfallax_2_FD_89694 | JGI IMG/M metagenome (GOLD analysis project Ga0116228, IMG submission 89694) | Host-associated microbial communities from peat moss isolated from Minnesota, USA - S1T2_Fc - Sphagnum fallax MG | ecosystem: Host-associated > Plants > Peat moss > Unclassified | place...
ACTTTTAAACTCTACGGATTTGGCCTTGTTTGGGTTCAACTCCCAAAGGAGTTGTACATGAAAAATAGGTACAAAAATATCAAAATCACTAAGCAAAGCAAATTAAGATCCACGAACGAATGGTATTTGCAATTTGAACAAAACTCCCTCAAAACCAACCTACAAAATAGAAACCAAAACAAACAACAAAACACTTGTTAACCCAAACTCCCATGCATAACACACACACACACACACACAATAGAAAACCAAAAAAACTCAATGCTAAAACAACTCTAGCCTAGTTGTAGCACAAAAACAATTAGTTAAACTTTTGGTGATTAAAAAGATTAATTCACTAGTAACAACGCAAGAATCCAAGCCCAAATCATAGAAAACCAAAATATTGTATAACAAAGAAAACTGCAAAGTAAAAACTATGTTTTGGAATTTCAAATCACCAAAAGTGATTTGAGGTCAAACAAGATGGGATAATATCCCATGACAAATATCCTAAACCCCGTTCACACATGAATTGGTTTGAGATTAATTAATTAATTTAATTAACCCAATTTATCCCTAATTAATTAGGACTTAAATGAGCAGTTAAATTAACACACATGACATACCTACAAAATTGTTTGAAGTTTTCCATGATAACTTGCATTTCTAATCCAATTGGCCAAGATATAAGCCTCTTGAAAATAACATGCACAACATCAACAACTTCATATAACACCAATGCTACTATGGATTTCCTAATTGCAAATAGGTCATCACAAATCAAAAGTTGGCACCATGGGCTAGCTTGTAGATGGTACACGACACTTGGATTCCATAAGGATGGCTTTTTTATAACAAATATCTTGCTTCAACAAAAAAAAATTCAATCTATTAGACAATCTTAAACGACATTGATTTTGTCATTTTGAAATTCTCTACCCATCGATCATCATCATATTCAATGAATAAAAACAAAAAAACTATATGATGTTCCTTGGCTTCACCCAATGATCTAGCTCTTGTGAGAGTTGGAGAGAATTATATAACTACAAATTATGGAATGTAATTACTATGATTAGAAGTTCTATGTTATTTAATTTCAACACTTGGGTTTGTTGAGCTAGAAGAATTCAAATCCCTATCCTCTATTTCATCCATACCATAAAAGCAATTTAGAGGAAGTTCTTATAACTAATTTGGTTTATGTTGAAGAAGAACAATAGGAATAACACCTAGTGTAAAAACACAAAAAACAATAATAACAATTACATCTAACTACATAATCACAAAGTACAACAATACCAACATTTAGCTGCAAAAGTGCAAAGAACAACATTGGCAATAATTAATTGCAAAAACACAAAGAATAACAATAACAATATTTGGCTATAGAAAATGCAAAGATTAGTAGCAATACCACTTACACCTACAAATGTGCACAAGATCAACGTCAACAATTGGCGCAAAAATGCATAAATAAGATCAACAACAATACCATTGGGCTATAAAAACATAAATCATCAATAGTAGCAACATTTGGTTGCAAAAGTGCACAAAATGAACATCATCAACAATAGGCTCCAAAAATGCACAAAATCAACAATATGAACACTTACCTATAAAAACACACAAGAAAAATAACACACCACTTGGTTGCAAATGAAAAGAAAAAAACTAAAAAAACAAAAAACTTGAAAACAAAAAAAAGATAAACCAAAATAAAGAACTTCAAGGAAAGAAATTTTTTACTTGAAAATGACAAAGATTTAGCTAAAACCTAAAAGCTTGAGCAACATGTGCAACATGCAACCACAACCATGACACAAACAAATCTAAACATTAGTTTTCAAATAAGATAATATATAGAAGGTGGAAAGAAAGAAAGTTTAAAACATTAAATGTAACTTTGGCATGCCAAAAAAATGGTACAAAGGAATGACAAATAGAGCATTTCAACACAAATTGAGTTTCACTGTAGAGGCAAATTGAAAAAATAATAGCCTTTTTCATTGCAAAAAATAAAATGGGCAAGCTCTAAGTGAAAAAGGAAAAATCAAGCGAAAATGTTTGAAAAGCTTCAACAGAACAAAACTTCAACATGCAAAAAAATGACACAATGACACAAAGGTCCACTCCACTACAATATGGAAATGCAAAACAAGTGAGCTTTGAACAAGAAAGGCAAGAAACAAAGTGAAATGCAACAAAAAACTTATCACACAAAACTTTGACATGCAAAAAGTTTCAGCACAAGGGAACATTGAAAGTACAATGGAACAACATAAGTCCACTTGAAGGTAATTTATCATCATTTACATGTGTGACTAATGATTCACCAAGGTACACCCACAAACTTTTTTTAAAAATAATTTAGCCTTAGACTAAACATTAGGTGTAAATACAAAATCCTAGTGTTAGTTATTTCTAATGTTAGTGGTAGGAGGAAGGTCATTTTCTAAATGTTAGGTTGGTGTTAGTGGGTCTAACATTAGATTCATTAACACCATGTGTGATTGCAACATTAGTATATTTACTAACCACTATTGGATTTTTGGAATATTAAGCTTGAAGTTACTAAACCTTATTTTGTTAAAATAAAAATAAAAATTCAACGAAGATGTGCCAATTATTGATTGTGGGTATGATAATGTATTTTTCCAATACCAAAGTGATCTTAGTATGAAGGATCCCACCCTTCTTGCAATATTGGTATGAATATGAACTTAAGTATCACATGGTAAGGTATAAATAAAGTATGATCACTTGTGAAATGGGTTGGAAATGAAAATGAAATTGGTATTGAAGTTTTTGAAATTCATTATGGGGATACATGAACACTCTAATATGGTATCATCACAAAAGTGTATTGGAAGGTATTGATATTACCATTGAGAATTCTTTTCATGAACATGTCTTGATTTGATGGGTATCAATGGGTTTAAAGAAATAATAATTGAACAATCTCATAGAATTGAATTTTGGAGTTCATTTTTGCAAAGTGCAATAACCTTATAATATGTCCATAAGACATTCAATAAAGGTTTTCATGTTGAAAAAAAGACATGATCGAAAATATACATTATCTAGTAGGGTTCAAATAAGGATTTTCTTGCATTCTATGAAAAAATACATTCTATGTGATTGCTATTATCAAATCATGGAAAAAAAAATTGTGATGAAATGCTTGCATTCTTCTTGAATTAAAATATTTTGCAACAATAAGATGTTTAATTCTTGAAAACATTGATTGAACATTAAAACATCTAAAAACAACTATAAAACTCAATAATTAAATACATGCAACTACCATTCCAAAGATATATTTGGTCCATTAAAAGTCAATTTAACTTTAGTGGAAATTTTTCAATCCTTTTGGACTCATAGTTAATTCCTAGTTCATTTTTAATTAACTCTTAATTCATTTTTAGTTAATTTTCAATTCACTTTTAGTTCACTTGAACAAATTTTTAATCCATTATTAATTAAGTTCTAATTAACTCGTAATTCATTTGGGGGTAAAAAACATTTTAAGAATTTTTTCTAGTTGGTGGGCACATAAGAACCTCCATGGAAGCTTCCTTGAGCTAGGCCCCCAAAGGACTAAAAATAAAAGTAGGACTCCCATGACCTTTAATCTATTCAACACCAATTTGAGGTAGGATCTTGTTCCATAGCTTTGTTATCCTACTTTTGTGTCTACGTTTTCATATTTTATCACAATAAATATTTGTTTACATTGTTGTTTATGCACTTCATGTTATTGTTTTTAACCTCTTATGGTTTTGTCTTGGTTTCTATGTTTTATGTTTAAATTTATACTTAGGTTTGTTTTTTCATTGTTCATTTTCATAGTTATTGTGCTTGTGATAAATGATATTCCCAATATGCAAGGCCGCCACTTCATGTTTATGATCAAGTAGGCCACTTATTTTGGGAATGCCACCATCTAAGGATTTATCTTAAACATAAGGATATCAAAGAAACCATAAGTAGGAAACAAATGGCCCAATAAACTTCCAATCATTGGTTCATTTGTATGAGAGAAAGGTATGTTTATACCATTATTTTGAAAGTATTATGTTTGCAAGGTTAAAATTGGGGGTTCAACTTAAGGTTCTCGTGATCTGGACCCAAATTGATGCCCTTTTGTTGGAATCAACACAATAATTAGACTATGGAACTAGTCTTTGTTAAGTCTAGAACCAAAACCAAAACCATGAAAAAGTGTTATTGAAAAGAGAGTTAAGATTTTTAAGTTAAGAAAGTTTATTTTTTTGAAAAGTCGATAAGTAGGATAAATGTTATAATAAAATATTACTTTTAATTAGTTATTGAACTCCCTACCTACATAGACCCATGTTTAAAGTTATTGTAAACCTTTGTATCCATAAATATCTAACATTGGAAAGTGTGTAGTGTGTACATCAAACTAAGCATAATCATTATTGAATTTGAAAAATGTGCTAGCACTAAAACCAAAGGGTTGAGAAATTGGAAAATTTGGGCTCAAACTTGCACCTAGAAAACCTCCAAATAAATTTTACAATGTCAAAATTGTGACCAAAGGTTCTTTTAAAAAAAGAACCACACAACATTGGATTAAATCAAGTTCCAAATTTAAGGCTCATGTCATGAGGCTTGTAAATTGAATGAATGGGCCAAAAATCCAAAAAGGTATACATTTTAAACATAGACCTTTTTCCAACATTTTTTTTGGCATCATTTAGCATCTTTTCTCTTTTTCTTTATTGTTGTGATGTTAACATTTTGATTTTTTTGCTTGTGTTTTTAGGATTTTTTTTTCTTCTTTTGTGTTTGTTATCTTGCTTTCATGATGTTTTGGTGCTTATGCTAGTGCTTTCATGATGTGTTTGTGTTCTTGAAAAATCATGAGGATCTTTTCTTGTTTTTGTCTTCCAAAGATCTTCATTATAATCATGTCATGTTCTTAAAATATCCATGTTTGTTTTGTTGTATTCTATTGTTTTGCTTGTGTTCCTATTTTCATGATTTTCTTGTCATTTATTTCAATATTAGTGCTTATTTTTGTTGTTTCTCTTTTATTGTGCAAGTATGATCTTATTTTCACAATTTCCTTTGTGCTCCTAAAAGATGATGACGATTTTTTATTATTAAGCTTCCAAAGATCTTTGTTATAATTGTGTCTTGTCTTTTCAATTTTGTGCTTACTTTATTGTTGTTTTCATGTGTAGGTATTAGCAACCTTTTAGTGTCCCTCCATTACTTTGTGATTGATTTCCTACTTGTAGTCTATCATTTAATTTTATATTAGAAATTGCAAGATATAGTTTTTACCTTCTCTTTAATTGTCTCCACAATCATAACCTTTTACATATAAGTGCTTACCAATGTTGTCCGGTTCTTGATTCCAAAAGGAACCTTTGATCCTTGTTTTAACCTTTTTTTTTTGTTTCTAATGGAACTTCTAGTCTAGTCTTGAAACTAGTTATTTGAATTTGTAAAATCTCCAATTGTAATCATTTTCACAAAAGAATTTAAAATTGATTTGATTTAAGATCAATTCAGATTCTATTGTCATTATATTTCATTATATAATTGTGACAACTAATCAAATGCAATAACTTGCCTAAAATGTAGGGTAAAGCTTGTAATTATTTACTTAAAGAACCTAAACTTACGTAAAATGAAGTAGCAACCCCCAATTCAAGTTTCAATTCGATTTTCAAAAGAGCCAATTGTTTGGTTAGGTTCTAATGGTGATTCCAACAAAAATTGAAACTTTTAGTTTGGAGACCTTTTAACATGACCCATAACCTAAACTTGAACTTGCTTAAATCTTAAAACTCATTAACATTGGTGTTTACCAACAAAAATGCTGGTAATTTCAAAAATCATTTCTTCCAAATCAAAAAATATTGTGAAGGATAATAGTGAATATTTAAAAATACTCCATTTGTTGAAATGAAAGTTTCAAAATCAATTAATTATTCAATGGACATGTGTTGAAATGGCTAAGGTAATACAATATTGTCATTATTGAGTTTGAAAAAATTTGAAGTCCTACAACCTAAAATCTTTTGTTTTGTCTTGTGTGGTGAATTTGAAAACTTAGAGCAAGTTGTGGCTTGGCAAGCTACCATATTTGACCTTGGAATGGTGAGCTTTAATGCATGATGGCATAATAAGGAAATAACTATATACAAAGAAAAATTAGCTTGCTACACAACTATTTTGTTATATCCTTGTTATACTTTGGAAGAAAGAAAGAAAAAATGTAAAACAAGAAGTAAGAAATGAAAAAATTAACTTTTGAATTTTGGAAATTATTCTTCTAGACTAGTGGAGCTTGGACATTATCTCCCACCATTTTTAGGTTTCTATTGGTTAATGATGCACCCCTAGGTTTGTTAAGTGGTATCAAAGGCAAAGAACCAATTGATAATTAGTTTTACAACAAAATGCAAACCCAAGGTACACTTGTAGCTCCAAATAGAAATAAAGGGGATGGGAACTTTAGTAGTAGGTTAAGAGGAGCACAAAAATGTGAACTCAATGTGTACTCAACTTGCACAAACCAAGAAAGGTGGTTGATGCAAGTTGCAATAAAAATGGTGCATGGACAAACCATGTGCAACAAACTTTCATATGATTCACCATGGCTTAAAATTGAAAAGAATTCACCTTTCTCCTTATAATATACTATGTGTTGATGACGAAGATTTCATTCAAATGGAAAAAAATCTTGGGATTTTAAAATGGGAACTTCAAAATTTTCTATTTATGCCAAATTATGAGTTTCACAACTTTGCAGATTCATACTTACAACATACAAACTTCAATTGAAAAGCTTTCACATGAAAACTTGTCAAAAGTCTTTTGACTTTTGTTTTTTGAGTTTTAATGGTTGAGAATCAAATTACCAATTTCATTCATGACCACTTTTTTTATTATAATTTCAACTTCAAATTTCCAAATGGAAAATATGAGCTCATTTTTTATATTTAAGGTTTAAAAAATGTTTAAATGATTTTCTTTTAACTATTTAAAAAATAAAATAATGTGATTATTTAAAGCTTTTTTCTTCCTCTTTTAATGTGATATGTTTTCTTCTTCCACTTGCAATTTCATGTGTCTTCTCTTGATTATATGGAAGTTGAACATGAAATTTTAATGAAATGAATGTTAGGATTTAAAAGGTACATTTGTGTTTTTTTTTTTTTGCACTTTTAACTTTTCTTATTCTTTTTTTGTGGTGTTTTTTTCATTTCTTGTTTTTCCATCATGGTTAGGGAAGGTACAAATGGAAATGGAAGGAGAGGTGAAGGGAAAGGTGGAGGTGTGAAATCTACAAAGAATGGAGATGCAAAGAAAACAAAAAAATTAAAAATAATGAATGAGAATGAGAGGAGTGCACAAGTTAATACTATTTAGAGGATCAATTGATCATTAGATTGCAATTATGTGAAAAAGAAAAAAAATTGGTGGAAGCACTTCAAGATTTGAAGAGGACATTGCAAATTGAGTCAATGAAAACTATGGTCCAAGTGTTTTTCTTCTATGCTTATGTAATTCATGAAGTTTCTTTTATGTTTGAATTGAATGCAATATCAATGTATGCATATTTAGAATGTTCAACCATTTATAATGTTTAAGTGTTACATATAGTATCGTTCATGTTTCATGTGTTTGAACGTAAAAGGAAGGTGAAAACTACACAAACCTCATTGAAGTATACGTGTTAATATTGTGCTTGACTATAATGATTGGGCATATCACAATGAAATATGCAACAATGAAGTGAAGTGGAAAGCAAAATTAAACAATAAACACATGGGTAAGTGGAAGTTGATGCATCCTATTTTTAAGTGATTTTTTAAGAAGAATATGAAGAGGAGGAGGATTAAGAAGAAAAAAGAAGGTGAAGAAAATGGGTGTGAAAAGAGGGGAAAGAAGAAATGAAAAAGTGAAAGTCATAAACGAGTAGATGAAAAAAATTTACAAATTTTTTTATGAGGAGCATGTTTTTGTGTTGAGCACAAACATTCATATATTGTAATACACCATCAAGAATTTTTTGATCTTTTCAACATTTCAAGATTTCTATGTTGATACCAGAAGACTCCTTGTCTCACAAAGGTGGTTCAAAGTTGTGACCATTTTTCACCATTCCATTTGGTTCTCCATCTTTGTTGAAGTCCATGGCCTTGACAACTTCTTTGTCAATATTAATGTTGGAATCAAGATCAGAAAGACAAAACTATGCTCCATCAATATTGACATGTCTTCAAAACAACATTGTTATTTCTCCAAATATAAAACATGGTCCTTTCTTCGATTCATCATCTTCCATTTAAATTTGTAATCTAAAGCTTAAAAGTCTAAACATCCTAAACCGCACTTTTAAGATAAGATGAAAATGAGTGCAAATCAAAACCTTTATACAAAACATTTGCATCGTGAGTTTCTATTGCATTTCCAGGAGCAATGGGAAGAGTCAGTCATGATGTTGATCAGCACTCATCGGACATAGCTATATAAAACATCAATTGGTACCCTCATTCAAGCTGCAACAACAAGCTTGTGACGGTGGGTAAGCTTCATTTCATCAACTTGTATGTACAAGCAAGCATCTAAGCCTAAAGCATAGAGAGGCTTACATATTGGGTAGTAGTCATCGGGGCCTACCTAGCATACCCTAAACATATCCCTTAATCACACAATTGGTCACTTGCACAAAAGATGTTACACTCAAGGTTTTGAATCTGATATAGCACAGGGACTACTTGTAGCAATGGCCAAGTCACTGCTTTGTGGGACACTGCTGAATCTCAGCACTTTCCCTCTCAAAGGTGTTGGTCAGAGTACTTGTTGGCAGGAAAGGTCATTAACCAGGAAAACCTGTCCACAAGCCTCACATGGTACGCATGGTTCCCACAGTCCTCCAATGGAAAGTGCATGATCTTAGTGTTATGGGAATCAGTTTTTAATGGAACAAATCATAGCTCACAAATAAGCTCCACATTTGGGTGCTACACAATTGGGGGATAATATTTCATCCTCTATTGACTCACATACCTTTTGCTAGATGCATAAAGGAGGACTGGCTTAGATCACTGGTGCTGTGCTACCTATGGGGCAAGCATGCCTTGGGGAACAACATACCTAGTTCATGGGGTGGATAAGATATGCTGGTGCTCTAAGAACAGCTTTGATTATTTGTCCAAGCAGTGAAGTAGCTGAGACAATATCTTCAAACAATATCTACTGAGCAAAGGCAGTAGCCTTACAAATAGGGCACTGGTTTTTCTGCACAAGCCACTGCTGAATGCACAATGCATGGTAACTATGCCCACACTCAATCTTGCCCAACTTGTCCCCATCTTCATACTCCTCCTGAAACCCAAAGCCAACAGCTTCCAGCTTGAGTTGCTCTTATATCTCCACAAATTTCTTCTGAGACTTGCTTAAAAGACCACCTCAAGTGGACTGGGTAATGTTTAGTTCAGCAAATGTTCATCTCTTAATGCAGCATAAACCATGAGGACATGCAAACCTGTAGAAAACAAACCCATAAAACTTCATGCTTCGTCACAACCATGAAAAGCCTGATTCATGAGATCAATTGTACCTGGCAGATGCTGCACTTAGTGTCATACTCTTGGGAAAACTGAGCACCCACCACATCAAGCGAGGAGTAACAGCTCCTCTTCAACTTCTCAGCTACTGCCTCTGCAGTCAGTCCAGTACTTACATTGCCAATTCTGTCTTCCAAAGCAAGCAATTCCTGAAGAGTCCCACCACAACCAATGAAGGCCACGGATGTAACTTCTGTATTGCAGCATAGAATGAGATTTCATCAAGAAAGCACACCAAGATCTTGATATATAAGGCAGTGATACAGCCTCTGAAAACATCATAGAACATCACAGAGCACCCCAGCTTCCATGCTTCCAAGTGAGGGGTGTGCACTAAGGTGTCCAGCTTGGTGTCAGACCTCATAAGACATGTTGTCAACATCAAGACGCAGGTCACTGTGCTGGTCACGCAGGCGCAATCCTCCAAACAGCAGGGTTGCCTCCAGCATCAAAAGTTGCTGCACAAGTTAGTCATGACCATGTCATTAACCTGATAAGACCGAAGCAAAAAAACGGGCAAGCTATCAGTAACAAGGATATATTGTCTTTTACTACCCTGGATAAAATGATGCCAAGAAGCATTGGTTTGAGTGGCACAGCAGAACACATGCTTCAGGGGCATTGATGGACAATCTTAATCAGGACATACTCTTCCCACACTCTCTCTAGGCCATGAATACTTTGCAGATTATCACTGGGAGTGGTTTGCATGATTTGTTAGGCACACACAAGACATTGGGTGTTTGACATCTTTCCAGGAGATTGTTGTATATAGCTACCTCATAAGTAAGGTCCTCATCTCTTTCCACATGCTCCAGTGCAGATATGATCTGCTCTCAAAACACCCATCCTTTTCCCAGTTAAAACCAACCCTTTTCCCAGTTAAACCAACCCCTTTCCCAGTTAAAACCAACCCATTTCCCAGTTAAAACCAACCCATTTCCCAGTTAAAACCAACCCATTTCCCAGTTTAAACCAACCCATTTCCCAGTTAACACCCACCCTTTTCCCAGATAAACTCTTAACCCTTCTTGCAGGGAGACAAGGAGCAAACAAGCACTCAGAAGCTTTGAAGCCAGATTGATCTAGCAACAGATGTCCAACAGCGAAAAAAAAACACAAGGGAAGAAGTGTTTTCCACTGCCCACCCTAGACGACCCAAAACCTGAACCGCATACATGAGAAGGCTCATATGATAATCAAACCACAAACCTCAGCAAGCCCCTCAGGCACAAGGTGTGGTGGATGCGTTCCATTCCTGGCTGAAAGCTGTAAACCACGAAATGGCATTCCCAAGAGACTATCTGCAGCAGCTGATGAGAATCCTCGACTTTCCTGAACTCCACCTGGTGACAATGTCCTTGACAGAAGAGACCGTTGAAAATGACTTGTTGGAGACGAAAGAGAATCTATGACAAATGGAGCCATTAGGGAAGAAGAAGGGCTCAAAGAAGACGAAGGAGGAGGAGAAGGAGAGAGACGAGAAGGGCCAGGTGCTGATATGGCTGGGTTGTTGGTTAACACAGTATGCATACTGCTGCCCTGTCTCTGGCTGCAAGGCATATGAGCTACCCTAGAAGAAGGGGCGGCAGCTGTTGTTGATGGTGTTGTTGAAGTTGATTGCCTAGCAGGAGGGACAGATTCTGTCAGTGCTGGAGCACCAAGAGACATGGACTCTAGATTGTTGAAACTGAAGAGTTCCTGGTTGCGAAGCCCACTACTCTCTGTAGCAACTGCTGCTCCAAGCTGACTTGCACTAGACACACTTGTTGTCACACTATGCGTTCTGCTTCTTCCCAGATATCTGTGTGACAGCCGCTCTCCTCCACCAGAGAAGCCAAGCCTACTAGTGTCCCTGTGTCGTGGTGAAAAAGAAGTCCCACTCCTGCTGCCACCCACCAAAGAAGAACTGCCACTTTGGCAACGTGTGCTAGTAGAAGAAGTGGTCAGGATCTCATTAGGAACGAGGCTGCTGCTGCTGCTGCTACTAGAGTTGCGTTCATTGGGATTCATATGAGAGTCGCTTAGTACTGTTCTCTGCGAGCCTGAGTTTTCATGCTGCATCATAGGCACAGACCTACGCAGGGTCTGTGCAAAAGCGGTACGAGAAGGCAGAGTTGCTGCTGCTGCCTCCGCCAACAGCAATCCAACTCCTCTACCTTGAGGGTTTGTTTGAGAACTCTTACCTGCACTGGAACTAGCCAGTGCTGCAGATTTCCCTGAGCGACTTCCCCTGTGAGGAGTATCTGGCATCAAGTGGAGGGCTTCTCGCAAAGAGGTTGATCTTCGTGCTACAGGTTCTTCAAGTCCAGAGGCCACACCTCGCAGTCCAGAACTCCGCCCTGCTGCTGCTGCCTGTGCAGACGAGGTAGAGACCACAACATCAGAAGCACTTGTGCATCCTCCAATGCCCATGGTACGCCGACTCATTCCGTTGTGGATTCGTGCTGCAGTTCTTCCCCCATTACTTTCTCGGAAGCCATTTCGGAGAGACCCATGTGACCCACAAGACAAACTCCCCGAGACTGATGATGATGTGCAACTCTTCCTCTTACAAGCAGAACTCCTGTAGCTACTACTTCTCAGTTTTCCAAATACACCACCAGTGACATTTTCCAACATACGTCCTGAAATGCTGCTTCCCCTCCTCGACAAATGATGGTCTACATCTGAGTGGAGCCCTTCGCTGCTGCTGCTGCTGCAGCCTGCTTCAGGATCAACCAGACCCTGATCGCTATTAGCCCCTGATGAAGAGGCATCCACTCTTGCACTATGATGGCTGCTACTGCTACTCCCACAGAGCTGGGTGTCAGTCCTTAGATGATCTTGCTGCTTGATGTTAAGAGAATTGGAATTCATACTGCCACGACCAGCATCCTTGATTCCTCTTCCATCCATTTTCCTGCCCACATCTTGAACATGATGGCCATCTGTAAAGTGGTAACTGACAGTCCTCTTTCTGCCACCATCACCACCATCAGCTGCTCTTTTTCTTTCATCAACTGCATTTCCATCTGCAGGATAGGCAACACTTTCACTTGCTTGGGATTCTCTTTTACTACTACTTCCTAGTGTTGGTAATCCAGACATCTGAGGAGGAGGAGGAGGAGGACCCCCATAATTCTCTGTTACATCATGGCTTCCTAATCTGCATGGGAAGAAGAACTCTCCAGTACATGTAGTAAACTCTCCCTTACTACTCCCCTGAATTGGCGCTCTTCCTGAAAGGAACTCAGGAGGACTGTTGCTGCTGCTGCTGCTGCTGCTGCTGACTGAATGCCCTCTCATTCTTCCCAATGAAGCATGGCACTCAGTACTTTGCTGTAAATGACCTGGATGGTTGACAATAGCACCTTCTTCTGACAAGCTGCTGAGACCCAAGCCAATGTCACTGTTTGCAGCAGCAGCTGTGTTTCTAGACTCTGTACCCAACTCAATTAGATCCCCAGAAAATCCCACTGGAACAGGCCAAGTTCCTTGCTGGGAAAATCGATGCAGTCTTTGCAAGCTCTGAACACCAGCTGATGACTGTGCAGCTGCCAAGTTTGTAGATGACTGAGATTGCTTGCGAACAGCAGGAGCTTTACTACCACCGCTGTGCTCATAATTTGCATCTATTGAAGGCCAATGACGACTCCCTCCCATGACTGGATGATGAGCACCCCTTCTTCTTGAATCCATGCTGTCATGAACAATTATAACAAACAGCTGCTGCTGCTGCTGCTATACAATAACACTCCTTCACAACCAATTTGAGTGTGCTATAGAAATGGGAGCAGCACTTTTGTGATGACACCCAATGTGTTCTGGACTCATTTCAGTTCCTTATGCTCACATTGAGCACATCCTGAAATAGAAAAGGCTCTGGCAAGAGGCTTGAAATTACCAAACCCATTCTGGATTCACAACCTGCCAAAGGATAACCAAAAAACAAATCTGCCAGCGATGAGTGAGAGAGAGAGAAAGAGAGCCAGGCATGACCTACTCAACAAACATCACTCCAAATTTCATTATTCCAAAGTTGCAGGTGCCAAGGTTTCAGATTTCAAGATCATGGTCTGCTGCATCATTGAATTCTAACAAGGCAACTATTTCCAACACTAATGAATTATCATATCCACAACTCTGCAGATCAGCAAATGCATGTGTAACAGGATCTGACAGCAACCAGATCTGCCAAATCTGTGACCTTCTGAAGGTACCCAAAAGTTCATACCTGATCACACAGAATTATCAATAGCTTAGTAGTAGACCTCTCTACCAAAATAAATAAATAAACGGTAAAATATTAAATCATCACAAGTGGATGGAGGAGCAACTGACAGAAAATGGTGGACTAAATGGCATTATGTTGATTGCAGCAGAAATTTTTCAAAAAGGATGTCATAGATTTGCCAAAGCGATCAAATCAAGGGAAAACAACAACAATGAGAATGTCAGAATTGGGGGTATACACAACAGTTGTGGCAAAAGGGTACTAAGCTTTGACAAGTGAGAGATGCTGCTAGAGACTCTCAAGACACCAACAAAAACACACCCCACATGATGGGCAACAGCATCTTGGGGAAACCAAAAATGATCAATTCCACATGAATCTAAATCTTCTTGTCCTGGTAATCCTCAGATGCTAGAGACTCTCGAGACACTAACAAAAACACCAACATGGCAACAACATCTTGGGGAAACCAAAGAGTACCAATTCTACATGAATCTAAATCTTCCTGTCATGGCAGTCCACACGAGGGGTGGTTTGTTGTTGCACAAGAAACAGTTCATTGCTGCTGCTAAAAAGGCAGCAGAAACACAAGGTTTTTTCACAGAAGAAAACCTTGTCATCAACCCTAAAAAGAGAAGACCATCATCATAATCATCATCACAATCATCACAGCAGCCAAAAATGCAGGAAGAACAACAACAAAAAAGGAACCCAAAAAAAAAAAAAAAAAAAAAAAAAAAAAAAAAAAGAAAAAAAAAAAAAAAAAAAAAAAAAACAAAGGAAAAACGGGCAAGTGTATGATGGGTACCCATCATCACCATCTAAATCTATTATGAGATTGCAGAGGAGAAAAAGAAAAACTCCACAACACAACACGAAGAAGAAGAAGAAGAAGAAGGTAAAGAAGACAGTCAGCCCCCCTCACCCCCCACTGAGTGTACTCTCTCATCACTCTCTATCTCAGCTCTTTCTTACCACCAGAGCTTGCAGTTGTTGTTGTTGTTGTTGTTGTTGGGCTCAGTGCACTGTGCCCTGCGAGCAAGAGCTATACCCACCAAGATCTGTGCCACACTCCCGGACATGAATCTCTCTCTCTCTGTGTCCTGACTCTCGCTTCCTTCTTCCAATGAAGAGGTTGGGTGGTTTACTGGGGAAAACCAACTCCAGCTACAGAGCTACCCAATTCAACTGACCTCCATCATTTGTGAAGAAGCTCCTCCGCAACAACTCCAGTCGGATTTGCGCGTCAAGGACGACGCAGTCCTCCCCTCCTTCCCTCCCTCGCTCCGACAGGACTGCCTGCCTGCCTGCCTGCCTGCAACGGACAACCATCGCCAGTGCAGCATGAAGGAAGGAAGGAAGGAAGGAAGGAAGTATGGATGGATGAATGGATGGATGGATGAGAACTGGGTTCTCTCAGTTGCCCATTTTTTTTACTACCTACCTAACTAATAACCTGCTATGGATGGATGGTTGAATGGATGGATGGTGCACTCGTTGCTGCCAGTGGATGAATGGATGGATAGATGGATGGATGGTGTGCTTGTTGCTG
>Ga0116228_10002705_pt1 | contig 15356 bp, 16 predicted proteins | sample S1TSphfallax_2_FD_89694 | JGI IMG/M metagenome (GOLD analysis project Ga0116228, IMG submission 89694) | Host-associated microbial communities from peat moss isolated from Minnesota, USA - S1T2_Fc - Sphagnum fallax MG | ecosystem: Host-associated > Plants > Peat moss > Unclassified | place...
TTGCTTCTTTTTCTTTTTTTTTTGTCGGATTTTTCTCCCCTTCTCTTAAATTAACAAAAATGAAGAAACAAAATAAAAAATAAAAAATAAAAAATCTCCGTCCGTCCAAATGTATTTGCTTCTTTTTTTAAATAAACACAAAATATGACCATTAAGACGCCTCACTCAAAAAAGGTGGAAGTACCAACATGGGTGCCAAGGTTTGCCCTTGAGGGGGGACCTTTGCTATGAAAACAATGCTTTGTGATTGGATTGGTAATGTGAAGACGAACCAAAAAACAACCAAGCAGACAGTAAAGCTTAAAAGAGCGTTCAGGGTGGCTGGAGTGGCATAGCCACGGGTTACCCACTAGTTCCAAATGAATGGTTAGTGATTTTTAATTTTTTAAAAAACAATTAGGGTTCTTTTGTTCATGAACACAAAAGGAAGATGTTTTTTCATTTTTTTAATGCATTTAATTTTCAAGATGATTTCAAAAAAAAAAATCTAGATAATAGATAGTGAATTGAAATAATCACAAATTTTTAAGCAAATTTCAAAGGTCAAGATTAAGAAATCTTGAAAGGTCATTGCATTCATGTTCATAAATTTATAGTAAGTATTGTAATACCTTTTCAGGTTCAACATCTCATTATTGAATAATTATATTACTTTGAAAAATAGATTTCAACACAAATTTATTTTTTGGGGAATTTTTGACAAAACTTCATTTAAATTAAAAAATATCCGTGCATGTTATTTATTCATCACTAATGTTTTATGTGAACATTTTACTTCATAACACATGTTTTGATCCCAGATCCTCCCTTGTAAGAAATATGGCACTAACCTTTGGCATATCATTAAACATTAAAAAACAAGGTTTATTTTAAAGATTTATTACATACACAAAATATTATAAAGGGAAAATTTTAAAAGTCATACAATAGAACATTGCAATTTTCCACATGGTTGCATTGTTAAGCCCATAAAAGGTGTTAGACAAAGCTTGTTACAAGGTGTTTAGTGGCAAACGAGAATTTTTAAATAGTTGAGGAATTTTATGAAAATTTGGTTTCAATAATCAATAATTTGAAAATGTATTTCGATTCAATTTTTTTTGTTTTAATCAACAATTTGGGCCATACCCTAATGATTATGCAAAACACCTTAAGATTACATCAAAAATAATAAACATAACATGCCAATTATCAATACCCATAATTTATAGATACCTTGATGACATATTGTAGAAAATGAACGAGGTAGGTCAATCATTGATTACTTTTACAACACAACCCATTATGAGGGGCATGATAAAATCTTTCGTTCTTAAAATCATATATGATGCACGTAAAGGTTTCAATGTCATAAGGGAATGGATATGTTAATTTTTGAAACAATACATGAATTAGACTTTTAGAATGAGAACAACAACAAGAAGTAAATTTTCCAAATGATTAGGCTCAACAAAAAGAAAACATGAGATATAACATTTATTTTGTAAAAATTCATAACACTATTATAATCTTAATGGTTAATAATGATTAAATTATAGTGCACCTTGTGCCAATAACAAAATAACACATATGGGAGAATGAGGGCACCAAACACATCAAGGTATTAAAGATAAAGGACAAAAAACAAATGACATTCATTATTTCATCATCTATAAATGGGTTATTGTCCCCTTCAAGTTGTTTTTATAAATACCACACAAATTAGATCATTACCCCCCAACAATCAAGGGAAAAAAATTGCATCAAAAGTGGATGGGATTTCACTTTTATTGAAAATCATTGGTCAATTTTTGAAACCACAAAAGGATTTATTCACAAATTTTTTTGCTAATAATTCACATATTGAACAATTGGACTTATTGCAACATCAAATAATGATTTGGTTGTTAAATTGTTGGTTTATACACAAAAACACACAAAAACAAATTGGATGAAAAAATATTACCCCAACATTATGGTCATTTTCATACTAGCAAATTGCATAGGTGAATTACTAATTTTGCAACAACCATTAAAACATGTTTTCAAAATGGAAATCAATACATGGATTAAATTAATCATCAAATAATAAATTGAAAATTGATAAGAACCATCTATTGATTTCAAGATGAATTATTTTAAACAAAAAATGTGTAATTGGATGCATGTTACATGGCTAAAGGTGAATGAAATGAAAAACATGATTATGAAAGAATGGGATTAGACAAAAATTACAAAAGCATTCCCAACCAAGTTTTAATTTACTACATTGGAGGTGAACACTATTACACCACTATTCATAGTGATTCAAAGCATAAATGAACAATTGGAAAAAGATCAAAATGTAGACCCTATAATTCCAATATCAACAATTGTGAAAGAATTTTTGCAAGATTTTATTTTTTAATTCAGTCACCAACATGTTTAAGCACATTAAAATCATAATTGCAAAAAATAATTTGAAAAATTCAAATGTCAAAATGATTGTTTCTTTCTAAAGGAAATAAAACAACATTGAATATGTAAACTTACAAACTATCATTGAAATTAATACAAGGAAAACCAAATTCTAAAATCATAACAAGTAAAAGAAATTGTTAAGCCAGCCATTCACATCACATAAATAGTACCTATGTTAAGTTTCACCATTATGGTAGGTGATGCACAAAATTATGCTTCATGGGTTGTACTGACATAATTTTTTTATAGGAGTTTAAGCTATGACAAAATTTTATTTCATTAATATTTTTATTTTTATTTTTCTGGTGATTCAATAGGTGTAGAATCATGAGATGCCATTCGAGTTTATCAAACCCCCCATTTCCATAAACATATCAACATAGTAAACTTGGAAAACATTAAATCATGTAGTCATAAGGTTAAAATTAATAAATGCAACAAGTCCCACACAAGAAATTTTTATTACAACATAGATATTTTATTGGTTAAAAGTTCAAAGACTAAGTTTATAGCCTCTCAATAGGCCACACAACCAATAACCTTAACACGACCATTGACAAAACACCAAAAGTTTATTGCTTGACATTCATTGAAGAATGTGCCTTCTTCATGTAGAATATAAACAATTATTGAAAAACACATGAATAAACTAATAATAAAAAAATTATAATTCAACATGGATGGACATTTTGCCATTTCGTCAACACGAAATAAAAATTTGCATGGCAATGCAAAAGATAGTTTGGATGAATTTTTTCTTGTTCAAGAAGTTAGTTTCAAATGAAATGCCTTTGATTAATAGGCAGTTGTTAGTTATAGATGGGCATGGTAGCCATTTTACCTTACAAATAATGAAACATGCACAAAAGTTTAGGTTAAACATGATCACCTTACCATCTCACACATCACATGCTTTACAAGCATTAAATGTATTTTGTTTCAAACCAATTAAAATATCATTTAGAAAATGTTAGGGATGTAACTATGTATAGAAACAATCACATGGAATTGGACAACATAACTTTAGTTGGATGGGTAAATTAGGCTTTAATATAACTACTTTGAAATAAAACATCAAATTTGGATTAAACATTACATGTTTATAACCTTTTTAATCCCAAAGCAATAGATAGCAAGACTTAACCCTCAAAGATATACATTGCATTAAGATTTTGGGGAGGAATTTGTTTCTATTGAACTTCTACATATAGTTGAAATAATTAAATAATAATTGGAGATTTACTTACCAACAAGTTAAAAAATGACTAGTGTTATTATGTATATGTGCTTAAAAACCTTATACAATGATTAAATAATATAATTAGAAGAGATAAATGTTGTAAACTTAATGAAGATAGTCTTGAAGTGTTGCAAGAAAATCAATTGCCTTTAAATCAAACTTAAGAATCCATGTGTTTAAACAACTTGCTCTCATTGCCTTGTTTACTTGCAAAATAAACAAAAGGAAATAAAATTCATTATTTAATTGTTCCTAATCAAATGTTGTGACATTTTTTAAATACTTAGATATTTTTTAAAAAAGAACCATGAACAAAACAATGACTTAAAAAGAAAATTAAAAAACAAAGGTGAAAGGAGAAGGAGGAATGATGATTGAAAAGAACATCAATATGGGGATTGCAATAAATCAAACAACTCAAACTTTAGAGGGACATATATCTTTCTCATTTTTCACCCATTTTGAATGATTTAAAAAGGGTAAAGAACACATCTTCTAGTTCTATATGCTTTATCTTCAATCACCAACCTGTTTTCTTCTTCAAGCTTTGACACGCCAATGATGCAAACCCTAACTCTTTCACTCTAATTTTTTTAAACTTCATTTCAACATCTCAATTAAAATCTCAAATAATGAAGGAACCTAGTTAGAACTAAGAACTTTCAGTTCTCGTTCCCAGTTTCCAGACAACGTTCCCCATCATGTTGCCCAGTTCTGAGGCCTGTCAATAAACCAATCCACCCACCCACTCACTCACTTACTCAGCGTCCCTGTCTCCTTGCTCGGTTTTCCTACTAGTAAGTTACTATTAGGTTTAGCATTCCGTGCACGGTGTCTCTGCAAACGCAACCGCAGCATCGTGTGCAAACGTTTGTTTGTAGGGAAGGGGAATTGTAGGGAGGAGAACGACGAGTGAAAGGGTGTGGGAGCACGATGGGCGAGGTCGATGAGGAAGAGGAGCTTTTGCAGCGGGCTTTGGAAGAGCAAGCTGCTAGGGAGGTGAGTTACCAGCGTCCTCCTAATTATCCGCCTCCGACTGTTTCGCCTGCTGCATCCGGACCTCCTCCGAAGCGAGAGCCTCCGCGTAATGAAGCGATAGCACCGGCGCCTAGACGTGCTCCGCCTGCTTTTTCCGGACCTCAGGTGAGAAGAGAACCTGTGGTGATTGGACCGCCGATCGGAGACGAGGATGAATCGGACGTGGAGCTTCTCAGCATTTCGTCTGAGGACGAAGATGAGGGGCACCAGCAGGGCCGCCCACCCGCTGTGGTCCAGAGCAGTCATGTGCAAAACAAGGCCGTGGGGGGACGAGGTGGGAGAGGCGGGGAACAGCAGCAACAGCAACAGCAGCAGCAGCTGCTGCTGCAAGATGATGGAGATGATGATGACCTTGGGTGGGATGAGGAAGGCGACGATGCGGAACCTGCGTGCTGGAAAGATGTGAATCAGGCAGACGTAAGCTGTGATCATCAGTTTTCTCTCTCTAGTGTTTTGGAGATAGTTGCATTTCAAAGTGCAGAGATTGCTGGTTTTTCATCATCAAGGCAGCATTCTTTATGTCGTTTTGTCTCTGCATGTAGAAAACCTAGAATACAGCATTTTCTTTTACCATTATGAAAGTTCATCGATCTGCATTTCATTGGCATTTATCTTGATGAGCCCTCCATAGCTCCAGCAGGAGCCATTAGCAATTAAGTACATCATTCTAAGCCCACTTGTTGATAAACATGTTATCTTATAGCTTTGATTGTCTTTATGACAAACTGGCATCGACAACGCAGGTCTGCCAATTTTCTGGGTCAAGGTAATGGGTCCTCTTTCAAAGTGTTTCTTGTGTCCAGAAGGTTCACAAGAGGTTCCTGCAGAGGAGAATGGGAGTAGAAGATTAGTGCTAGATGCTGTGAGGCTCTTGGTGCCCTGAGCTATGATCCATTATTTAGAATGATTCACTTGAGGGTAGAATCTCCTGGGGTGGGATCTGAAGTGCTTTGGAAGGTGGGTGAGGTGATCTGCAGTTGACAAGGAGAGTGCGGGAGATGCGAGAGACTCGAGCTGCACCAGTTGCTTACGCTCCTGTTGCACGACTTCGCAAATCCACAACTGTGGTGGATGCTGTCTCACGAGCTGAGGGCTTTGTTGACCCTCTTGGCCTTGGGTATGTGCTTGGTGCGCAACTTTTGGAGAGACCAAGAAGATCAAGGGCTCAATACATCTTCTGATAACTTTATGCTGTGCATTCCCTTGCAGGTTTGTTGATATAAGAACTGTGACCTTAGTCAGGAAAGGAAATGATGGGGATGGTTTGCCAGCATCTGCTCCAGTTTCTTCTGATAAAGAGAACTGGAAGACCCGAAGTTTTCTCAAAAGTAGAAAGGAAGGTTCAAAAATAGCTCTGAAGGATGAGGTTGAGTCCCAGATTGAACAAGCTGAGCTTCCAGCTGTGAGGGATCATGCCATCAGAGGTATCTTTCCTTCTGGACCTTCTTGATTGATGACATTCACTGGCAAGATTTATGTCCACATTCCTGATTCCATGGGAAATTTTTTTGCCTGGTATTGGCTATGTCAGTTGTGAGGATGGAGATTTCTCAATAGTCATGGGAGTTGTACATTCTTGATGCGTGGTGTGTTCACAGACAAGGTAATGTATCACTCAGAGAAGTTTGATCCAAAAGTTTTCTTGGCTCGAATTCATCAAAACACCAGCGCTGCTGACCTTGAGGCTGGAGAAGATGCTCTGAGAGAGGACTTGCAGAGCCGCAAGAACCAGCTAAAAAAGCTTGTCAAAGATCACTTTGATTGCTTCATCTCCTGTAAAAATACCATTGACGGTAATTATCTGACATTGACTTTGGAAAAAAATCTTCTATGATATTGCCCTTTGGGTCATTGCAGTGCATGAGATTTGGGTTTGATGAGTGGATGTTGCCCTTGCCCATTCATTGCAGATATACACACTAAGCTGCAACAGATAGAATCTGCTGGTGAAGGGACTGGAACTCTTCATCTCAGCAATGCTATTCAGGAGGTTGATTCTGTTGCTAAGCGTGCATTTGCTCCCCTTCTTGAGCGTCAGGTAAGAACTTGGTTTTGTTCTTTGCCTTGTCTTGTAAGATCTTGTATGACTCAGAGGGCCTCTCTGTTTCAGCTCATGCTGTAACTCAATAAGTGAACCAGGTCTGACACTCTGATTTAAAAATTGTGGTGGCAGGCACAAGCAGAGCGGATAAGGTCAGTGCAGGGGATGCTACAACGATTTCGAACCCTTTTTAACTTGCCTAGCATGATCAGGGCGAACATCAGCAAGGGGGAGTATGACTTAGCAATACGGGAATATAAGAAAGCCAAGTCTTTGGTTTTGTACTCTCATGTACGTCAGATTGCCTTCTGTCTTCAGATCACTGCGTTCCATGCAGATAGAGAGAAAAAGGCCTTATTGCACTCCTTGCAATATCTGTTTCATCACTATCTAATGTGTACTGCATGGAGAATGGCTGGCAATTTGAGATCCCAATCCTGTTATATGTTGCAGGTGGGGATTCTGAGCAGGGTTCTGGAAGAGGTTGACAAAATCATACAGCAATTCAAGGACATGCTGTATAAAAAGATGGAGGATCCTCACGTTGAAATCTCCCAAGTATGACATTGTGTATTTCCCTTCTCTGTTATTCTGTGTTTTATTGCAATCATTGTGTGGGATGAAATCCACATTGCAAAGAGGGGCTGTAGCAAGAATGATTTGATATTTAAATGAGTAGGCTCCTTTCAATTACTGATCTCAACAAGAACAGAAACAAAGGTTCATTTGTTGTTACTGACAGTAAGTTTGCTTATCTTCACTACTGAATTACAGATGCTTGAATTGGTGAAGTCATAAACCTGTTGGTTCTATTTTTGTAGTTGGAGAATACAATACGGTTGTTGCTCGAGCTTGAACCAGACTCAGATCCTGTCTGGCATTACCTTACCATACAGGTGACAACTCATGGTATTCTTCAGTTGGTTCTTTCTGATGATGGGGTGTGAGCTATCTCCCAATTTGGGATATCATCACTATGCAAATGGGGGGTGTCTCTTGCAAATTTTCTTATCAACATGGATGATGGGCTGCAGGACCGTCGTATTAGAGGACTCCTTGAAGCATGTAGCCTTGAGCATGATGTCCGCATGGATGCACTGCATGGTCGTGTTCGTGAGCGAGTCCAGTCTGATGCTCGATGGAAACAACTGCAGCGAGAGTCAAATAAAGCTGTATGTGAGCTGCTTGGGAATAATCTTTCAATTTCTGCTGGATGGGTCTGGCAGATACATTTCAATATAGTGAACTCTGATTTGCTTCAGCTTGCTGACGTAATAGCCTCACAGCTAGCAATTTAAGAGGTGGATCCCTGGTTTTGCAGTCAAATGTTGATTTCAATCTTCTACTGGGAAACAATGACAAGGAGATTGAAAGGACCAGTTTGAAAGACTCAACTGGAAATGAATCGGATGCTTTGCTAGGGCGCCTCATTCGCAGGCTAACATCTGTGATTGTCACCCACTTGCCCAGTTTCTGGTCTTTGGCCCTTTCAATTTTCAATGGAAAATTCTCTAAGGTACAGTTCCACCTGTTGAACTAGCTATGCAAGCATCATCTGTAAGTAGGGAAGATCTATCTGTGTTTCAATAAGAAAGGCCAGTCTGCCGAATATAGATTGACCTAATTGAAATGGATAACTGCAGGTCACAGGTGCAGCCAATGGTGCCTTTGGCTTGAATAAGCCTTCTGTTGCATCAAACAATGAGAGTGGTCAATATCCCTTTGAGGAGGCAGCTGAGTCAAAAATTGCATCCCACTCTGTAGAGGAAGTGGTGACAATGGTGCACTGCATCATTGCTCTATATGAGTCTAAAGTAAGGACTTCATTAACATCTAACTTCAGAAGGTTCAGAAGAATCTTGCAAACTTTGATGATCATGCCAACATTCTGATGTTTTGTACCACAGGTCATTCTTTTGTATCTGTCTCTGGATCTTGGACAGCCTTGTAATTCAAACCTGGGGGTATGGATTGTTTGGGCTGTTTCAGGTTCAAACTGCATTTCTAGCCCTTGCTGAAGCCACTGTGCTACGACCTTACATGAGGCAGGCTGTGGCAGAAATCTCTGAAGCTTGTGTGGCATTTGAAGGCAAAGATTGTGCTCCTGCTAGTGCACGTAAGCTCTTCACCTTGTTGTCATGTTCACTTATGATACAGTATGAAAGGCTGATGATGCAAGAGGAGTAACTTGTACTAATGAAACCTATTGTTACACAAAAAAATTCTTAAGGCCTTTCCCTCTGTCCTTTTAGTCAACTTTTACACAAGCATCAATGTGTTTGGAGTAATTTTTATACACCCTAACAACCAAGCCATGCTAGGGGCTAGCAAGTTTATGCACAAGCAGTGTACACAGACCCAAGTTCTTCATGTGTGGAAGAAGGCCTCATTAGAGTACTTCAGACACTGAAAAATTGTGTTTCTCAGAGTGTACTTTTTTTTTCAGTACATGCATTGGAACAAAAGATGATCCTGTCATGATTCATGCCTTGTGGCATTTGTCAGAAGGGATCCATTGTGTCTTTGTATTCCCAGCCTTGACATATCCTGGAAGCTTACCTGGTGATTGTAGGGTCCCTGCAGTCACTATTGCCATCTCTGCTGCCATCGATGGGGTTTCAATTCTTATCGTGTGTATCCTCATGTTTGAAATTTTCATTCCTTGTATTCACCTTATCTGCAGGACTGAGAGAGAAAGATAAACCAAGGTTCTAGAGGTTAGACTTGATAATGATTTGTGGATTGCTGGCAGTTCAAATGCTGTTGGTGTTGCGGACAGAGGTGACAAGAGTGTTTGTGTTGCGCCTCTGTGCCCTTATGCACAGTGCAACATCTGAACTGGTGAATGAAGAGGATTGGGTGCCTGTGGCAGCAGTCGAAAGAAGTTCCTCTCCTTTTGCAATCTCAGGACTTCCTTTGCGGTTCCGAGACATGATTGTTTCTGCTATGGAGCACTTGACAGAGTGAGACTCCTTGGCTTTTCCTATATGTGTGTCTCCTATGTGGTGCCAAGGTGATATTCTTTGCATTTATCCTCTAGAATTGTGCAGTGTCCTGAACTAATTTCCTATATTTTTCCCAGGATGCTGGTTAGGTTGAAAAGAGGACCTGAGCATGAGGACATGATCACACAAGTGCACCAAATGCAGGACACAGTGCACTATACTTTCTTTGAATGCTTCCTTACTCTTGCTGGTTAGTCCTCACTTGAAAACAATACCTTCTTCAATGCTCCTCATTTGTTTGTTCTGTCTTTCCTAGTTTGGTTCTTTCTATGGCTTCCTGAGGAAGTGTTAACCTTGCTGTTTTTTCTTCATAGTGAGAATGGAAATTTTTCTATTCTTACGAAAGATATCTTCAATGCTTCCTCATTCTTTCTACTTTGTTTATTGTGGTGTAATTGGGTATTCTCTGAGCTGAAGGATAGTATCCCTCTTGTACTCACTAATAAGACCTCTCAAACCGTGCTTTTGTTATTTCAATGTAGGATTGTGCTCCAGAGATATTTTCTTTAATTCTGTGTTCCAAGGGTGAATTTGTTGCAGAGAACTTGGAGAAACTAGCATATGAGCTGTCTCGGGCTGCCCCACTTGATGATGGTCTAGGCCCTGAGGAGCAGGCTAGCCATGACAAGTTCATGGGGCTGATAGCAGGTGTTGAGGTCACTAGCCCCCATCAGCGCTTGCTTATGGTGTTGAGCAATACTGGATTCTGCAACTCTCTTCTATTACCTGAGCTTTCCAGAAAATACCAACATGTTTGGTCATATTCTGGGTAAATGCCATCATATCCTCCAGTAACCTTATTATCTTTGTGATCCTTACCATCCTTAATGGTTCTTAGAAAGTAAAGGAACCCTATCAGTTTGTTCCCAGATGTAGATTACAGAACTTCACTTCTGATTGTTCTGATGAGACCCTCACAAATAGACAGGCATTTCTACTCCACTTTCCCTTTCTGTTTGGCAGGAAACCTGGTCATTAAGGAGACTTTCCTCTATTTGCTTTTGCAGACCTTCACACTAACAATATGCACTTTTTACGTGCAGGGAAAAGGAAGAGGTGAAGGTCAGAGGACCTGGGGGTAATCCAGTCACTGCGGAAGAAGCTACAGCTAGTTTATCTGCTTTGGAAGAGAAGATTTTGGGCCAATATAATCTTGCAAAGGTGAACTCCATTGCGAAAGGTTCTTTTAATTAACACTTTTTGAAATGGGATGTCATGAGAAATAGAGATGTTGTCAGTCATGGATCATGTTCTGAATTAATTGATTACATGCAAAGATGAGCTACATATGGGTTCAAAGGACCTTCATTTGTGACAGGTAGATTTTCCAAATAAGTTGGGGGTAAGTTCTGATAGAAACTGGAATCGGGTATCCATGTGCAGGCTGCATCTGTGGGATCTGCTGCAGCAGCATATTTGCTAGATGATGGAACTCAATGGGGTGCTTCTCCACCTGTCAAGGTCAGCTTTTTGATATTTTTGCTGGGTTGCCAAATCCACTTAATAGTTCAAATATCACCTTTGCAGTGTCTTTACTCAGCTGCCAGTCACAAACTATAACTCATTTCATGCAACAAATGGTATTATCAAGTTCATCCATGAGACACAGACAAAGTTCTAATGGTGATTCTGAATTATTTCTATCAAATTCTTGGATCACTATTGGTGACCCGGAACTGAAGAAAACTGTTTGTTCTCCAGCTAGTGTGCACATCCTCTCCTGGAAAACTGGACTTCAGAACTGTTTGGTCACATTTGTGATGTTTTGACATGTGAAGATGTGCACTGTAGGGTATTCGAGATGCAGTGGTGGAGTTGCTGCATCCAGTTGTTGCTGTGCATGCAGAGGTTTGCTCATATTCATGTACTTATTTTGATTCCAACTGTTTAAGCATTCTGTGCTCTAATACCAACATTCAGAATAGCTCATCCATCAAGCTGGAAACTTGCTGGGCAGGTATATGCAGGAGCAAATCCTTTTGTGGAGAAGGTGATCAACCATTTGGCAGCAGGGCTTATGGATGCTTTACTTAATGTCTTCACTGAAGCTAAGGGAAAGGTGCTGAAAGTGCTTGATGTTCAAGGGTACTGCCAGCTGATGCTTGAGGTGCAGTCTCCATACATGCTCTAGCTTTTTATTGAACCATGAACTAAACAAAAAAGTGAAACTCTCTTTTTCCAGGTCAATATATGAAGCATTATCTGGTAAGAAGTATGATCAAGAGATTGGACTCACTTATTTGCATGCACAGGTGGAGTACATTGAGGCTGTTCTTGGAGGATATTTCACTGCACCAGCCCGTGAAGCAGCACAGCATCTTCGCAGCTTGCTATGGGAGAAAGTTTTTGAATTTTTTGGTGACACATCTGACCCAGTGCATGCTAGGCGATCCACAAGAGGCAGTGATGATGGCTCAGCAATTGATGGAAGCTCCAATCTGAGCTTATCAGCAGAGGACATACAAGTAAGATTTTATTTATTTGAAAGTATCTCTTCTTTCACTTGTGCAGCGAAAGATTTTTCCCAGTTTTACCAAGAGGATGATGGAGAACTCTTTGTGATTGACAGGCTATTGCTCAACAAATCATAGCAGAGCATTTACCAAATGAGTTGAAGAGGACGCGAGTGAATGTATTCTGTTTCACTGAAGCTGTCAAAACAGATATGCAAGGAAGGCGGGCTGCCTCTTTGCAACAGCGGACTCAGTCAACAGGTTTTGGAGCAGCATTGAATCTCACGAGGCACCGCCGCAAAAATTCTGGCTCCAGTCTGACTGATTCTGACTCAGGAAAGCCTGGCTCAGGGCTTCCCCCACTCTCTCCTTACGCTGTTTATCCTAATTCTGAATTGGGGAGTGACACAGGGAGTGGTGATATGCGGCCTCGAGCAGTTGGATCTGATCGATTTCTACGGGGCCAATCAGAAGCACGACGAACAAGGCAGATGTCTTCTGCATGGACTTTTCATAATGATGGATAAAGCATGTTACAACAAAATCAATGATGAATCTCATGAATTGGTGTATGCTCTTCATCCTTAGGGATCTCTGGCTGATACCTACCTTGTCAAGTTATGCTATATAGTTGTGGTGGTTTTGAGTATGCTCGATGATCTGCAAGTCTTTTTTCATTTCATGAGTTCCATTAGGGAGCATGCTTGCAAGTTGTACTGTGAAGCTTCTGGCACTGGTTTTCACCAATTTCATTGTCTCTATGACAGTGCATTCGTAGAATTTTTTTCCAATCTAGTGAAGCTCCTTTGTGAGTAACAGACTGACTATGTTGAATTGGGAGCTTCACTAACTGTTAATGACTGGTTCTGTGTTCATTGGAAATTGTCAGTATGAATAAACCTAGAAGAGGCTATGTCACATCCTGACTTTGGATGTACCATGACACTTTTCTGCAAGCTTGCATTCCCAACAGCATTATGTGTAGAGGCTAGTGTTGAGATAGAGACGAGGAGCTAATTGTGCATGACATTGAGAGCATCTTTATCAGCAGCAGTCAGTTTTTACTATGGTACAGTGCATGTGCCGGTAATGGAAATTGGTAGAGAGATGATCCATTGTCCAAATGTTCCTTGCTTAGCTATTGAGGAAATTTTTGCAAAGTTTCTTTGCATTATATGAATGTGTCTGTGAACATGTTGTACTTTGATAACTGCTCGGTGGAGCTTTGTCTAATTGGAACACAAGCCACAGATTTTATTTTTCAGGCACCTATTGAAAAGAATATATGAATAGCCATACCCTTGATTGACAATGTGATGTTGTAAATGTGATTTTGATATGATGTAAAAATGAGAATATATCGCTTAAACCACATGAAGTCAAAGGTATGTAGCTGACTGATTTAGAGTATAGTGCCATACTCTACGCAAAGAACCTCAACCTTGGTCTTCAACTAGTAGTGTTATCTGGTGCTTGGTCATTCTGGTTCTAGATCTGGTTCCAATTCCAGTAAAGGGATTACATGCAAGGTCTAGTTCCAATTCTGGTTTGAATAAGATTTTTGGACCTCCAGTCTGGATATCAAACTACTTACCCAACAAAGCACCCAATACCCTGAATGAGCCAAAACTATTCCTTACCTATCCCAAACCTTACTTATAATGCAAAAACCAATTGTGATGTCGCCTTATTATTGTTGCAACTTTTTTTTCAACTTGCAAAATTTAACAGAACACCATTAGGAAATTCTTTGAGGACATACGTTGGAACTTTGCATATAGTACAACTTGCAGATCAGGCACCTACTCCTACTTGGAGAAAGGACCTTTGATGGGTAAACAAGCAAACAATAAAGTGATGTCTATGGATTTGGGGGTGCGATCTTTAGTTGAATGAATCAAATATTATGTTATGGTTAGGATCATCTTGAACCTAGAGTATGTCTGATGTTCTTCGATCCTTTAAATCAACTATATAACAACAATGGGTTTGGTTCACAATAGCTTTATTTGATTTCTCTATGTTTGAGCATTAGTCCTACCATTTTCCTTCTTAGGAATGTGATAGGCAAGCTCTTTCTTCCAAAGTGCTTCATTAATGGATTCTAGGCCCCTAGGGTGAAAATCTTTTAAAGTGTACCACACATAATGAAAAGGGCCTAATCCTTGCTATAGTCCTTTTTTATCCTATATTTCGATCCCAAAAAATAATAATGAATCAAAAGTTGTCAAAATTTTCAGAAATATTATATTTTAGACTATTACAATTCTAAATTCCATCATGATCATCCATAAATATGATTTTACATGGTAAAAAAAACTAGATAAAAAAGACAAAAAAAGGTGATGTTGTGACAAGATTTTGGTACACCTTAAAAAAATTGTACCCCCTAGTCCAATCATTCCATTGCCTTGCATTTTGCGTCTATTCCTCCATTTGTGATGGTTGTTGCATGTGATGGTATGATGTGCCATTGGTCAAACACAAATTGAAACAATATCTAAAAACTAGCAAGTTAACTTTTTTTATGATATTGGTTTGGTGAGTTGTGTGATGAACAAGTTGATCATTTATTGAATGCATTTGAATGGCCATGTTTGTTTGCAAGATGGTCCTACTATTTTCATGCTTGTGTGTTATTGTTATAAAAGGTTGGAGGCACATTTTATAAAAACATGTTTACTAACATTAAAGCTTTTGATAAGTGGGCAACATGTATACCTTATGAAGTTTCAAACATGTCTACCTTGTTGTGTTCCATTTTATGAAGTGAATTGTTTTAACCAATGTTGGGTGATTCTCATTATTTTGGGAGATCCATCAATTCCAGTTCTCACAACTCCTTTAAAAAACCATTAAGGTTTTCCAAAAAGAATAATTTAGATAACCTTTAAGGGTTTAAAACCTTTGGGGAAAAAAGATGTAACTATTTTTCAATCTAACCTATTATCATAAAAATTACAACCCCAATTGTTAAGGCCACTCGATGAACTACTGAGTTTTAAAAGAAATACAATAAGGAAGTTATTTTATTTTATTTTTACTTTCTTTAAGTGAGCAAAAACTTTAACACAAAGGGGACTGTCCTATCTCTGTAGGGCAATCTCATAAACCTTCTACATCAACAAACCTAAAGCAAA